>Ga0209587_1000156_pt1 | contig 32884 bp, 24 predicted proteins | sample NGEPerD_2_FD_184512 | JGI IMG/M metagenome (GOLD analysis project Ga0209587, IMG submission 184512) | Arctic peat soil microbial communities from the Barrow Environmental Observatory site, Barrow, Alaska, USA - NGEE PermafrostL1-D... | ecosystem: Environmental > Terrestrial > Soil > Wetlands >...
GTCCTGAATCTCCTCGGACTCGCTGTCATGGGTCAGTCCCGGGATGGAGAACTTCTTGTGCTCCTTGCCGCTCTTGATCCGGCGTGCTTCCAAAGCCTTCTCAGCGGGTGAGCCTGGGGCTGGCATCCGACGAATCGTGTAGAACTGCTGGCCCATCGACCACACGTTCGTGGTCGTCCAGTAGAGCAGGACCCCGATCGGGAAGTTGATGCCCGAGAAGGCGAAGAACAGCGGCATGAGGTACAGCAGGACCTTCTGCTGCTTGGCGAACGGATTGTCCAGGGCGTTCGCCGGCATGTTCTTCATCATCAGCTGGCGCTGGGTGGTGAACGTTGTGGCCGACATCAGGATGATCAGCACCACGGTGACGATCTGGGTGTTGAGAGGTTGCGGACTTTCGCCGGCGCCCACGAAGTACGAAGAGAGCGGGGCGCCGAAGACCGTGGACCCTTCGGCCGAGCGAGCCAGCTCCTGGGTCATGGGGCCGATCGGGTCCTGGATGTCCTGCGCGATCTTGGTCAGGCCCTGGAGCACCCTGAAGAGGGCGAAGAAGACCGGCGACTGCAACAGGATCGGCAGACACGAGGAGAACGGGTTGGTGCCCGTGCGCTTGTAGAGACCCATCGTCTCCTGGGTCATCGCCTGTCGAGACTCAGGATCGGACTTGCCCTTGTACTTCTTCTGGATCTTCTGCATCTCGGGCTGGATGAGCTGCATCCGCCGTGATGCGTGAATCTGCTTGACGAACAACGGGATCAGGACGATCCGGATGACGATGACCAGGCCCACGATGGATAGGGACCAAGTGAACCCGGAGTCCTTCGGAAGACCGATGAACGAGAAGGCTTGGTGGAAGTTGACCATCAGCCAGGCGACAACCCACTCGAGTGGGTAGAGCACGGTATCCAACATCAGGTCCTCTGTTGTGGGTGAACTGTTCGTTCACCGAGGGGGCGGCGACCAGCCGGTATGCCGATGGTCACCGAACGTGCTCAGGTCTGGTGGGTGGGACGAGCGGGTGGGTGACGGCCATGAGAGCCGACAGTGGGCGGAACGTGGTCGACGCCGCCAGGGGTCCACGGATGGCAGCGCAGCAGGCGTCGGGCTGCGAGCCACGAACCGCGTGCGAGGCCGAACCTCTCTATGGCGGTCAGCGCATAGGCAGAGCAGGACGGATAGAACCGACACGTCGGCGGCCGCATGGGAGACACGACCAGCTGGTAGGCCTTGATCAGCCAGATCGCGGGGGCAGCGACCATGGCACCTACGGGCGGAAGCGGCATACGAACCTCAGTGTCCTTCCTGTGACGCGACCCGGCGCATGACCGTGGCCAGGAGCTTGTCCAGCTCTTGCGCCACAGTGCTGGTCGGCGTTCCCGGCAGATCAGCGTTCGCTCGGACAACCACGTCGACACCGTCCGGCAGTTGACCCATCCGTGCGCTCATGAGAGCCCGCAGGATCCGCTTGGTACGGTTCCGGACCACCGCGTTGCCCACAGCCTTGGAGACGACAAAACCGACCCGCGGCGGTTGACCCGCGCGCGCGTCGGTCGAGTTGGCATGCACCACCATGAGATGGCTGCCCGAACGAGATCCGCCTGCTCCGCGTGCCCCCCGGAAGACTGCGGCGAAATCGGCGGCGGTTCGCAGCCGATGACGCCCGGGCAGCACGCTTCGAGCCTCAGGCGGACAGTTCGGAGCGACCCTTGTGGCGACGAGCAGCCAGGATGGCGCGGCCGGCGCGGGTCCGCATGCGCAGACGGAAGCCGTGGGTCTTGGCCCGGCGGCGGTTGTTCGGCTGGAACGTGCGCTTGCTCACGAGGTTTCTCCGTTACTGCACAGCCATGCATGGATCTGTGCTGAAGGTGGTGCGGGGTACAAAGTCGGACGATGCCGTCGCGGACAGACAAAACAGGACTGCCGCAGGCATGCGAGAGTGGCCGTCAACACAGGCCCCGTCCAAGGTACGTGAATCGACAGGGCACGGTCAAACCCATCTGGGGTGGCGAGGCCGCTGACAACACGCACGACGAAACCGCCTATGGTGAACCAACGCCGATGGCCCTGTCAGGCGACACGCCGAGCGACACAGCTTTTTCTGAATAGCTCAACGAGGAAATCCTTGTCTGGTCGCCCTGATCTAAGGGCGGTAGCCGTGTTGGCGTCGTGATCTTTCGCAATTTCGCGCATTATGCACAATCTGTGGATAACTGTGTGGAGGGAGGGCATACGATGCTCCCCAGTCGCCGACCAGCGCGATGGGATCAGGGCAAGAGGAGTGGGGCTGTACCGATCGTGACTGAACAACCTATTGATTTCGGCCACGTCTGGCACAGCACTCTGACCGTCCTGGATGCCGCCGGGCTGCCCCCGACGCACCGGGCCTTCCTGCGCCAGGCCAAGTTTGTCGGCCTGCTGGACCAGACCGCACTGCTGGCCGTACCGGACGACTTCACCAAGGACATCATCGAGACCAAGGTGCGCGAGCAGGTCCTCGCTGAGCTGTGCCGCCAGCTGCGCACAGATATCCGTCTCGCGGTCACCGTTGACCCGGCCTTGCGCGCGGAGAATGAAGCCGAGTTCGAGGACGCCACTGATCTGGCCAGCCTGACGGAGCTTGAGTCCGAAGACTCCCACGACCTGGACTCCCCGTTCAGCACGTTCCGTAGGGTGCCTCCTGACGCCTACGGCTCCACACAGACTGGTCGCCCACGGATAGCCGACCGTGAGGCCAACGAGGTCGAGGCAGCCCGGCTCAACCCGAAATACACCTTCGACACCTTCGTCATCGGCGCCAGCAACCGCTTCGCCCACGCGGCCGCCGTGGCGGTGGCAGAAGCTCCGGCCAAGGCCTACAACCCGTTGTTCGTCTACGGCCAGTCCGGACTGGGCAAGACCCACCTGCTGCATGCGATTGGCCACTACGCACGCAATCTGTATCCGAACGTGCGCGTGCGGTACGTGAACTCCGAGGAGTTCACCAACGACTTCATCAACAGCATCCGCGACGACAAGGCCTCGTCCTTCCAGAGCCGATATCGCAACGTGGACGTGCTGCTGATCGACGACATCCAGTTCCTGCAGGGCAAGGTGCAGACCCAGGAGGAGTTCTTCCACACCTTCAACGCCCTGCACAACGCCAACAAGCAGGTCGTCATCACCTCCGACCTACCACCCAAGCAGCTGAGTGGTTTCGAGGAGCGGATGCGCAGCCGTTTCGAGTGGGGTCTGCTCACCGACGTCCAGCCCCCCGACCTCGAAACGCGGATCGCCATCCTTCGCAAGAAGGCTATCCAGGAGAAGATGACCACCCCCGATGAGGTGTTGGAGTTCATCGCCAGCAAGATCTCGACGAACATCCGTGAGCTCGAGGGTGCGCTCATCCGGGTCACGGCGTTTGCCAGCCTCAACCGGCAGCCCGTCGACCTCAATCTGGCCGAGATCGTGCTCAAGGACATCTTCCCGTACGACCTGGGGAGCCAGATCACGGCCGCCACGATCATGGCGCAGACCGCGGTCTACTTCGGTCTGACCATTGAGGACCTCTGCGGGTCGTCGCGCTCCCGCGTGCTGGTCACGGCCAGACAGATCGCGATGTACCTCTGCCGTGAGCTCACCGACCTGTCGCTACCCAAGATCGGCCAGCAGTTCGGAGGTCGGGACCACACCACCGTGATGCATGCCGACCGCAAGATCCGCAAGCTCCTGTCCGAGCGCCGCGCGATCTACAACCAGGTCACCGAGCTGACCAACCGGATCCGCAACCAGTCCCGCTGACCGCCGTCGCCGCGCTCCGCGGATTGATGTAACCCGGTCCACAGGGGTCGTCCACCGGGGTGCGCCCGGCGGTACCTGTCCGTTACCACCCCCTTTGTCCCAAGGTCTATCCACAGTCTGTGGATAACTCTGGGGAAAGGGAAGGCTTACCTACAAGAACCTGGGTTGGGGACAGGGCGGGGACAACCCGTGGATGACCCCACCTTCTTCAGTGGATAACTCCGGATCTCGGGGCCCGCCCTGTGGACAGTTCGCCGACGTCCACAACAGGCCTGACTTGTCCACATCCATCGTCCACGGGTCATCCACAGGTTCACGCGCCGCGTCACCTGCAACAACGGCAGTTGTCCACACGATCCACAGGCCCTACTACAACGATGAGACCTAGGAAGATGGGTTCGGCCCCGAGTACTTGGGGATACAGCCCTGGGGAGAGGGCACTGCCAACACGTTGGTCGTCATCAAGTTTGCGATTCGGTGTTGGCCGGGGGGCCCCGTGGCATTAGGGTCAGTGCGCACCTCCGTGTGCGGGCTTGTATCACTCGTGTGTGTCGAAGGGCGGGTCACCGATGAAGTTTCGGGTCGAACGCGATGTTCTCGCCGAGGCTGTGACGTGGGTTGCCCGCGGCCTGCCGAATCGTCCGCCAGTCCCCGTGCTGGCCGGCGTGCTGATCGAGGCCAGCGATGAGGGAACTCTGACCTTGTCTGCCTTCGACTACGAGGTCTCGGCCAAGATCACGGTCGCCGCAGAGGTTGCCGAGCCAGGCACGGTTCTGGTTCTCGGCCGGCTCCTGGCTGACATCTCCCGCAACCTGCCGAACCGTCCCGTTGACGTGACCACCGACGGCAGCAAGGTCCAGGTCACCTGTGGCTCGAGCCGGTTCAGCCTGCTGCTGATGCCAGCTGACGACTACCCCACCCTGCCGGCATCACCCGCCATCAGTGGCACCATCGCCGGCGATGTCCTCACCCAGGCCGTGGCCCAGGTGTCGATCGCCGCTGACCGAGGCGACACCCTGCCCATCCTGACCGGTGTGCGGATCGAGATCGAGGGCGACAAGATCACCCTTCTCGCCACCGATCGCTACCGGCTTGCCATGCGCGAGCTGACCTGGAACCCCGAGGTCAGTGACGCCAGCCATGTCGCCCTGGTGCCGGCCCGGACGCTGTCGGACACAGCCAAGGCGCTCGGCGCCTCAGGTTCGGTCGAGATCCACCTCGGTGGTGCTGCGGATGGTTTGATCGGGTTCGAGGCTGGACAGCGCCGCTCGACCACGCGGCTCCTTGATGGCGAGTACCCCAAGGTCACCTCAATCTTTCCCTCCAGCGCTGATACCGAGTCGGTCATCGAGACGACCGCGTTGGTCGAGGCGGTCAAGCGAGTCGCGTTGGTGGCCGAACGCAACACTCCTGTTCGCCTCCGCTTCAGCGAGGGCCAGGTTGTCATCGAAGCGGGCACCGGCGATGACGCTCAGGCCAGCGAAGCTGTCGAGGCCGTGACGACCGGCCCCGAGATCGAGATTGCCTTCAACCCCCAGTTCTTGTTGGATGGGCTGGGAGCGGTCGGGACGGCCTACAGCCGCCTGTCCTTCACCCAGAGCAGCCGTCCAGCCGTGCTCTCGGGCCAGGCCGAGCTTGGCGGCGAAGCCGACACGTCCTACCGCTACGTCCTGATGCCCGTCCGCTTCGCCAGCTAGGCCACGTTCACCGCACGAGTTCACCGCACGAACCTTCACTGCTACAGGAGTCACATCATGCGCATCGGTCTCATCGGCTTGGGCAAGATGGGCGGCAACATGCGCGATCGGATTCGCGCCGCCGGCCACGAGGTCATCGGCTACAGCCGCTCCTCCACCAGCCGTGATGCCAACAGCCTCGAAGAGCTGGTCGCCGCACTGCCGACGCCACGCGTCGTGATCGTCATGGTGCCGGCCGGTGATGCCACTGCCCAGACCATCACTGCGCTGGGGGACCTTCTCTCCCCGGGTGACCTGGTTGTGGATGGTGGCAACAGCAAGTTCACCGACGACATCGTGCACGCGCAGGAGCTCAAGGACAAGGGGATCGGGTTCGTCGACTGTGGCGTCAGCGGCGGCGTGTGGGGCAAGGAGAACGGCTACGGGCTGATGTGTGGCGGTGACGCGCAGCACGTCGAGATGGTCATGCCGATCTTTGACGCCCTCCGTCCTGAGGGCCCTCGCGACGAGGGTTTCGTCCACGCCGGCGAGGTTGGCTCCGGGCACTACGTCAAGATGGTTCACAACGGCATCGAGTACGGCCTCATGCAGGCCTATGCCGAGGGATTCGAGCTGCTGATGGCCAAGGACAGCGTCAGGGACGTTCCGGGCAGCTTCAAGGCTTGGACCCGGGGCACCGTCGTGCGCTCGTGGTTGCTGGACCTCATGGTCAAGGCGCTCGAGGAAGACCACGACCTGGGTCAGATCAGGGGCTATGTCAACGACTCGGGCGAGGGGCGCTGGACCGTGGAAGAAGGCATCGCTCACGCGGTGCCGATGCCGGTCATCACGTCTGCGTTGTTCGCCCGCTTCTCCTCGCGTCAGGATGACTCCCCACAGATGAAGGCCGTGGCCGCGCTGCGCTTCCAGTTTGGCGGACACGCGGTCACCAAGGCCGGCGAGACCGGTGTGCTGACCGATCACTGACCGACGGTGACGCGATCGTGCACCTGAGGCATCTGTCGGTCGTCGACTTCCGCAGCTATGCAGAGGCCGAGCTGCCGCTGACTCCCGGGGTCACCACCATGATCGGGCTCAACGGGCAGGGCAAGACCAATCTGGTTGAGGCCGCCGGCTACATAGCCACCCTTGGCTCGCATCGTGTGGCCAGCGACGCGCCGTTGGTTCGTTTCGGTGCGCAACAAGCCATTGTCCGGGGCGCGGTGATCCGGGAGGGGCGCGAGACGCTGGTCGAGATCGAGATCAACGTCGGACGGGCGAACGGAAGCCGCAACAGGGCACGACTCAATCATTCACCTGTCCCCCAGCCGCGCGAGGTCCTGGGGACCTTGCGAACGGTGATGTTCGCGCCCGAGGACTTGGCCTTGGTCAAGGGCGACCCCTCTGAGCGGCGCCGCTTCCTGGATGAGCTCCTGGTGGCGCGGCAGCCGCGCTGGGCTGGGGTCAGGGCCGACTACGACAAGGTGCTCAAGCAACGCAACGCACTTCTGAAGTCGGCGGCGCCTGTCCTGCGCCGGGGTGCCCGACGAGCCCGTGGTTCGTCCACAGCTTTATCCACACCTCCTGTGGATAAAGCTGTGGACGAGACCGAGGGCGCTTTGCATACTCTGGACGTGTGGAACACCCACCTCGCCCGGGTTGGCGCGCAACTGCTCTATGCCCGGCTGCGTCTCATGCATGACCTGGCGCCCTACCTTGCGGCTGCGTACGACGAAGTCAGTGACGTGACGTCGGATGCGCGCGTCGCCTACAGGTCCTCGTTGCGCGAGGAGATCTCCCTAAAGATCGCCCTGGGGGCAGTGCCTGAGATGGATGAGCTGCACGATGAGCTCCTGGCCTCCCTCGAGGCCGTACGGGTCAACGAGATCGAGCGCGGCATCTCTTTGGTCGGCCCCCATCGGGACGACGTGGTGCTCACCCTCGGCCAGCTGCCGGCCAAGGGATACGCCAGCCATGGCGAGTCCTGGTCATTTGCCCTCGGACTGCGGCTGGCGGCGTACCAGCTGTTACGGCACGACCTCGGCGAGGATCCCGTGTTGATCCTGGACGACGTCTTTGCCGAGCTCGACTCGGGCCGCCGCGAGCGGCTGGCGGGGTTGGTCACGGACTGTGAGCAGGTGTTGATCACGGCAGCCGTGCCCGGCGACGTGCCTGATGTCCTGTCCAGCTCCGGCACGACGTATCGCGTGACCCTGGGTCAGGTCGCCCGTGCCGACTGACGAGCGACCGGGTCGACGGCACCACAGTGAGCACGTTGGCGACGAAGCGGTATCGGACGAAGCGGTATCGGTTGTCGGGACCGGTGCAGCGCCGGACGATGATGTCGCCACGGCTGATGCCGTGACGAGTGACACAACCACCGTGGTCGGCGAGCCGGACGTGGACACAGCCGACGTGGCCGCGGCATCGGCCTTGGCTCGTGCTCGTGAAGCCGCCCGGGCCAAGGGCCTGCGACCTGGCAGCAGGCCGATGCGCAAGCGACGAGCTCCAGGCCAACAAGGCCAAGGCTCAGCAGGCTCAACGGGGTCTGGTCGCGACCCGGCGTTGCTCGGCGACCAGATGGACCGCCTGCTGCTCGATCGTGGATGGAACGTGGACGTCGCTGTTGGTGCGGTGATGGGTCGCTGGGCGGACATCGTCGGATCGAACGTCGCCGAGCACTGCAAGCCGGTGACGTTCAGCGACGGAGTCCTGACCGTTCGCGCTGACTCGACCGCGTGGACCACCCAGATGCGGCTGATGTCGTCGTCGATTCTCGGGCGACTCGAGACCGAGGTTGGCAAGGACGCGGTCACGGAACTTCGGGTGCAGGGACCGAGTGCGCCGTCATGGAACAGGGGGCCCCGGAAGTCGACCGGCCCCGGTCCTCGCGACACCTACGGCTGACCCTCGCGACACCTGCGATAGGTCCCGACACGTAGGGGGACTAGGGACTACCGGTTTATTTACCGGAAAATGGCGTTGACGGGCCTCCTGAGCAACGTCTTGTCTGTCCCGACGGGTAGACTCAGAGACAATTCGGCGGCCTGCCTGACGAGGTGCCGGGGGACGATCCGTGTCGCACGACACAGGCGCCCCTGGGACAGCGACACGTCTGGTGTGGCCGCTTCCCGTGCCCGACCCCGGACGACGCACCGCGATGCAGGTGCCAGGGTCTCGCGCGAACCACGTGACAACCGCATGAAGCCAAAGGAGCACAGTGTCCGAGGTCAGCCCAGAGAACCTGCCCGACCCTGAGAGTGCACCCGAGGCCACGTCAGCCAAGGCGACCAAATCCACGAGCCCGGCCTACGACGCGAGTGCCATCACCGTCCTCGAAGGGCTGGAAGCGGTCCGCAAGCGCCCCAGCATGTACATCGGCTCCACCGGCGAGCGTGGTCTGCATCACCTGGTCTGGGAGGTCGTCGACAACTCCGTGGACGAGGCGCTCGCCGGCTACGCCGACCACATCGAGGTCACCCTGCTGGCAGACGGTGGGGTCAAGGTCGTGGACAACGGCCGTGGCATCCCGACCGACATCATGGCCGGCGAGGGCAAGCCGGCCGTGGAGGTTGTGCTCACGCAGCTGCACGCCGGCGGCAAGTTCGGTGGCGCCGGTTACACGGTCTCCGGGGGGCTTCATGGAGTCGGCATCTCCGTGGTCAACGCCCTCTCCGACAGGGTCGATGTCGAGGTCCGTCAGCGTGGCCACGTCTTCCGTCAGACGTTCCTGGTGGGTGCGCCCGCGGCCGACCTGTCCAAGGACGAAGCCACTGACGAGACCGGCACCACGGTCACCTTCTGGGCCAGCCCCGACATCTTCGAGACCACGACCTATGAGTACGAGACCCTGCGTGCACGGTTCCAGCAGATGGCGTTCCTGAACAAGGGCCTGACCATCACCCTGAGCGATGAGCGCCCCCGGGCCATCGAGGCGGCCGGGGACGAGGTCGAGCTCGAGGAGCTGGATGAGGTCGAGCTCGAGGACAAACCGCTCAAGCCACGCACGGTCTCCTACCGCTACGAGGATGGCCTGGTCGACTACGTCAAGCACCTTGTCTCCTCCAAGCGCTCCGAGCCGGTGCACCCCGAGGTCATCTCCTTCGAGCTCGAGGACGACACGAAACACATGTCCCTCGAGGTCGCGTTGCAGTGGACCAGCGCGTACTCCGAGTCGGTTCACACCTACGCCAACACCATCAACACCCACGAGGGCGGCACCCACGAAGAGGGGTTCCGGGCGGCGATGACCAAGCTGGTCAATGACTTCGCCCGCAACCAGAAGCTCCTCAAGGACAAGGACGAGAACCTCACCGGTGACGACATCCGCGAAGGCCTGACCGCCGTCATCTCGGTCAAGCTCGCGGAGCCGCAGTTCGAGGGCCAGACCAAGACCAAGCTCGGCAACTCCGAGGTCAAGGGGTTTGTCCAACGCGCCATGACCGACGAGCTCGGCCACTGGTTGAGCGCCCACCCCAACGAGGGGAAGGACATCGTCCGTAAGTCCGTGCAGGCGGCTGCGGCACGGATGGCGGCCCGTAAAGCCCGCGAGGCAACGCGCCGCAAGGGTCTGCTCGAGTCCGGCGGGCTCCCGGGCAAGCTCCGCGACTGCCAGAGCAGCGACCCCACGATCAGCGAGGTCTTCGTCGTCGAGGGTGACTCCGCCGGCGGTTCCGCGGTTCGAGGTCGCAACCCTCACAACCAGGCGATCCTGCCGATCCGCGGCAAGATCCTCAACGTCGAGAAGGCCCGTATCGACAAGGTGCTGGCCAACAACGAGGTCCAGGCCCTGATCTCCGGCTTCGGCACCGGCATCGGCGAGGACTTCGACCTGGCCAAGGCGCGCTATCACAAGATCGTCCTGATGGCCGACGCAGACGTGGACGGCCTACACATCCGGACGCTGTTGCTGACGTTGCTGTTCCGCTTCATGCGACCGCTCATCGAGGCCGGCTACGTCTACCTCGCGCAGCCACCGCTCTTCCGTCTCAAGTGGAGCAACCACCCGCACGAATACGCCTACTCCGACCGCGAACGCGACTCGAGGGTTCAGACCGGGCTGAGTCGGGGATGGCGGCTGCCCAAGGACGCCGGCATCCAGCGTTACAAGGGTCTGGGCGAGATGGACTACCAGGAGCTGTGGGAGACCACGATGGACCCTGACCACCGCATCCTTCTTCAGGTCACCCTGGACGACGCCGCGGCCGCAGACGAGATCTTCGCGATCCTCATGGGCGAGGACGTCGAGAGCCGGCGCGGCTTCATCCAGCGCAACGCCCGCGACGTGAGGTTCCTCGATATCTAGTGAGCGCAGCGAGCCAGCGTGCAGCTGACGATCAAGGGAGCGCAGCGACCGATGAGGAAGCTGCACCAAAGGTGCAAGGACTGGTGAGGGATGAAGACGAACCCAGGCCGCGGGTCTTCCGCCATACAGAACGAAGGAAAAAAGCGTGACTGAGCAGCCGCCGATCATTGAGACAGACCGCATCGAGCCGGTCGACATCAACCTGGAGATGCAGCGCAGCTACATCGACTACGCGATGACGGTCATCGTCAGTCGTGCACTTCCTGACGTGCGCGACGGCATGAAGCCCGTGCACCGCCGGGTCGTCTACGCGATGTATGACGGGGGCTACCGTCCCGACCGCGGCTACAACAAGTGCTCGCGCGTCGTCGGCGAGGTGATGGGTCAGTACCACCCGCATGGCGACGCCTCGATCTATGACGCGTTGGTGCGGCTGGTCCAGGACTGGTCGCTGCGTTACCCGCTGGTCGACGGGCAGGGCAACTTCGGCTCCCCTGGTGACGACCCGGCGGCTGCGCCGCGATACACCGAGTGCCGGATGGCGGCACTGGCGATGGAGATGGTCCGCGACATCGACCAGGACACGGTCGACTTCAAGGACAACTACGACGGCAAGACCCAGGAACCGACGGTGTTGCCGAGCCGGTTCCCGAACCTGCTGGTCAACGGCTCGGCCGGTATTGCGGTCGGCATGGCCACCCAGATCCCCCCGCACAACCTGCGCGAGGTTGCCGCCGGGGTCCAGTGGTACCTCCAGAACCCTGAAGCACCCCGCGAAGATCTGCTCGCCTACCTGATGACCCAGATCCAGGGCCCGGACTTCCCCACCGGGGCGCTCATCCTGGGCCACAAGGGCATCGAGGAGGCCTACCGCACCGGCCGAGGCTCGATCATCATGCGCGCCGTGGTCGAGGTCGAGGAGATCCAGAACCGCATCTGCTTGGTGGTGACCGAGCTGCCCTACCAGGTCAACCCGGACAGCCTCGCGCAAAAGATCGCCGAGCTGGTCAAGGAAGGTCGACTGGCCGGGATCGCCGACATCCGCGACGAGACCTCGGGTCGCACCGGCCAGCGCCTGGTGATCGTGCTCAAGCGCGACGCCGTGGCCAAGGTCGTGCTCAACAACCTCTACAAGCACACCCAGCTGCAGACCACGTTCGGTGCCAACATGCTGGCACTGGTCGACGGGGTGCCGCGAACATTGCCGCTGAGCGCGTTCATCCGGCATTGGGTCGACCACCAGATTGACGTCATCCGGCGACGGACGGCGTTCCGCCTCCGCAAGGCCGAGGAAGAGGCGCACATCCTGCGTGGGCTGCTCAAGGCCCTGGATGCGCTCGATGCGGTCATCGCCTTGATCCGCGCCTCGGCCACGGTCGAGGTTGCCCGCGACGGACTGATCGAGAGGCTTGGGATCGACGAGATCCAGGCGCAGGCGATCCTCAACATGCAGCTACGTCGTCTGGCCGCCCTCGAGCGCCAGAAGCTGATCGACCGCCACGACGAGCTGCAGGCGATGATCGATGAGTTCACCGACATCCTGGCGTCGCCGCAGCGACAGCGCACGATCGTCAGTGAGGAGCTCACCGAGATCGTTGCCAAGTTCGGTGACGACCGCCGCACCAAGATCGTGCCCTTCGACGGTGACATGTCGATGGAGGACCTCATCCCTGAGGACGACGTCGTGGTCACCATCACCCGGGGTGGTTACGCCAAGCGCACCAAGGTCGACCTCTACCGCTCGCAGCATCGCGGCGGCAAAGGAGTCAAGGGCGCATCGCTGCGCAGTGACGACATCGTGGAGCACTTCTTCATCACGACCACCCACCGGTGGCTGTTGTTCTTCACCAACCTCGGACGGGTCTATCGCGCGAAGTCCTATGAGCTGCCCGAAGGTAGTCGTGACGCCAAGGGTCAGCACGTCGCCAACCTCATGGCCTTCCAGCCGGGTGAGCAGATCGCCCAGGTTCTCGCCCTGCAGGACTACGTGACCGACCCCTACCTGGTGCTCGCGACCCGCAATGGGCTGGTGAAGAAGACGCGGCTCTCGGAGTACGACTCCAACCGCTCCGGCGGCCTCATCGCGATCAACCTGCGCGACGGCGACGAGCTGGTCGGGGTCGGCGTGGCCTCGGCCGCCGACGACCTGTTGCTCGTGTCGGTCAAGGGCCAGTCGGTCCGGTTCACCGCGGACGACGACACGCTTCGTCCGATGGGGCGTTCCACCAGTGGTGTGATCGGCATGAAGTTCCGCAACGGCGACCATCTCTTGTCGATGAGTGTGATCGAGGATGGCTCTGACCCCGACGTGTTCGTCGTGTTCGAGAATGGTCTGGCCAAGCGGACCCTGGCCTCGGCCTACACGGCCAAGGGACGCGGCATCCTCGGTGTGAAGGTCGCACAGCTATCCGATAGGGGCGGCGACCTGGTCGGTGCGCTCACGGTGGACGAGGAGGACGAGGTCATGGTCGTGATGGAGAGGGGCAAGATCGTCCGCTCTCGCGTCGATGAGGTGCGTCGAACCGGCCGCAACACGATGGGTGTGCAGTTCGCGACGCCGGACAAGCGCGACTCGATCGTCGCGGTGGCACGCAACGCCGACCGTGGCCTCGATGACGAGACCGATGACGACACAGAGATCCACGACGGTGGTCCGGGGCCCGACGTGGCCCCGATGACAGACGCCGTTTCCCCAACCGTGACCGATGGCCCACCCGAAACCGCCCCCAAGGCGGGTACCGTTGCGTCGGAGCAGGATGAGGTCGACAACGCGGGAGGTAGCGAGTGACTACGGCAGGCCAGAGCAGCACTTCTCTACGCGCTGAGGGCTCACCGCGCACCGCTGAGGCGGCCGGTGACATGTCGAGACAAGAGGCTGCCCGCTCTGCGGCACCTCGCCGGGTCAAGCTCAGCGTCTCGCGGGTCGATCCCTGGTCGGTGATGAAGCTGTCGTTCCTGCTGTCGGTCGCCGTTGGCATCGCCGGCGTCGTCATGGTGGCAGCCCTGTGGATGATCCTGTCCGGCATGGGCGTGTTCGCGGACATCAACCGCACCGTCGAAGAAGTGCTGAACTCCAGCAACGGCTCCACATTCGACCTCATGGACTACATCGGCCTGGATCGCGTGGTCTCACTGTCCATCGTCATCGGTGTCATCGACGTCATCCTGCTGACCGCGATCTCGACGCTGGGTGCATTCCTGTACAACGTCTGTTCGAGCCTCGTCGGCGGCCTGCAGCTCACACTGACGGACGACTAGACAGCGACAGATCCGCTGGGCTCCAGCCCTGGTTACCGGCCGCTGTGGGTGGCGAGCCAGGGCTGTTTTGGAGGGGACCTCACGGGTGGGGTAGCCTCGGGCCTCGCGCGCCTGTGACTTCAAGGAGTTTGGCGCGAGGGAGATGGCGAAGGGGCCTATAGCTCAGACGGTTAGAGCGCTTCCCTGATAAGGAAGAGGTCGGAGGTTCAAGTCCTCCTAGGCCCACTGGCGCCATATGGCCCCTGACATGCGGAAACGCGGTCAGGGGCCTTTGCCTTGCGCTCCGGGCTGCCACTGCCTCCCTCAGGGGTCGTGCGCCACCGAGTTCCCGGCGGATCGAGTCCTAGCCGGCGGAAGGCGTGCGAACAGCGAACCCACCGAACACCTCGTCGAAGTCCGACGCCAACAGCGGACGACCGAAGAGCCATCCCTGGGCCGCGTCGCACCCTTGCTCGCGCAGGAGGGCGGCTTGGCTCGGTCGCTCCACCCCCTCCGCGATGAGGGTCATCCCCAGGGCATGGCCCATGGCGATGATCGAGTTCACAATAGTTGCCGACGACGCGTCAACGTCCATCAACGAGACGAAGGACCGATCGATCTTGAGCACGTCGATGTCGGTCCGCTGGAGATGTGACAGCGACGAGTACCCCGTGCCGAAGTCGTCGATGGACAACTTCACGCCCAGGTCTCGCATGCGGGCGAGGTTGCGGTTGGCGGTCCCTGTCCCGCTGAGCAAGGTGGTCTCGGTGATTTCCAGGGCGAGCTGCTGGGGCGAGATTCCCGTCTGATGAAGGGCCTCGCTGAGCGCGTTGACCACATCGTCGTGCTCAAGGGTGCGCGCGGAAAGATTGACCGCGACCGTCGCTCCCGCGTCGCACCAATCTGCACTTCTTCGGCAGGCCTCTCGTAGCACCCAGCAGTCCACCGCCGAGATAAGAGAGCTGGCCTCGGCGATCGGGATGAACTCGTCGGGTGACAGGAGTCCGAAGCCGGGTCGCTCCCAGCGGACCAGGGCCTCGGCGCCGATCACTCGTTCATCGGCCAGCGACACAACCGGCTGGTAGCGAACCCGAAGCTCGTGATGGGCGATGGCTCGGCCCAAGGCGTTGCGGACAGAGAACGCGGTGTCCACGACCACCTGCATCGACTCGTCGAAGGCCGCGGTTCGGGCCTTGCCGCCGACCTTCGCGTGATACATCGCGAGGTCCGCGTGACGCAGCAGGTCCTCGGCCGTCGCGGTGCCGTCGGCCGTCGTGGCCATGCCGATGCTGGCGCTGACGACCGCGTGGTGCTCCCCGATGGGGAAGGGTGCGCCGAGCTGACTGCCGATTCGGGCGGCGATGGCCGGCGCCCCTGTGCTGTCGGAACCGTTCTGGCACACGACGACGAACTCGTCACCTCCCAGGCGGGCGGCGAAGTCTCCCGGACGCAGGCACACGCGGATTCGTTGGCCGGCCAGCACGAGCAGCTCGTCGCCCACCGCGTATCCCAGACTGTCGTTGACCTGTTTGAAGCCATCCAGGTCGACATACAGGATGGCCAGGCCCCGGCGGACCCGAGCGGAGGCCGAGAGCGACTGGTTGAGGTGTTGGATCAAAGCGGCCCGGTTGGGCAAACCTGTGAGCGAATCCAGCATCACCTGTTGACTCAGCTGTTCACGGAGGCCCCGCATCTCGCCCGAGGACACGTCGATCGACCGCTTGAGTGTGTCGCGCTCGTGGTCCGCCGCGGCGTATGTGGTGCTGAGGACGTCCAGAAGCTCACGCCAAGCGGTCGCAGACGGGCTGAGCTCGCGATCGAGCTCCAGTCTCGTCAGCTGTCCGGCCAGGTTGTGGTGCAGCTTGGCGGTGTCCTTCATGCTGCCCGCTCTCGGAAGACGGTGATCGTCATGGTCGGGTTGTGCAGGTCGTCATTGACGGGACATCCTGAGACCTCAGCGCGGTTGGGGACAAAGGAGAACGACACCGCAACCCAGCGGAGCCGTTGGGTGCGGCTGCGCCGAACAGGAACACGCAGATACGGTTCGATGTTACGCGTGGTTCTACCTCTGCGTAGGTTGAGCGCCAGAAAAGGACGTTCGTGTCGCGGCGGCGACCACTGCGACGGTGAGTCCCAGATCCCGATTCGTGCCCAATCCGGTTCCCGAATAGACTGCCATTCACGCTGGCACGTTCTCGCGCGCTTCCCTGACACGGAAGGAGTCAGAGATTCGCGTCAACGTGGGCCAACATCTCCCAGCGTGTTTGTGACCCGCGACGAGCTGCACGAAGGAGTACCAGTCATGAAGAAGATCCTGTTGTTGATCGCGACGGCCGCCGGCGTCCTGGCCATCCAGAAGAAGCTCAAGGACCAGCAGGCTGAGCAGGACCTTTGGGCCGAGGCGACGGACGAGGTTTAGGCTTGACGAAGCACAACTGAGGACACTCGGGGACATAGCTCAATTGGTAGAGCGCCTGCTTTGCAAGCAGGAGGTCCGGGGTTCGATTCCCCGTGTCTCCACCGAGGTCAGAGGCCCTTCCGCTCGTCGGCAAGGGCCTCTGCCATGCCCGTGCTGCAGGAACGGGCGCAGAGCTACGCAGATTTATGTATTCCCATCCGAATTCGTCAAGGTGAGTGTCAAACTTCGCAGAGGTTACCGAACGCTGCAGGCGTGGCGATTACTGGCGGTGGTGGGCGATGAGGCGTGCACGCGCGAGTTTCGATGCCGCGCTGGTGTGGGTGATGGGCCTGGCTGTGGCGGCCTACTCGGGCGGTCTGTTCCTGCAGGGCGGCGTGTCTCACCCGGTCGTGGACCTCTGGTTGTCGCTGTCGACGTCCTGGTTGCCCGCGGGGGTGTGCTGGTTGGCGGTCGCGCGGGTCGGGTTCCGTCGTTGGGAGGTCCTGCTTGCCGCGCTGGCGATGACGTCATTCGCCGCCGGGGATACCTACTACGCCCCCTTGACCACTGACTGGTCGTCGTCGTTCCCCTCCGTCGGCGACCTGGGATACATGTTGTTCTACCTGCTGATGCTCGCCAAGCTGACCACGCTGGTTCGCCGCGACGCGCGGGGGCAGTCGTCATCGGTGTGGCTGGACTGTGCGGTGGGGTCGCTCGGGGCGGCCGCGGTGCTGGTGGTTGTGCTTGACCCGGTGCTGACCTCGGCCCTGACGGGCTCATGGTCGTTGGCCACCGCGGTGGCGGTCGCCTTTCCACTGCTGGACCTGCTCCTTGTGGCCGCCGTCGCCGGGTTGGTTGTCGTGCGCGGCCTGCGCGGGGGCCGGCGGTGGGTCCTGTTGATTGTGGGACTGATGGTCTTCGCCGCGGCGGACGTGGTCTACGCGCTGGAACGGACCGCGCACATCTTCCTGGTCGGTACGCCGCTGAACGCCGCATGGGCGATCGGAATCGCCCTCATCGCGCTGTATGTCCATAGCACCTCGCGCCCTGACGAGCCGGCGGACTGGGAGGCGAGCCGTGCGACCGGCGCGGCGGCTCTCGTGATGTCGGGGGTGGCCACCGCCGCAGGGCTGGGGGTGCTGGTCCTCAGCAGCCAAACCCATTTGTCGAGACTGGCCGTGGTGCTTGCGGCGGTGACGCTGCTGGCGGCAGCGGCTCGCACCCAAGTCGCCTTTCGCCAGCTCCTGCGGATGGCGGACCTACGCCGCCAGGCCATCACCGACCATCTGACCGGTCTGCCGAACCGGCGGGCGCTGTACGCCCAGGCGGACGCTCGGATGGTGGACCCTGGGCGTCAGCGCATGGCATTGCTCTTGTTGGACCTCGACAGGTTCAAGGAGGTCAACGACAGCCTGGGCCACCAGGCGGGGGACCAGCTGTTGATCCAGGTGGGCGCCCGCCTGGGCGAGAGACTGCGGGCCGGGGACCTGCTGGTGCGTCTGGGCGGCGACGAGTTCGCGGTCCTGCTCGATGACGCGGGCCCCGAGCAGGCCGCCGCGGTCGCGGTCAAGCTGTGCGCGGCGCTGGCCGAGCCCTTCGCCCTGGAGGACGTCGCGGTCCACAGCTCGGTGAGCATCGGCGTCGCCCTGTTCCCCCACGACGGCCCTGACCTGAGCACCCTGTTGCGCAAGGCCGACGTCGCCATGTACAAGGCCAAAGCCTCCGGCGACGGCCATCACGCCTACGGCGGCAGCGACGACACCGACTTCACCACCCGGCTGCGCACGATCGACGAGCTGCGAACCGCCCTGACCAGCGACCAGCTCGTCCTGCACTACCAGCCCAAGATCGACCTGCTCACCGACGAGGTCCACGACGTAGAGGCACTGGTGCGCTGGGACCACCCCACCCGCGGCCTGCTCCGCCCCGACGCGTTCCTGGACCTGGTCGAAGAAGCCGGTCTGATGCGAGCCCTGACCCGGGTCGTACTCCAGATCGCCCTGGACCAGGCCGCCGTCTGGGACACCCAAGGTCGAAGCCTCACGGTCGCGGTCAACCTCTCGGCCAGCTCGATGATCGACACCGGTCTGCCCGACGAGGTCGCCACCATGCTCACCGCCCGGGACCTCCCGCCCGGCGCCCTCCAGCTGGAGATCACCGAGGAGTTCCTGATGGCCGACCGGGACCGGGCCCGGAACATCCTGACCCGGCTGCGTGACAGCGGTATCCAGATCTCCATCGACGACTTCGGCACCGGGTACAGCTCACTGTCCTACCTGCGCGACCTGCCCATCGACGAGCTCAAGCTGGACCGCTCCTTCGTCTTCCCCATGGCCGACGACGCCCGCGCCGCCGCCCTGGTCGCCTCCACCATCGCCCTGGCCCACAGCCTGGGTCTGCGCATGGTCGCCGAAGGCGTCGAGACAAATGCCGCCTACACCGAGCTCGTCCGCCTGGGCTGTGACCAGGCCCAGGGCTACTACATGTCCCGGCCCGTCCCCGCCGCCGAGCTCGACGTCTGGCTCAACACCCGGGACATCACCGACGACCTCACTGAGATCACAGGCCTGCTGCCCTCTCTTGACTGATATGTCGCCCTACTGCGCGGGGCCGGACCAGGCGACCGCCTTGACTTCAGCGTTCATCCAAGACTGCTCAAGAGAGAGAGCGGACACGCCGGTCAGGGGCCCCTCCACTCACTTTGTTGGGATCGACCTGCCCTCCCGGACGTCGGGGCCTGCGGTCGGTTGCGGTTTGGGGCTTGGCAGGCCGGGGGCGGGTGCCAGCTCGGGTGCAGGGTCCACGAGCAGGGCCTCGACCAGCTGGCTCAGCATTGCGCGCACGGTGGCCTCGGCGAGCTGATGTAGCAGCAGCCGGTCAAGTTGCCTGCCGAAGGATCCGAGCGGCGGTTCGTAGCTGCCGGAGAATCCCAGCTGCGACTGGTTCGCTCCCAGTGGGGCGACCTCGAGGTCAGCCTCCATCACCGGGAACAGCTCGGTGGGTCCGGACGCCGACCACCGGAGCTGCACCACAAACGCCTCTCCACGGACTCGGGTGTTGCTGACATGAACGCTGACGGCCTTCGACAGCCCTGGAACCGGCCCGAAGGGACCCACCCGACTGAGCAGAGCCTCGCCCTCGTCATAGGCGGCAACGGCCGCCTTCTGCCATATGTTCGGGACCGCGCTCAGAAGGCGGTCCCGAACCTGTGCGACCGGCAAGGGGATATGGATGAAGTCGTAGACGAGCATCTGCCTAGGGTAGACGCGCCTCTCCCTGGCACATGAAGACGAAGGCCGTGTTGGTGGGGAGGATGCAGCTGCCTCACGGCACCCGATCACCCGACAGATGTGTCGCGGGGCGTGACCTGGAGGAGGCCGTGCGCCCCACGTTCGGCGTCGACCATCACATGTGAGACGAATGGGTAGTGTCCGGCCTGCGGGAAGCTCAGCTCGACGAAGCCGCCCTGGGCGACGCCCAGCGACAACACCTGACTGCCACCGGATGAGGCATTGGCCGGCCGCAGCAGCCACGCACCCTCGCTGAAGACCGTGTCGAACTGTCCGCCGACGACGTGGAATGAGGTCCCACGGTTCGGGCCCGCCGCGAGCACCCAGATCCGCACTCGTTCACCGACCCTGGCCATAAGCGGCGCAATGTCGTACTGGTTGGCAAAACCGTTGAACACCACCGCATCCGGCTTCTCGGCGGCGACCTTGGCGGGGTCGACCGATCCGCCTTGCGGGCCGAGATAGAGCTCGGACTGCTCGAGGATGTACTCACGGTCCACCTTTGCCAGGCCGGGCGGGTCGATGATGACCGCGCCGAACATGCCGTTGGCGATGTGGGACGACATGGGCATCGAGCTGCAGTGGTACATCCAGATGCCGCTGTGCGTGGCGGTGAGCCGGAAGGACAGTGACTCGCCCGGTTGGACCGTGCGCATGGTGGCATCGGGTACCAGCGCCCCGGCGTGGAAGTCGATGGAGTGCCCGATGGTGCCGTCATTGATCAGCGTCACCTCGAAGACGTCACCCAGTCGTCCGTGCAGGGTTGGCCCGGGCGCGCTCCCGTTGAAGGTCCACAGCGTCTGTCGAACCCCGACTGCGACCTCGCGTTCGACTTCGCTGACCGTCATGGTGACCCGGTGGATGCGCGCACTAGGTGGCGGCAATGGTGGGACCGTGGCATCGCGCGCCGTAAACCCTTCGCCAGGCCTGGCCATGAAGTCCAGGTTCCGAGCGGCGCTGGCACCGCTGCCGTTCGCACTGCCCGCCGCTGGTGCGGTCCCGGTATGAGACATGGTGCCGTTCGGGGCCGAGGCGTCCTTGCCCCCTCCGATCACGTTGACCGCGAATACCATCCCGAGCTGTCGATGTCCCACGATCGTGCACCAGCCCTTGAGGCTTCGACCGACCACTCCGACATCTAGATGCACGGTTCTGCCACGTGTGATCCGCCCGGTGCTCTGACCCGTCTCCAACGCCAGGTCGTGAACGTCCGCGTCGTTGTTGGTCACCAGCAGCACGAGGCGATTCCCGACGGGCACGTCAACGGCTGCCGGCTCGAAACGCATGTGGCTGGCGACCACCTTTACGGTGGTGATCTGCCCTGTCGCGACGACGCCTTTGGAGGCTTCGGCGACGCCGGTGCCGAGCGCTGCCGGGTCGAGTGCCGCCCCGCCGGCAATGGCGAGCACCACCATGGCCACAGCCGCCGCGGCCAAACCGGTATGCCGTCCGCGCACCAGGGCTGCATCCTCCGGGACGTGTCTGATGACGGGACCTTGGGTGGCATGCGAAGGCCGCGCGTCACGCCTGGCGCGGAGGGCATACAACACGGCGGAGACGAGCAATGGCAGGAACGCGGCGTACGCGCCGAGAATGAGCATCGAGACCAGGACCCGCACGAGGCTGGGGACCGGCAGGACGCAGACCACCAGGCCGACGTTGATGAGCACGACGCGCAGGGCGTTGCCGCGCTCGAGCCGGGCCTGGGTCCCTCGCAGGATCGTGGGTCCTCCGCCGAGCACGACGGGAACGAGGTAGGACAGGGCGCCGAGCAGCAGCTGCGCGGCGAATCCGGCGGCCAGGGGAGTGACGAGCAGTCCCAGACCCTCATGGACCAGCGACCATGTTGGGCTGCTGGCCAACACTGCGACCAGACCCACGAGCGACGCGATCAGCCAGAGCACGCCGGCCATCACCGACCAGGTCGCGTACGCGGAGGGCGCCTTGGCGCGGGCCACCTGAGCCAGCGGTCGCACCGCCCAGAGGACTCCGCCCAGATATGCCGCGGCGCCGATCGCAGTCAGCAGCTGGAACCCGGCGAGGGCCCCTGCGACGGTGACGACGATGGAGCCGACCAGGATCGGAAGTGCTTGCCGCGCAACGCGTTCGGCGCCTTCGGCGATCCGGGTGCGCAGCATGGTGGGCCAGAGGGTGACCAGCGTGCCCAGGACCGTGAGCCCGATCCAACCCAACAGGTTGAGGGCGATGTGCGCCAGCATCAGTCGTCCATGCCACGGCTCCATCGGGTCACGGGCCAGGGTCGCTCCCAGTCCTGCGCCGATCGGCAGGGCCAGCGAGGCGCAGATGTAGTAGCGCACCGTTGCCCCGAAGCGCGAGGGCAGCGCCGCACGGGTCTGCAGGGCTAGCGCGATGCCGTGCGCGGCGACCGCAGAGCCCACGATCACGGATCCGACCAGTGTCAGGATCCAGTGCGCGCTGACCATGCCGACGACGACCGTGAGGACCCCGACGTTCAGGGCGATCAGGCGGATGGCCTGCCAGCGCCGTGAGCCGGAGGTGGTGCGGCGACGCAGCAGGGCGTCTGTGAAGTGGGCGCTCCAGACAAGAATGGCGTTCGTGACGGCGCCCAGTAGCAGCAGATGCACGAGCAGCCACGTCGACTCGGGGACGAAGCGGTGGCTCAGGGTGATCCCGAACAGTGCGACCAACCAGATGGCGACCGGTGCGTTGGCGCCGAGGTGCCATGACGTTCGATCACGCAGTGGCATCGGGGCGGAGGGTTCGAGCTTCACGAGGTGGTGACCGATTTCGTCAGGGGGGCGGGGGCCGCTGGGGCGGTGTGGTCGGTGGCGACATTGCGGAGGCGTTCGGACCGGATGACCGCGCCAGCCGTGATGACAGCAAACCCGAGCAGCGCAACGACATTCAGGGCGCCGCCGACCTGGCGGGCGAGATCGACGCCGTGGGCGTCACCAATGCACAGACGCAGGAGCAGCGAGGTGTGGAGCAAAACTGGGGGCGCGATCATGACCGGGTGGTAGGGCAGTCGGCAGCGCAGGACCGCAGGCAGGATGACCGGTGCGTGGGCCATGATCATCGACATCGTGAAACCGAGGAAGACGGCGTGGATGACGCCGTCATAGGCCGGTCCGTCGGTGACCGGGCCAACGAGGACCCAGATCCCGCCCGCCACGGCGAGCCAGACGTACCCCGACAGCAGGCATCCGGCCATGAAACGAGGAAGGCCCTTGCCCCGGATCGTTCGCCGGGCGACGTCGTGCACCATCAGCCACCAGACAAGGGACAGCAGCGACAGACCGAGCAAGGGGTATCCGACGACGGGCCAGAGCAAGGTCAGGACCGTCGCGAACGTGATCATGGCGGCGAGGCCGATCAGCTGACGGACCGTGGAAGAGGCGAGCAGCGTCACCCGCGAGAGCTCGAGGCGCTCTCCGGCGATGGTGAGCACGACGAAGCCGGCCAGCCAGGGCAGGAGGCGAGCGACCGGCATACCGCCGAGCCACAGCAAGGCACCACCGGTAGCCAGGACCGCCCCAAACGCCTGTATGAGAACGGAATCGTCTCGTTGTCGACGCCACAGGGGGATGTAGACCAGGAGGAGTGCGGCCGACCCGGCAGCGAGGGCAGTCTGTCCCAGCCGAAGAGGTGCGGCAGTCGTCACGAGCAGACCGCCGACGCCGAGCAGGGCGGGGGCCGCGAACCCCAGGCGACGACGCAGGGCGACGGCGCGCTCGAGGGCAATGACGGTGCCGACGAAACCCAGGACCATCACCATGCCGTGGGCATCGGGCAGCTGCGCTGTCGTGACCGGAGCGGGAAGGCCGAGCAGCAGCAGACCTGCATCCAGGCCGGCAAGCAGCGCCACACCGGCCGGGAAGAGGAAGACCAGCCGGCGCATCATGGGGCAGTCGTGGAACGGGGGAGCAGGTCGAGACGGCAGGCCCCAGGCTCTGAAAAAGGCTGCAGTGCAACGTTTTCCGTCCGCACAGGATCGTTGCCCAGCTCATCGAGGGCGCCGCGCGCGATGCCGAGATGGACACCGCAGATCACCTCTGGTTGCTGGTGGGCTGCCTCGAGCAGGGGGCAACGATGCAGCTTGACGACGCGGGCGCGGGCATCGGTGCTAGGGGCGAACCCGAGCTCATCCAGCAGGTCGACCACCTTGCGGCGTGCGTTCACGCCGGTCGACGTGACCGGCGCACGCGGAGCCGTGCCATCACTGACCTCCCCCGCACTCATCTGGGACTTCCGCACGAGCTCGCGACCCCACGCGCGACCGGCCTCGACGGCATCGGCGCCTGGTTGCCGGCTGGTTCGGGCGATATGCCCGGCCAGAGCGGACGCCAGAGCGGCGTACTCCCGGGACCCGGGCCCGGAGCCGGCCTCGGGCGCGGCGCCGTAGAGCCAAGGCGGGCGCCCGCGGCCCTCCGCGGCTGCCCGGGTACGAACGACCAGCCGGGCGTCCGACAACCCGTCCAGATGTTCGCGGACGGTGTTGGGGTGCTGACGGGTCAACGCCGACAGGGCCGCCACGGTGCAGGGCTCGGGCTGGTCGATCAGAACGTCCAGGATCCCCAGCCTGGCGGTCGAGAGATGGGCCCGGCGGCGGTTCACTTGTGCCGTTGGCAACGGCCCGTAGCCGAGCCGTGGGGCGGTCTTCGTTGTGCGGGGAGCTTCCGCCTCGGTATTTTCCACGGAACAAAGTGTAATAAAATTTCGCTGCGTTCGCCAATCGTGCGAACCGGGGCGCCGCGGGGTTCCTCATCACGACTTCGTGAGTATGCCTCAAGGGTCGCCGAGTATCTTTGGGGATTCCTGAGCTGGTCCGGTGAATCTGCTGTGAGACGTGGCTGGGACCTACGGCATCGCCGGCCCCAGCGCGATCGTTGGGTCAGGGAACCGCCACGGTCTTGTCATCGATGAACAGCGACCTGCCTTGGTGGCCTTCGAGAGTGATCTGGAAGCTGTGCAGATCGTCTACCTCACCGATGACCAGCTCCGTGAACATGTCGAACACGGCGGAGCCGGGAGTCAGATGCGCCGACGTGATGGTTCCCACGATCGGGTCTGGGGAGAAGTTCAGCACGGTGACCTGGTGCTTGCCCGGCTGGCTGAGCTTGTGCACCATGACCAGCATGGCCTTGTTCGACACCTCCGGCACGTCAATCTGCGAGCTTGTGGCGATGCCGTAGCGCTTGCGAAGTTTGAGAATGAGCCGAAGCTGGGACACGAAAGAGTTCGGGTCCTTGAGCTGTTGGGGCAGCGGCCCGTACATGCTCACCGCCCTGGGCATCCCAGACGCCGAATGAGCCTCCTCAGGCTGGACTCCCATGAGGTCATACGCGGATCGGTGGATCCAGCGGGTGTCGCCCGTCTCCAGCAGCGAGGTGATCTCCTTCGGGTCGATGGTCAGCATGCCCAGCAGGTCCCAGCCCGACAATGAGAAGACGCCCGGCTGTAGTGCGTTGAACATCACCAACAGAAGGTGCGCCTGCCTGATCTTGTGTATCTGTTCGTCGGTGAGGTTGTCGATGCTTGTGTACCCGAGGGCTGCGGCGATCACGGTGCCCGTGGTCGACGCGATTCCGTTCGTCGAGAAGATCTGGTTGTACGGCGCCGACTCACCCGTCAGGCGGTCGCAGAGGTCTTGACGAACGGTCTCGGCGAGAAGGCCGCCCGTGATCTCCTCACCGTGGTACGCGTAGAGGTCGTCGTGGTGCATCGTGCTGAAGTGGACCAGCTCGTAGGTCAGCTCGTCGTGGTTCTGCAAGGCGTGGACCAGCTGAACGGGGTCGACCCCCAGCGTGAGTGATTCGTTCAAGGTCAGGCGCAGGAACTCGGTGTCGGCCGTTGCCAGCGCATGCTGATACGCGGGCCGGTTGACGAAGTCGTAGGACAGATCGGCCCCGGCCTCCGAGGTGACCTTGATGTCGTCGATCGTCAGGTTCAGCTCCTGGAAAGTGAAGCAGCCGACCTTGCGCACCATGCTGGCGATCATCTGGTTCGCCGCGTCGGAAAGGGGGTGGCCCTCGGACCAGGCAGGCAGCCCCAGAACGCTCTTCTCGACGCCCAGGAAGCCGTTGGCATCGAGACGCAGGGCGCCTGATCCCAGGTCGCTGAGCGAGTGCAGGGCATCACCGATGACCATGCGCATGCCGGCAAACGTGGGGTCGAGCCAGTTGATCGACGGCTGACCCTGTTTGAAGTAGTGCAGATACACCCATCGGCGCTCGACGCCGTCGGGGCCGGTGACCGGCGCGGTGGCGCTCCAGTTCGTGTCCTTCACCCCGGGCTGGTGGAAGATCACCCGTTTCAGCTTGCCGATGATGTAGCCGCTCTTGTCGAGCTCGTCCTCGGTCTCGAGATTGATGTTGGTCGAGTCGCGGCCGGCGGGGACGTCTGGCAGGAGTCGCCAGTCGGCCGGCTCGATCTCGACCATGTGATAGATGCCGGGATAGTCGGACACCTTCATCTCTGCCAGCCGGAAGTCCGCGCCCTTGCCCGTGTGGCCCGGGACGATGTCGTCGATGATGGTGCCGCCATGTTCACCCGCGACCTCGCACATGGTCCGGAACTCTGCTTCGGTGCCGAACGCCGGGTCGATCTGCGTGCTGATCCGGTCGAAGTGTCCGTCGACGCTCGGGGTCGATGACCACCCGCGGATACCGCCTGCGCGCTTGACCGGACCGGTGTGGAGCCCCTGGATTCCTATGCGCTGGAACGTTTCCCACAGCGCGAAGTCGCCGAGCGTGGCCAGGAATGAGTGACCCGGTCGGCCGATGACCGAGATCGGGTATGCCGTGAACCAGACGGACGCCGTCTCGATCGCAGCACGTGGGTCGGGGTTGGCGAAAGGGTTCTGGAACATGCTTCCCTGGCCGGAGAACTGACCTGCGATGGCGTTGGCGTCGTGGAGCATCGACTGCCGCTTCAGCCACTCAACGTATGCCGGGTTCGAACCAACCGGCTCGCCGAGCTGTTCTGCTGGACTGACCTGCCCGCCCCGCAGACGGGCTTTGGGCCGCAGGTGCCGTGGTCGTGCGGGATAGAACTGCTCCGCGTAGTTGATCTCGGTCGGCACGTGGCCGTTGAGCTCGGCCGCGCCGTGCTCCACCCTGCCGAGTTCGGTCAGACCCTCCTCGGTCACGCTGTCGCTTCGCATTCCACTCTCGTTTCTTGTCCGGACCGCCTAGGGCTCCACGCTAGTTGGCTGCGGTCGCCACTGCGAATGACGTGGTCTCGGTGGCGTTGCATGGGCGTCTCAGGGTGGGCGAGCGACGGCGCGTTTTGTGTGGTTTGATCCGCATTGTCTGCAGCAAGCTCACCGGCGCATTCCGTCGCCGACGATGGCTGCCACCTGAGGAGTGCTCCATGACAACACCCATCACCCGCCGCACCATGCTGACCAGCGTCGCAGCGGCTGGCGTGCTGACGGCAGCCGGCATGAGTCCCGCCCAGGCCTCGAGGCGGCGGCCCCCGCATCGCCCGGGCACCCCCGTGAAGCTGACGATCATGGGCACGACCGACCTGCACGGCTGCGTGTTCAACTGGGACTACTTCAAGAACACCGAGTACAACGACTCCGCCACCAACGACATCGGTCTGGCCAAGGTGGCCACGCTCGTCGAGGCCGTCAGGGATCAGCGCGGTCATGAAAACACGCTGATGATCGACGCGGGCGACACGATCCAAGGGACGCCGCTGGCCTACTACTTCGCGCGCATCGACCCCATCACCAGCGGTCACGTGCACCCGATGGCCGCGGCGATGAACCACATCGGCTACGACGCCGCGGCCCTGGGCAACCACGAGTTCAACTACGGCATCCCGCTGCTGCGCACCTTTGCCGACCAGCTTGACTTCCCGTTGCTCGGCGCCAACGCGCTGGACGCCGCGACCGGGCTGCCTGCCTTCAAGCCGTACGTGATCAAGACCGTCAAGGTCAAGGGTGAGCAGCCGATAAGGGTTGGCATCCTGGGCCTGACCAACCCCGGCATCGCGATCTGGGACAAGGCCAACGTCGATGGCAAGATGACCTTCCCCGGCTTGGTCGAGCAGGCCAAGATCTGGGTGCCCCGGATGCGTGCGTCTGGCGTGGACGTCGTGGTTGTGGCTGCGCACTCGGGGGCAACGACATCGTCGTCGTATGGCGACGCGCTGCCCTACCCCGAGAACGCCGCGACCCTTGTGGCACAACAGGTTCCGGGTATCGACGCGATCCTGGTGGGCCACGCGCACGAGGAGATCCCGGAGCGGCGGGTTGTCAACGAGACCACCGGGTGCGAGGTCGTGCTGACCGAGCCGTTGCGCTGGGGCATGCGGCTGTCACTGATCGACCTGACGCTGGTCAAGGTCAACGGTCGCTGGGTGGTCCAGAGTGTCGGGTCGAGTGTCCTGAACAGCAACACCGTCGCCGAGGACCCTCACGTGAAGGAGCTGCTCGCCGCGGACCACGACACTGTCGTGACGTACGTCAACGGGGTGATCGGCAGCTGCACACAGGCGATGTCGTGCGCCACGGCCCGCTACCAGGACACGGCGGCACTGGACTTCATCAACCTGGTCCAGGGCGAGGCGGTGCGCGCGGCGATCGCCGGCACTGCGGCTGCGGCGCTGCCGATGCTCTCGATCGCCGCGCCGTTCTACAAGGACGCAAACATCCCGGCCGGCGCCGTGAGCGTGCGCGACGTCGCGGGCCTCTACATCTACGACAACACGCTGCTGGGCATCGTCTTCACCGGTGAACAGGTCAAGGCGTACCTCGAGAAGTCGGCTGTGTACTTCAAACAGGTCACCGGCACCGGACCGTTCGCCCCGGCCGATCTCACCAACGCCGTCACTCCTGTGGCCCCGAAAGGCACGCCGGACTACAACTACGACGTCATGGGCGGTCTGGACGCGCCGCTGAAGTACGACATCGACGTGGCCCAGGCACCCGGCTCGCGCATCGTCAACCTCACGTATGCCGGCTTGCCGATCGACCCTGCGGCGCAGTTTGTCGTGGCGATCAACAACTACCGTCAGTCCGGCGGGGGCGGGTTCCCCGCTGTCACGACGGCTCCCGTGGTTCACAACGCCCAGCAGGAGATCCGTCAGCTGATCATCGACTGGGTCACCGGCCACGGCGTCATCGACCCGCCGACGTTCGCCAGCGTGGACTGGAAGCTCGTCTCAGGCGGCAAGCCGGTGCAGATCATCGGCTAGCGCGGGTTGGGGTCCCGGGCAGCCTTGCACCACGTCCGAGACCCCTTTTGCCTAGTCTTTTTGGGGGTTGACCGGGCGGTCAGTCAGGGTATAAATGACAGTATCGGTCCGTTGACCGGGCGGACCATCCAGTACGAGAGGTGGTTGGTTTGCATGAGTGGTAAGAAGTTTCTAGGCCTGGCTGCCCTTGTCGCGGGCATCTATGCGGTATTTTCCCCGATCTGGACAAACAACCCGACAGACACCAACAAGGGCATGTACACGATGATCGCTCTTGGTGTCGTCACTGCGGCTCTGGCGCTTGCAGCCCTTTACAGGCCAGGCGTCGCGATCGACTCACTCATCGCGTTGATGGGCGTGCTCTTCGTCGTCTCGCCTTGGGTCATGAGCTTCAGTGACACCGCTTACAGGCCGATGGCCTGGACGGCGTGGGTCGTGGGCGCGGTGTCGCTGGTGGCCGGCGCAGCTGAGTTCCAGCTGGACCGCTCGGAGCACCGGCACGCGGTGACCAACCGATAGGGCTACATCGTGTCCAACCGCTAAGAAGGAGGAACGTCGATTAAGAAGGAGGAACGTCGATGGTGCGGGTTCGCAAGGTCAGTCCCGGGCGGACCCGCGCCCTCGTTCCCGATGGCTCCGTGAGCCCGCGCGATGGCTCGTCGGGCGCGGGCATCTCACCGAGCGAGGGCGGGTCTGGCGAGGACAGGTCTCCTGACGTCGGTCAGTTGGTGGTCAGCGCCGAGGCGCGTGAGCGCATCTTGGACGCCGCGGAGGCTCTCTTTGCCGCAGACGGCTTCGACGCGACCCCCACCTCCCGCATCGCTCATCGAGCTGCCGTGGCCAAGGGACTGCTCTTCTACTACTTCCCCCACAAGATGGACCTTCTGCGCACGCTGTTTGTCGAGCGGCTCCCCGTGCACTCCTTGTCCAGCCTCGCCGGGATCGCCGTCCCGGGGGACGTGGCGGGTTCGCTGGTGCGGCTGGCGGACAGGATCGGCCTCACAGGTCGTCGCTGCCAGGTGCTCAGCGCGATCCTGTTCCGCGAAGCCAGCACCCACCCTGATGTGCGCGACCACCTTCGCGCCCTGTACTCCGTACTGATGGAGCTCACCGAAGCGGTCCTCGATGCAGCCAGCCCGCGAAAGCTGGACTGTGAGCGAAGGACAGCGGCAGCCGGTACCTTCGTGGCCGTGCTGCTGCACCAGGCCAACTCCCAACGTTTCGACGGCACGGTGCCAGACCTCGGCGCAACAGCCGAGATCGTCTCCGGCGCGCTTGGCGCCTAGCCTTCGGCTCGGCCAGACTGACGGTTCAGCTCAGCGGAAGGCGGCCTGGCCGGTCAAAGCCTGGCCGATTACCAGGATGTGCATCTCGGGAGTGCCTTCGTAGGTCAGGACCGACTCGAGGTTGGCCATGTGCCGGATCACGGGATACTCCAGGGAGATTCCGTTGGCACCCAGGATGGTTCGCGCGGTGCGACAGATCTCCAGCGCCTTCGTGACGTTGTTGAGCTTTCCGAGGCTGACCTGTTCAGGACGCAGTCCCACGCTGTCCTTGCGACGCCCGAGGTGCAGGGCCAGCAAGGTCCCGGTGGTGAGCTCGACGGCCATGCCCGCCAGCTTGCTCTGGGTGAGCTGGAACCCACTGATCGGCCGACCGAACTGCTCACGCTGACCCGCGTACTCCAACGCGGCCTGGAATGAGCTTCGCGCGGCGCCCATCGCGCCCCACAGGATGCCGTAACGGGCCTCGTTCAGGCAGGACAGCGGGCCCACGAGACCGCGGATCTGCGGGAACACCGCGTCGTGGGGCAGGCGCACCACGTCCAGGACGAGCTCACTGGTCACCGACGCCCGCAGTGACATCTTGTGCTTGATCAGCCGGGAAGAGAACCCCGGAGTGTCGGTCGGGACAACGAATCCACGGATCCCGTCCTCCGTCTGGGCCCAGATGATGGCCACATCGGCCACGGAGCCATTGGTGATCCACATCTTTGACCCGCTCAGCATCCAGTCCGCGGTGTCGCCATCACCATCGCGACGAGCCCGCGTGCGCATGTTGGCCGGGTCGGAACCGTGATCGGGCTCGGTCAGCCCGAAGCATCCGATCGCCTCTCCGGTGGCCATCGACGGCAGCCACTGACGCTTCTGCTCCTCGGTGCCGTGTTCCCAGATCGCGAACATGGCCAACGATCCCTGGACGCTGACCAGCGAACGGATGCCCGAGTCGGAGGCTTCCAGCTCCAGGCAAGCCAAGCCGTAGTCCACCGCGGACATGCCCGCGCATCCATAGCCCTTCAGGTGCATCCCGAGCAGGCCGAGCCCGCCGAGCTCTCTGGCAAGATCGCGGATGCCGGGTATGTCACCGGACTCGAACCATTCGGCGATGTGCGGGTCGATCGAGGACGCGCAGAGCTGCCGGACGGAGGCCCGCACCGCCTTCTCGTCGGGACTGAGCATGTCGTCGATGCTGGCCAGATCCAACGGGTCGGGCTTGACTCGGGTCGTCGGCGATGTTGCGTTCATGCGCAGATCGTGTCACGGCTGCCGGTGTACCAACCCTGATTTCCGGTCTGGGCCCTCGACCGTGTATCTTTCACGACGCGTCACCGGGTGGAGCGCTCGCCCGGATGCCCCTATAGCTCAGACGGTAGAGCGTCTCCATGGTAAGGAGAAGGTCAACGGTTCGATTCCGTTTGGGGGCTCGGTTCGAAGCATGGGCGGTCGCCCTGAGCGTCAGCTGGCGGCCGTCAAAGCCTCCGGATTCCTGGCGGGGTAGCTCAGGTGGTTAGAGCACACGACTCATAATCGTGGTGTCGCGGGTTCAAGTCCCGCTCCCGCTACTGACTCGATTTCGGGTTTGCCCCTGGCATCGCGTAATCTGGAGCGTCGCCGCGCGTGCTGGTGGCCGCCCAGATCTTTTCAGGTTCACTTCAGTTCTTCCTTGAGTTTCGAGAGCAGGTTCCCCGCGTGGCTAGCAAGAGCTCCGACGTCCGACCCAAGATCACGATGGCTTGCGTGGACTGCAAGGACCGCAACTACATCACCAAGAAGAACCGCCGCAACAACCCTGACCGGTTGGAGCTCGCCAAGTTCTGCCCCCGCTGCACCAAGCAGACCACGCACCGCGAGACCCGCTGATCCGCAGCGTTCCTCAACGGCCGAGTCCTACCGGTCGGGCGAGCCGACCGCTTGCGATCCATGCTTCTGCGACCGCCTCCGCCATCTGCAGGGGCGGTCGTTGCTTGTACCCCCCGGCTCCCGTCCCGCCCAACCCCTAGGGTGGTCGCCATGGCTGTCAATGCAAGCTTCACCGGGCACTCCTACCCGGCTACCCCTCCGTATGCCGTGGGCCGGGAAAAGATTCGCGAGTTCGCCGAGGCGGTGGGCGCCCATGACCCAGTGCACACCGACCGGGCATACGCCCGTGCCCGCGGCTATCACGACGTCATCGCTCCTCCCACCTTTGCTGTCGTGATCGCACAGCAGTGCGACCGTCAGTTCATCGCTGACCCGGAGGCGGGCATCGACTTCAGTCGGGTCGTTCACGGCGAGCAGCGGTTTGTCCACCACCGTCCGCTCACTGCCGGTGACGAGATCGTTGGCGTGCTGACCGTTGACTCGGTGAGGGAGACAGGCGGGCATGCGATGGTCACCACTCGCAGCGAGCTGTCCACCATCGAGGGCGAGCCGGTGTGCACCGCCACCTCGACCATCGTGATCCGCGGAGGGGAGTGACCTGATGAATCGAGCAGTGCTGTCAGTGAGTGACGTCGAGGTGGGTCAGGCCCTGCCCCCGCTGGCGATCCACATCAGCCGCGAGAGCCTCGTGCAGTACACCGGGGCCAGCCTGGATCGCAACCGCATCCACTGGGACGAGCGCTTCGCCACGTCCGTGGGGCTTCCGGACGTCATCGCCCACGGCATGTTCACCATGGGCTCGGTGATCAACATCGTGAGTGACTGGGTGGGCGATGCCGGCCGGATCGTGGAGTACGGCACACGTTTCACCAAAA
>Ga0209587_1000157_pt1 | contig 32851 bp, 29 predicted proteins | sample NGEPerD_2_FD_184512 | JGI IMG/M metagenome (GOLD analysis project Ga0209587, IMG submission 184512) | Arctic peat soil microbial communities from the Barrow Environmental Observatory site, Barrow, Alaska, USA - NGEE PermafrostL1-D... | ecosystem: Environmental > Terrestrial > Soil > Wetlands >...
CCCGTGGGTCGCGGACTGGAACGAGCTGCCCGCCGACGAGCGCCGGCTCTTCGCCCGCATGATGGAGGTGTTCGCCGGATTCCTCTCGCATACCGATGCGCAGATCGGCCGGGTCCTCGGTTTCCTCGACGAGATCGGCGCGTCGGAGAACACCATCGTCCTCGCGCTGTCCGACAACGGCACCAGCGCCGAGGGGGGTCCGATCGGATCGCTGAACGAGCACCGCTTCATCCACGACGAGATGGATGACATCGCGGACACGATCGCTCGAGCCGACGAGCTCGGCGGGTTTCGCGCCTACAACCACTACGCGTGGGGCTGGGCGTGGGCGGGCAACACGCCGCACCGGCTGTGGAAGCGGTTCACCTGGCTGGGCGGCGTGCGCACGCCGCTCGTGGTGCGCTGGCCCCGAGGCATTGCCGCGCGCGGCGAGATCCGGTCGCAGTTCTGCCACGCCATCGACCTCCTCCCCACCGTGCTCGACGCTGCCGGCATCGACGCGCCCGAGGTCGTCGGGGGCGTGACTCAGCAACGGATCGACGGCGCGTCTCTCCTCCCGACGCTGACCGACGCGGACGCGCCCGCACCTCACGACACCCAGTACTTCGAGATGCTCGGAAGTCGGGCGATCTACCACGACGGTTGGAAGGCCACGACCGACCACGTCGGCCAACAGCTGTCCGTCGAGGTCGAGCGCGTCACCGGCAGCCAGGACTTCGATGAGGACCACTGGGCGCTCTTTCACCTCGACGAGGACTTCTCCGAGGCCCATGACGTGAGCGCAGAGCATCCCGACAAGGTCCGCGCGCTCATCGAGCAATGGTGGAGCGAGGCCGGACGCAACCAGGTCCTGCCCATCTCGGACTCGTTCCTCGAGCGCATCGTCGCGCTCGAGCCGTCACCCAACGGCATGAGATGGCGGGCGGTGTTGCGCCCAGGCGGAGGGCCCATCTCGGAGGACGCGCTCCCGCCGCTCGGATCGGGGTTCCGGATCGCGGCCCGGCTCGACGTCCCGGCCGGCGGCGCGAACGGTGTGCTCTGTTCGCTGGGCGACTGGAGCAACGGCTGGGCGTGCTACCTCCATGAGGGTCGGCCCGTGGTTGCGTTCGCGCTGCTCGGTGAGGTCATGCGACTGGCCGGTGAGGCGGCGGTGCCGTCCGGCGTCCACACGGTCACGGTGAGCTACGAACAGGCGAAGGGTCGCCCGGGCGGCACGGTCAGGCTCGCAGTCGACGCCGCGGTGGTGGCCGAGGGTGAGCTGTCCCGGCACCTGCCGTTCCGTTGGCAGATCGGTGGTGGCGGCTTCCTCGTCGGTCGCGATGCCGGATTTCCGGTCGTGGACGACTACACCCCGCCGGCGCCGTTCACCGGAACGCTTCACACCCTCGAGATCGTCGTACCGGCGCTCGCGCCTGCCGACCTACGATCCGAGCTGGCCGCCGCGCTCAAGCACGAGTAAGCCGCACCGGCGGAGCGCGGCCACGACGCGACCGTGAGGCCGACCGACATCGGTTGACCGCCGGTGCGTAGCGAACCATTGTCGGTATTGCGGACGGAATGTTCGCCGGAGGTCACGATGCGAGGGATCACCGGGGGCGTCATCCCCCGATGGGAGCCGCCAGCGCCCGCGTCCAAGTCGCGGGTGGGACGATTGCTCGCCCGTGTGCTGCCGCTGGTCGTCGTGATCGCGCTCGCCGGCGCGTCGGCGCTGTTCATCGCGCGGGGTGCGTCTGTCCGTGAGGAGACATCGCAGCTTCGGGTGGAGACGGACCGGCTCTCCGAGCTCGTCGAGCGCGCCGATACCCGGTCCGACGCGGCGGAACGCCTCGCCACACGCATCGACCAGGGCTCGACCGCCCTGGTCGCGACAGTGCTCGACGTCGGCGCAGCCCAGAACACGACGGTGCTGGCTCAACACGATCTGGTGGCCGCGGCCGACGCCACGATCGGTCGGATCAATGCCGGCGACACCTCTGGCGGCAAGGACGCGTTCCGGTCCGGTGTGAGCGTTGCCGCCGATAGTTACGACGTGACCTTGGCGGCGCTGCAGAGCAGCGTCAAAGCCGCGTCCGACTCCCTCGCGAGTCTCGACGTCGCCCTTGCCCTCGCGGTCCGGCCGTGAGCCGGCCCCTCATGCCGCCGGTGGCTCCGGCGCGGCGGCTGTCGTTCCGTCGCATCTGGCGGTGGCTCTGCGTCATCGCCATGGTCGGGGCGATGGTCGGCAGTCTGTTCTGGATGAACGTGGGGCAGTCGACGCGGCGCGATGCGCAGGACGCACAACGCGAGACGGGCGGCTCGTTGGAGCGAAGCCAGGCATTGGCGCGCCATCAGGAGAGCGAGCTCGAGGGGGGCCGAGCCGCGGCCCAGGAGACCGCCGCGCTCGCCCGAGAGATTCTGGAGCTCGACCGAGCGTCGCTCGAGCCGGCGTCGAGGCAGGTCACGCTGTGGCGCCAATTGATCCCGCTCGTGTCCGGAGACGATTTCGACCGGTACAACGCATCGATCAGACAGATCAACGCCACCGTGGATCAGCAGAACGCGCTCAGTGATGAGATCAACAGGTTGGTCTCGGAGCTCACCGGTCAACCGATCCTCCCGTCTCCGAGTCCGGAGTTCGCGAGCCAGTGATACCGCGCGGGTGTTCCCCGCCTGCGTGAGACCGGTCGAGCTCGGGTCTCGAATGGGACCCCGGCGAGCGGCGGAGTGCGCGCCGTCGACGGCATCGACCTGGCCGTGGCACCGGGCGAGATCTACGGGTTCCTCGGCCCGAACGGCGCGGGCAAGTCGACCACGGCCCTCGTGCTCACCACCCTGCTGCCGCCGACCGCGGGCACCGCGCGCGTCGGCGGTCACGACGTGTGCACGGCCGGCGCGGAGGTGCGTCGGATCATGGGTGCGGCGCTGCAGGACGTCGCGCTCGACCCCCAGCTCAACGGTCGTGAGCACCTGCTGCTGCAAGGGGCCCTGCAGGGTCTCGGCAGGACCGAGCGTGCCGCGCGTGCCGAGGAGCTCCTCGAACGCGTCGGCCTGACCGACGCCGCACACCGCAAGGCCGGCGGCTACTCAGGCGGGATGAAGCGGCGACTCGACCTCGCGCTCGCGCTCGTCCATGGCCCGAGGATCCTCTTCCTCGACGAGCCGACCACTGGCCTCGACCCGCAGAGCCGGGTGGCGTTGTGGGAGGAGGTCGCGCGGCTGAGTCGGGACGATGGCGTGACCGTGTTCCTCACCACGCAGTACCTGGAGGAGGCCGACGCGCTCGCCCACCGCGTCGGGATCATCGACCATGGCCGGATCGTCGCCGAGGGCACACCCACGGCACTGAAGGCCGAGATCGGCCGGCCCCGCGTCGACGTGGTGCCGACCGACGAGGCGCGCTGTGAGGATCTCGGGCGCGCGCTGGCAGCCTTCGGCGAGTTGGAGGAGACCACCACGGGCGCTCGGGCAGTGCGCCTCGGTCGCGACTTCTCGGTGACCGAGGTCGTGCGTGCCCTCGACGGGGCCGGCATCGTGGTCGCGGACCTGCAGTTGCACGCGCCGACCCTCGACGATGTGTTCCTCGCCAAGACCGGACACATGCTGGAGGGCGGCGAGTCCCTCACGCCCGCGTGAGCGCGGTCGAGATCTCGGTCGCGGCGCGGCCGGTGTCCGCGCCCCTCTCGACCCAGGTCGGCTTCCTCGCGCGCCGCTCGTTCCTCCGGGTGATGCGCCAGCCCGGTCAGTTCGTGTTCCCGTTGGTGTTCCCGCTGTTGCTGATGATCATCAACAGTGCCGGCCTGAGTCGGGCCGACGAGCTCCCGGGTTTCCCCGGCGCGACCTACATGGACTTCTGGATAGCCAACACGTTCATCTTCGGGGCGGTGAACCTGGCCACGATCGCGGGCTCGAACATGGCCGTCGACATCGAAGACGGGTTTCTCAACCGCCTGTCGCTCACGCCGCTCAGCCGTAGCGCGCTGCTGAGCGGTCACCTGCTCGGCATCGTGGGCGTGTCGCTCCTGAACGGCGTCGTGTATCTCATCGTCGGTCTCGCGCTCGGCGTTGAGCCCGACGCGGGACTGCTCGGCGTGCCCGTGATCCTCGCCTTCGCCGCGCTGGCGGCGCTCTTCTTCGGCGGGTTCGGCACCTACCTCGCGTTGCGACTCGGGTCGTCGGAGGCCGTGGAGGGAATGTTCCCGCTCTTCTTCGTGATGCTGTTCCTGTCGTCATCGAACTTCCCCCGCAGTCTCATGACGGTGGGCTGGTTCAAGCTCATCGCCACGATCAACCCGATCTCGTACGTCATCGAGGCGATCCGTAGCCTGTTCATCACCGGATGGGACGCGCAGGCCCTCGGCCGCGGCTTCGCAGTCATCGTGCCGCTGGCCGTGTTGACCGTCGCACTGTCGGCCGGCGCGGCGCGGACGCGGCTGGAGCGAGGGGCATGAGCGTGCAGGTCGCCCGGAGGAGCACAGTCATCGGTGTCGCAGGCGCGGTGGCGTGGCGGTCATTGAAGACCTTCTACTCGAAACCCTCGCTCTTCCTGCCGTCGCTGATCTTTCCGCTGTTCTTCTACACGGCGTTCGCCGGCGGGCTCGCGGGCATCGCCAACGTCCCCAACTTCGACTACCCGCCGGGCTACACCACCTTCCAGTGGGCGTTCGTGCTGTTGCAGGGCTCGATGTTCGGTGGAGTGTTCCTGGGCTTCGCAATGATGCGCGATTTCGAGACGGGGTTCATGCGTCGCCTCTTCCTCGCTACGCCCGACCGCCGAGGCATCCTCGTGGGCTTCCTCGCGGCCGGCGCGGTGCGGGCCACGGTGTTCATGATCGTGATCTCGCTCGTCGGATTCGCGACCGGCATCAACTTCAACGGCTCCCCGCTCGAGTTCGGGCTGCTGATGCTGCTGGGCCTCGGCCTGAGTCAGGTCGGGGTGCTGTGGTCGGCGGGGGTGGCGTACCGGGTGCGCAACGTGCAGGCCGGCCCGCTCATCCAGATGCCGATCTTCGTGGCTTTCTTCCTCGCCCCGGTGTTCGTGCCGCTCGTGCTGCTCGAGGGATGGATCCGTGGGGCGGCGGAGGTGAACCCGATCAGCCGGGTGATCACCGCGGCGCGCGACCTGGTCGCGGGTGACGCCGACACCGCGGCCACTGCCTTCCTCGTGCTCGTCGGCCTGATGGTGGTGCTCACGGTCTGGTCGATCACTGCGCTGCACCGCGCCGAGCGCGCGGGCGTGTAGCCGGCGCTCACCCGCGAAGAGGGTAGGTCAGCGATGCCAGCGCCAGGACAGCGAGATGCGCGGCCCCGCGTGCGCGACCTTGGGTACGGCGTGGGTGAAGCCGAGCTGCGTCGCCCCGCCCATGACGAGCAGGTCACCGGATCCGGGCGCCAGGTCGAGCGACCGTCCGCCGGATTTCGGCCGAACGAGGAACGGCCGGCGGGCTCCGAGCGTGACGATCGCGATCAGCGTGTCACCCAGATCGCGCAGCTCTCGATCCGCGTGCGGCGCCACGCTGTCTCGACCGTCGCGGTAGTAGTTGAGCGCCGGTCCCCGCAGCGGCCTCCCGTAGTGGTCTGCGAGGGCCGCGCCGAGTGCCGTGAACGCAGGGTGCACCGGCGCGCCGCCGCTGAGCGACCGGTAGGACAAGCGCGGGTCGTCGACCATGCGGTCCCACATCCGCCGCCGCCCCTGGCGCCAAGGGACACGTGACACCAGCTCGCAGGCCAGGGTGTCGGCGCCGTGGAGCCAGCCGCGGGCGACGTCCAGCCAAGACGTGCCGTCGAGCGGCCTGCGCTCGAACACGGCCTGGCTGTCGATGCTGCGCGCGTCGGTGCCGTGCAAGGTGAGCTGGAGCGCCACCCGGCGATGATAGCGAACAGGTGTTCGATATCGCCAGCCCGCTCGGCGTGCCCTCGGTCGCCGGAGGAGCCGCGCCCGGGGCGGTCAAGCCTTCCGCTTCGTCACCTGATCAGTCCAAGCGCTCGGCCCGAAGCGCGGAGCGGCGCACCTTGCCCGCGTCGTCGCGCAACGGATGGTCGACGCGCTCGAATGTGCGCGGGATCTTGTACCGGGTCAGCCGATCGGCGAGGAACCTCTGGAGCTGCGCGTCGGTGACAGGCTCCGCCGCACCACCCGCGGGCTGGATGATGGCGTGGACGCGGTGACCGAGATCGTCGTCGGGGAGGCCGATCACGCAGCTCGAGGCGACGAGCGGGTGCGCGTCGAGTGCGCCCTCCACCTCAGCGGGGTACACGTTGGCGCCGCCGACGAGGATCATGTCGGCGGAGCGGTCGCCGAGGTACAGGTAGCCGTCCGCGTCGACATGGCCCATGTCGCCGAGTGATTCCCATCCGTCGACGGTGCGCGCCGTCGCGCCGACGTAGCGGTAGGTCGTCATCCCCTCGGGTGCGCGCATGAAGACCTCGCCGTCGTCGCCGGCTGGAATCTCGCGGCCATCGACGTCGAGGATGCGGATCTCGCCGAGGATCGGCCGGCCCACCGAGCCGGGATGTTCGAGCCACTCGTCCCCGCGAATGACCGTCACCATTTGGGACTCGGTGCCCGCGTACAGCTCCCAGATCCGTTCGGGACCGAGCCAGTCGATCCACGCTCGCTTGAGCCAGTCGGGGCACGGCGCGGCCAGGTGGAACACGACCTGCAGCGACGACAGGTCGTAGCGTTCGCGTGTCGCTTCGGGGAGCTTCCAGATGCGTTGCATCATCGTCGGGACCGCGTACATCCAATCGACCTGGTACCGCTCGGTGAGAGCGAGCGCCTCTTCGGCATCGAAGCGCTCCATGACGATGACATGGTTGCCGAGGAGCAGCGCGTAGACCGAGAAGGACAGCGGGCCGTTGTGGTACAGCGGTCCGGTCGCCAGGTGCACGCCATCGGCGACCATGCCGAGCCCGAGGCCGCTTGCCGTGATCGGCGCGGTGATCGCGGGAGCGCCGGCGACGATCAGCTTGGGCCGTCCCGTGCTGCCACCCGAGGTGGGGGCCTTCCATGCGCTCGACACCCGGGGCGGATCGATGGGAGCGTCGGCGAGGCCCGGGTCGGGGTCGAAGCCCGCCGGGATACACGGCCGCTCGGGCGCGTCGAGCCCGACCACGAGACTCGGATCGGCGAGCTCGGTGATCGCGTCGAGCTCGGCTCGTGGGAGTCGACCCGAGACGGGTTGCGGTGTCGCGCCGAGCTTCCAGGTCGCGATCGCCGACTCGAACCACTCGATGCCGTTGGGGAGCCCGATGGTCACGAACGAATCGGGCGTCACGCCGAGCTGCTCGTAGGCACGGGCGAGGCGGTTGGTGCGCACATCGAGCTCGCGTCGAGTGACGGTCCGTCCGGCGCAGGTGATGACCGGCCGTTCGGGATCTGCCTCGGCGGCAGCCGCAAGGGTGACTGCGAAGGGAGTCGAGCTCACGGCATCGTGTTCAGCGCTCGCCGGGTTGGCTCGTCCAACCCCGCCGAGTCGTTGAGCCGCCCCGCGGCAGCACGGACGAAGTCATCGTCGGCCAGCTCGACGTCGACGTCATCGTCGCCCAGCCGGACGTGCGTTCGCCCGTCGGTGCCGCTCACGTTCGCGTCGGGCTTGGTCTCGGCGAGCGCGAACCGTGACACTCGTGCCATCCAGGCTGTGCGGGTGGCGCGTTCGCCGTCGGTCACGGCGGCGCCGAGATCGTCGGCGTGCGTCGCCAACTCGAGCGCGACGTGGGAGGCCTGCCAGCGAGCCGGGTAGTCGCCCACCGTCGTATCGATGCGACCGTCGCCGCGCGTGCGATAGCGGGCGCGCGTCTCGTGATTCGCCGTCCGCCAGCTGTCGAGGAGCTCCGAGCTCGACCGCGCGGTCAGATCGGCGATGCCGAGAGCGTTCGCCGCGTCCAGGCTGGTGACTCCGCGCTCGGCGAAGCGCGTGAGCAGAGCGGTCACCTCGCCGTCGAGACAGGCCTGGTGGTAGTCCTCCGTCGCCCGCAGATGGGCGAGCAGGTCGCGTGCGGTCCAGCCGGCGCACCGGCTCGGACGGTCCCATTCCGGCCCGGCGAGCCCCGAGCAGTGAGCGTCGACACGGGCTGCCTCCGCATCGAGGAGCGCGTACGGGTCGAGACCCGCCAGCTCGGCGTCATCAACCATGTCAGAGTGGCTCGAACGGAATGGTGAACGCAGGAGCCTCCACGCCACCGTCGATCTCGAACACCTTGCCGGTCACCCACTGGGCCGCCGGAGAGGCGAGGTAGACGACGCACGCCGCGATGTCATCGGTCTGTCCGACGCGTTGCATCGGCGTGTTGCGTTCGAGCTGGTCGCGGATCGACGAGTCGGTGAGCACGTGCGCGAGCGCGTCCGTCTCGACGCCCCCAACCTCGATGGCGTTGGTCCTGACCTTGGGCGCGAGCTCGGGTGCCATTGCGCGCGTCAGCATCGAGAGCGCCGCCTTCGCGGCAGCGTAGGCGGTGAAGCACGGTTGCACCATGCTCGCGGCGCGTGACGAGATGTTCACCACGCTGCCGCCGTCACCCGACGCGAGGTGGTCGAGCGCGAGCTTGGTGAGGGAGAACGCGGACGTGACGTTGAAGCGAAATGCCGCTTCCAGCGCGGCCTCACTGGTCTCGCGGAGCGGCCTCGGGTTCCAGCCGCCCGCGTTGTTCACCAGGATGTCGATGCGGCCGAGCTCGGCGACGGTGGTTTCGATGAGTCGGGTGCGCTGGTCCGGGTCGGTCACGTCGGTCGGCACCGCGAGCGAGCGTCGCCCGAGCGCGCGAACGTCGGCGGCGACCGCTTCGATATCGGTGGCGGTGCGCGCCGCGCAGACGACGTCGGCACCGGCCTCGGCCAGCGCCCGGGCCGTTCCGGCACCGATGCCCTTGCCGGCGCCGGTGACGATGGCCACCGAATCGTCGAGTCGGAAGCGGTCGAGGATCACGGCATGGGAGGCTAGCGCCGACCGACGAGAGGGGATCGAGTGAGTGACGATGTGGTGCTGGTGGGCGTCGACGAGGGTGTCGCGACGATCACGCTGAACCGGCCGAAGGCGCGCAACGCGCTGAACCGAGCGGTGCGAACCCGGCTGCCACGGCTCGTCACGGAGCTGGAGGCTGACCCGACGGTCGATGTGATGATCCTCACCGGCACCGACCCCGCGTTCTCCGCCGGGGTGGACCTGAAGGAGTTCGGTTCCGGCGAGGTGGCGGCAGACGGTGAGGGCTTCGCCGACATGGGTGGTCGCGACCCGGCGGGCAAGAACCCCTGGCGCGGCGCACTGCCGCCCCGAACCAAGCCGTTGATCGGCGCGATCAACGGTGTCGCGGTGACCGGTGGCCTCGAGGTCGCGTTGGCGTGTGACTTCCTCGTCGCCTCGGACCTCGCGCGCTTCGCCGATACCCATGCTCGCGTCGGCGTGATGCCCGGGTGGGGGTTGACCGTGCTGCTCCCGCAACGGATCGGTGTCGCCCGGGCGCGCGAGATGAGCATCACCGGCAACTTCGTCGACGCGCATCTCGCCTACGACTGGGGGTTGGTCAACCACGTCGTGGCCCACGCGGATCTGCTCCCGTTCTGTCGGAAGCTCGCGGCCGACTGCGCCACGATCGACCAAGCCGCAGTGCGACGCATGCTGGCCACCTACGACGAGGCGAGCCTGGTCACCGAGGCCGATGCCTGGACGATCGAAGGCCGCGTGTCGCGCGAGTGGGAGGGCGCGGGATTCGACCCGGCCGAGATCGAGAAGCGGCGAGCCGGGATCGTCGCCCGCGGTCGCGAACAGACCCGCTGACAGTCGACTCGAGTCGGCTGGAGCGCGCGAGAGCCTCAGGCGGGGCGGAGCTCAGTGAGCCCCGCGGCGTTGTCCGCGAGGATCAGGCGCTGCGTCGCGTCGTCGAAATCCTCGAGCTCGCGCACGTAGTCGAGGGGTTCGGGCATGCCCTCGATATGGGGCCAGTCCGAGCCGAAGATGACGCGGTCAGTGCCGACGTGCTCCGCGATCTCGTAGACGTCGTCTTCCCAGAACGGATTGATCCAGACGTGTCGACGGAAGATGTCGCGAGGGTCCTCGTGGAAGAGGCCAGGGATCCGGCGGTGATACGAGATCAGCTTCTTGAGGAGGTCGCCGAGGAACTCGGAGCCGTTCTCGACCGACGCGATCCGCAGGTTCGGGAACCGACGGAAGAGGTCGTCGAAGACGAGGGAGGCGAGGAAGTCGTAGATGGCGCGCTCCATCGTCAGCATCTTGATCGACGGGCGCTCTGCGCCCTCGAAGGTCGCGGCGAAGCCGTCCTTGGCGTAGCCCTGCGCGGAGTAGCCGCTGTCGGCGCCATGAACGACCACGGTGATACCCGCTTCGTTGACCCGGGCCCAGAAGGGATCGAACATCGCGTCGGTGGGTGGGAGTTGGCCGAGCGTGGTGGTGGGCGCGGCGGGGCGCATCACGATCGTTCGGGCGCCGCGATCGATCGCCCACTCGAGCTCGCTGACCGCCCATGTCGGATCGGCGAGCGAGAGGTACGGGGCGGCGAAGATCCGGTCGCGGTAGTGGAAGCCCCAGTCCTCCTCGACCCAGCGGTTGAACGCCGTGAAGGTCGCCGCCACCGCTCCCGGGTCGTGCGTGAGGAGCTCTTCGTAGAGCATGCCCAGCGTTGGGAACAGCCAGACCTGGCCGAGTCCCTGCTTGTCCATGACCGCAAGGCGCGCGTCTCGGTCGCGGTATTCGGACCGGATCGGCTCGCGTTCTCGGAGAAACTCGAGTGGGAGCTTTTGGTCGGGGTTCCCGCGGAAGTAGTCATGCATCGCCCCGGCCTTGGCGATCGGGTCGAAGGTCGGGTTGGCGACGGCTCGACTCACCCGTCCCGCGACCACCGGGTACCGACGCCCGTTGATGTCGGCCCACTGCACCGTTCGCGGCCCGAGCTTCGGATCGAGATGCCGAGTGAAGGCATCGAGCGCCTCGTAGTAGTGGTTGTCACCGTCGAAGACGGGGTAATCGACGGCCGGATGTTCGGGCTCCACCATGGGCCCAGCCTACCGGTGCTCGCGCCGCTATTCGCTGGGCACGAACCGCCACACGTCGCCGTCGACGAGGACGTGGCCGGCGGGGGGCGGGCCGAAGTGCGTGCCGAGGAACAGCGCCCCCGTCTCCGCGGCTCGATGGAGCATGCGCCGTCGTGTCGCTCGCGCCGCTTCGACATCCGCGTCGGCGACCTCGCGCCACTCCGGCTCCGCGCACTGCACCGGGTGGTGGACGAAGTCGCCGGAGATCAACGCCACCTCGCCGGCTGACTCCACCCACAGCGACACGTGGCCCGGCGTGTGGCCCGGCGTCGGCTCGAGTCGGAGTCCGTCACCAAGATCGGCGTCCTCGGCAACCACATCGGCCAGACCGGCGGCGACGATCGGTTCGACGGAGTCGCCGTAGACGTCTTCTTCGGGTGTTCGCAGCGCCCGGGAGAACTCGAGCTCGCGTTCGGTGTAGAGGTGCCGGGCCGAGGTGAACGTCGGGACCCACTGACCGTCGACGAGGCGCGTGTCCCATCCGACGTGGTCGGCGTGCAGATGTGTGTGGATGACGGTGTCGATCCCCTCGGCCTCGAAGCCCGCCTCCGCGAAACGCTCGAGGAACGGCCACGAGCCATCGTTCCAGAAGAACATCGACCGCTGCTTGCCGTTGCCGACACACGGATCGACGAGCACGACTCGAGACTCGTGCTCGATCACGAACGCCTGGATGCGCAGCGAGACCGCACCCTGGTCGTCGGCGAAGCCGGGCCGGAGCCAGTCGTGGCGCAACACGTTGGCGCCGGTCGCGTCCGGGAAGAACAGCTCAGGCGGGATGTGATCAGTCTGTTCCTCGACGACGCTCGTGATCGTCGTCTCGCCGACCTGGAAGCGTCGGGTCGTCCGATCGGGTTCGCTCATCGTGGCCTCCTCGCAGATCGACTCGCGGCCGGTAGCGACACCACGATCTTGACGCGTACCCTCCGACCGGTCGACGATCTGGCTTCCGTGACCACACCCGAGCCGTCTCCGTCCACGACCCGAGCGCCTGACCCCGCCGCCTGGCGCGCACACGACGTCGCGGGGAGCGACGACTGGATCGTCGTGCTCGACGAGGAGGACGTCGACCGGCTGCGCACGGGGGCGGCGCGGATCCGCGGTCGGACGCTGGAGTCGGTGACCGCGGCTGACGTCGGGTCGAGCGGGCTCGAGGCGCAGGTCGGCGCGTGGCGCGACCAGTTGACGCGCGGGCGCGGCTTCGTGCTGGTCCGGGGCGTTCCGGTCGGCGACGGAGATGATCTCGCCGGGGCGATGCTCTGGCTGCTGGGCGTGCTGCTGGGCGTTCCCATCCGCCAGAACGCCGCGGGCGACCTCCTGGGCCACGTCACCGACACCGGGGCAGCTCGCGACGATCCGATGGTCCGCAAGTACCAGACCAGTGACCGGATCCGCTTCCACGTCGATCTCGGCGATGTCGTGGGGCTGCTGTGCCTGAGCCCCGGACGGCGCGGTGGCGCGAGTCGAATCGCGAGCTCATTGGCGATCGGCGACGAGATCGCCCGTCGTCGCCCCGATCTTCTGGCCGTGCTCGAGGAGCCGTTCCCACTCGACCGGCGCAACGAGCAGGGCCCGGGCGAGCCGAGCTTCGTGATGCTGCCGATCTGCACGCTCGGACCGTTCGGCCGGCACGTGTTCTTCCACGCCGACTACTTCGGATCGGTCGAGCGGCTGGCCGAGGCGCCTCGTCTGAGCACCCCCCAGCGGGAGGTGCTCGAGCTGTTCGAGGCACTCGCCGAGTCCCCTGAGTTTCACCTCGACATGGACTTGCGACCCGGCGACGTCCAGCTGATCGCCAACCGATCGATCGTCCACGCCCGCACCGCCTACACCGACGACCCGGCCGCGCCGCGCCATCTGCTGCGCCTGTGGCTCAACCTGGCTTGACCGGAGCTGTTCAACGGGTTTCGAGCCGCGCGACGCGCGCGAGGAACTCGACGATCGCGAGATACACCAGCACGACCACGACCGTCCATACGAGCTCGCCGGCCGAGACCCGGTCGACGAGCAGCAGGTACAGCGCGCCGAGCGCGACTCCCGCGATCTGCAGGATCGTCCGGTACCGGCCCACGAACTGGCCGAAGCGGCCGAGCTCGAGTCCGCGTGCGTCGGCCTGATCGGTCGCGCCGCCGATGATCCGTCGGAACGTGGTGCGAAGTCGCACTGGCATTCGGCCCGGACCGGTTACCCAAGTACCGAGTGCAACGAGGAGGCCGACGGCGATCAGGGCCCGCAACCCTCCGCGCAGGTACCGCACGAGGATGTCCCACGTCGCCGCGAGCGCGTCGCGGGGGAGTCCGGGACCCGAGACGGAGTCCAGGTAGAACGACCGGCCGACGGTCACGCCCACCGCGACGACGGCCGCCGCGATCGCCACGCCGATACCGCCGCGGATCACCGAGCGTCGACGGTTGGGTGAGAGCCACAGCGCGACCCCGAAGCACGCGGCCATCACGATCGGGAGCACGTACGTCATCGTGTCCAGCAGGTTCACGATCTCCTGTGTCTGGCCCAGTGCGCGGGCGTCGAACAGCTCGAAGCGCAGATCGAGGTCGTCGGCGGAGACGTCGTCGAAGAACGTGACTCCCTGGTCGCTGAGGAAGTCGCGGATCTGATCGACGATCGGGCTGAGATCCAACACGATCATGCCGTTCTTGGTCGAGATGACGTCACCGTCGCCGGTGAGGGCCTTCTCGATCTGAGCGTGCGCGATGCGGTTCGCCTCATTCCAGATCTTCTGGAACGCGTCGGTCTCGAGGGCCCGACGGGCAGCGTCCTCGGTGAAGCCCTGGATCACGTCGGTGAGCGGGCTGACGAGCAGATCCGCCGACTCGGGTAGCGCCTCGTCGATGAGCTTCTCGACGTTGACGGACTCGAAGAGCGCGTCGGTGGCCTGGGCGGCCGCGGCGTCGATGATCGCCGGGTCCGACGCCAGGGACCCGATGTTCTCGACGTAGCGACTCGTGTCGAGGATCTGGTTCCGGGTCCACGTCGCCACCACGACGAGCGGAGCCAGGATCACACCGATGACCATGAGGACGGCGACGAGCGCGCGGCGACCGAATGACACGTGGCGGGTTCGCGTCGGTGACGCAGTCGTGGTGGTGGTGTCCGATTCGCTCATCCGTGCATCAAATCATGGCCGATGCTCGGGTCGGTGGAACTGGGCGCGAGAGCGCGTTCGACCGTTCGGGCCCATCATGGTTGGATCGACGCATGCGCGACCGAGATGGAGGCCGAGAATGAGCGACCGCCGGCTGTTCAGCCCGCTTCGTGTCGGGCCGTGCGAATCGCGGAACCGGGTCGTCTTCGGGGCCCACTTCACCATGTACGGCGAGCCCAATCAGGTCTACGGCGAGCCCGGCTTCTACGGCGAGCGCTACGGCCGCTACCTCGCCCGGGTGGCCCGCGGTGGCGCGGGCATCGTGATCGCGGGCCAGGCGCAGGTGCATCCGACGAGCGCCTACCAGATGCACAACAACGCCCAGGTCTGGGACCCGGCCTGCGTTCGGCATCTCCGTGACGTGACCGACCCGATTCACGCTGCCGGCTCGCTGGCGTTCCTCCAGCTCGCCCACAACGGCGGCGTCAACCACGCGACCTGGTCGCGTCTGCCCGTGTGGTCCGCGAGCGGGATCGCCAACCACATGGAAGCGTCGACGGAGATCGAGCCCGGCCAGATTCGCGAGGTGATCGACCACTTCGCCCGTTCGGCACGCCACACCCGCGACGGTGGTTTCGACGGAATCGAGATCCACGCGGCGCACGGGTACTTGATCCACGAGTTCCTCTCACCCAAGTCGAACCGTCGGACCGACGGCTACGGCGGTTCGCTCGCGGGTCGGATGCGGTTCGCGGTCGAGGTCCTCGAGGCGGTGCGGGACGCCGTGGGCGCCGAGACCGCGGTGGGTGTGCGCCTCGTTGGTGACGAGGAGACGCGCGACGGCTCCGGACTCGACCCCGACGATTGCGCCGAGATCGCGGCTCGGCTCGTCGCGGCCGGGTTGGTCGACTTCGTCAACGTGAGCATCGGCACTTCCGGCACAGGGATGGTGCGACCGATGTACGTGCGCCATCTCGTCGGCGTGCCCGCCACGGCCGTGGTCAAGAAGGCACTTCCTGATACCCCGGTGTTCGCGGTGCATCGGATCCTCACACCGGACGAGGCCGAGGGCATCCTCGAGCGCGGCGAAGCCGACGCGATCACGCTGGTACGTCCGCTGATCGCCGACCCCGACTGGGCCGAGAAGGCCCGGACCGGACGCGCGAGCGAGATTCGGCAGTGCACCGGGTGCAACCAGGGTTGCTACGGCAACCTGACCCAGGGCTACCCGGTCACGTGCGTGACCAACCCGGTCGTCGGCCGCGAACGCGAGCTCGGTGAGCTCACGCCCGCGTCGGTCACCAAGCGAGTGGTCGTCGTGGGTGGCGGTCCGGCCGGGCTCGAGGCCGCCTGGGTGGCCGCGGCGCGCGGCCACGAGGTCATCCTGGTCGAGCGAGCCGAGCGGCTCGGTGGCAAGATCCGCCTCGCCGAGCAGCTCCCCGGTCGCGAGGAGATCGCCGACTTCGCGGACTGGCGGGCCGCAGAGTGCGTCCGTCGCGGCGTCGACGTGCGCCTCGGTGTCGAGATGGACGCCGACGCCGTGCTCGCGCTGGCGCCTGACGCGGTCGTGGTCGCGACCGGTGGGCGTGCCGCGACCGACACACCCTCCAAGTCACACCCGTTTCCGATCCCGGGTGCCGATCGGCCGTGGGTCGTCGATCACGAGCGGGCACTGCGCGATCCGGCCGTGCTCGGCCCGCGGGTCGTCATCCTCGATGCGATCGGCCACATCGAAGCCGTCGGCCTCGGTCAGCTCCTCGCGGAACGTGGGCTCGACGTCACCTGTGCGAGCCCGACGGCCACGCCCCTCCTGCTCGACGCGGAGACGATGCAGAAGGCCCTGCCCCGCGCGGTGCGGGCAGGGATGCGGTGGCGGCCGAACACTGCGATTGCCGCGATCGGCGACCACGAGGTCACGCTCGTCGACGTGTTGTCCTACGCGCTCGACACCGTGCCCGCCGATCATGTGGTCATCCGCACGCACGGTGTTCCCGACGACGGCTTGTTCCGCGCCCTCGAAGGGCGCGTCGATGAGCTCCTCCGGGTCGGTGACGCGGTGGCGGTGCGCACGGCGGACCGGGCGATCTTCGACGGCCACCTCGCCGGACGCGCGGTGTGAGCACGCCCTGGCTCCCGTGGCCCGCCCACCCCGGCCTGCGTTGGTGCACTCGACGGTGCCATGGGACCCGTTCGCGCACCAACGTGGGGGAGGACGGGCGGATGTGGTGGGTCGGTCGTCAGTCGCCGAGCTTGTCGACGATGCGGTCGGTCTGCGTCTGCTGCTCGTAGGAGAGTCGGGCGAGCCAGAACCGAAGGAACCCCGCGATCGAGTAGCGCAGGAAGAGCGCCGCGCCGACGATCGTGCCCGCGATCCCGCCGAGCCCCAGCGCCAGCGCATCCGTCTGGGAGAGGGGGTTGCTGGTTCCGTGGGACAGCGGGTAGGCGATCACGGCGACGATGAGCCCGGCGACCATCAGGCCGACGCCCATGCGCAACCAGCGCCGGTCGCGACCGGTCGCAGGATCGCGGACGCGCATGTCCGCGATCTCCTGTTTGAAATCCTGCACGCGGTCCTGAGTTTCGGTCATCTGTTCTCCACTCACGCGCCGAGATACGCCTTGGACAGCTCGGCTTCGAGTTCGTCGGGTCGACCCATCTGTTCGATCCGTCCGTGCACCATGATGGCCGCATAGTCCGCGACACCCAAGACCGTGCTCGCGAACTGCTCCACCACCAGGATCGACACTCCTCGTCGCGCCACATTGGCGACGAGCTCGTACAGCTCGGCCACGATGATCGGCGCCAGACCCATCGACAGCTCGTCGAGGATCAGCAGCGCCGGCTCGGTGGCCAGGCCCCGCGCCATGGACAGCATCTGCTGCTCACCGCCCGACAGTGTCCCGGCGGTCTGGCCGCGTCGATCTGCCAGCCGGGGGAACTGCTCGTACGCGATCTCCTCGACGCGGGAGAGCTTGCGCCCCGAGTAGGTCATCATGAGGAGGTTCTCGCGCACCGTGAGGTTCGGGAAGATCCCGCGGCCCTCCGGGATCAGACAGAGGCCGCAGCGCGCGAGTTCTTCGGGCTGCGCGCCGTTGACCCGACGGCCCGCGACGAGGACGTCGCCTTCGGTGGGGGGATGGAGTCCCGCCGCGACTCGCAACGTCGTCGTCTTGCCGGCCCCGTTCGGTCCGAGCAGCGCGACCACCGAGCCTTCGGGCACGACGAGGTCGATGCCGAAGAGGACCTCGATCTGACCGTAGGCCGCGTGGATGCCCCGCAGCTCCAGCAGGTTCGGTCGTTCGGGCAGGTTGGGTCGTTCGGGTTCGCCGGGGGCGGTCGGGAGGTTCACGACGTCTGCTCAGTTCTTGCGCCGACACCGAGGTAGGCAGTCACCACGGCTTTGTCGGTCTGGATCTCCGAGGGGTTCCCGACCGCGATGATCCGTCCGAAGTCCAGCACGTGCACCCGGTCGCACACGCGCATGACGAGGTGCACGTCGTGCTCGACGAGCACGACCGCCATGCCCTCGGCCGCGAGGTCCCGGAGGAGCTCGCCGAAGCGTGCGGTCTCGCTCTCGTTCTGTCCGGAGGCGGGCTCGTCGAGCAGCAGCGCGCGAGGTCGCGTGGCGAGCGACCGCCCGAGCTCGACCAGGCGACACTGACCGGTGGGGAGCGAGTCGACTCGCGCGCCGGCGACGTCACCCAGCCCGGTTCGCTCGATGATCTCCTCGGTGACTGCGACCGGGTCCTCCTTGTCGCGGCTCCACCCTCGGCGGATGTCGGCCGCGACGCGGATGTTCTCGCGCACGCTGAGGAGGCTGAACAGCTCGAGGCGCTGAAACGTCCGGGCGAGGCCTCGGCGAGCTCGTTTGGTCGGGTTGAGGCGATCGAGCACCTCACCGTTCAGTTGGATCGTGCCCGCGTTCGCGGGGATCAGCCCGGTGATCACGTTGAACAGCGTGGTCTTTCCCGCCCCGTTCGGGCCGATCAACCCCGTGACCTGACCCGTCGACGCCTCGAGATCGACGCCGTCGAGCACAAGGTTGCCCCCGAAGCTGACTGTCACGCCGCGCGCGACGAGCTCACCCATGGAGCTGCACCTCGGAGATGCCGAGGGCCCGGTCGAGCTCACGGACGTCCTCCTCGGACCATGGCTCGGTGATGCCGCGCCATTCCAGCGGTACCTCCTCGGCTTCGGTGGGGGCTTCGCGCTGAACGAAACCCGCGACGATGACGGCGACGACCGGTACGGCGAGGCTCGCGATGACGTAGGTCCAGTTGTCGATCGCGTCGACCATGCGCAGCGCGTAGATCGCGGTGAGCGCGCCGACGGTCGCGATGAGCGCCGGTCGCACGGCCACGATCGGGAGGAACGCCTCGCGCAGCTCGTGCACCGCCCCGCTCGGGTTGCGGCCGAGCCCGATGCCGGCGAGACCCGGGAGCACCACCAAGTACGTCGTGAGCGACGGGAGCAGCGCGCCGAGCACTGGAAGCACACCGTCGAGCGACATCGACCCGAAGAGGGCACCCCCGGCCGCGCCGATACCGCCGACCACGGTGAGCGCGAAGATCGGCAGGCCCATGACGAGGTCGAAGTTCTGCGGCGAGATCGACGAGAGCTGTGTGCCGAGCAGGGCCCCGCCGACGCCGGCCATCGCGGCGGAGAGAGAGAACACGAGGACCTTGGTACCGAGGAGGTTCAGCCCCAGGGTCGCGCAGGCGGCCTCGCTGTCCTTCATGGCCAGGAGCCGGCGCCCGAGGCGCCCACGGCGGATCGCGACGACGAGGAGTGAGAGGAGCGCGAACGCGACGCTCATGAGCACCATCTGGCGCGCGGGCGTGTCGAAGGAATATCCGAACACGGCGAGCGAGTCGACCGACACCGAGCCCTGTTGGAACAGGTCGATGTCGAACCACCCGAACACCGAGAACTTCGGAAGCGTGAACACCCACCGGTCGAGAGCCATGGCGAACGCCGCGGTGCCGAGGGCGAGGTAGATGCCCGAGAGCCGTAGCGCCGGAAGGGCGATGATGGCGCCGATCGCGCCGGTGATGAGCGCGGCGTACACCAGCGCCATGGGGTTGCCGTCGGTGCCGAGGTGGGCCATCACGATCGCGCCGATCCCCGCGAAGCTCAGCTGGGCCAGCGACACCTGCCCGGCGAAGCCGACGAGCGGCACCAGCGAGAGGGCGATGATGCCGATCGAGAAGATCTTCCCGTAGATCAGCAAGTCGGGCCGGCTGAGCGTCGTGGCCAACACGATGCCGAAGGCCGCGACGCCGAGCGCGAAGCCCATGGCTCCGCTGCGCGTCGGCATCGGGAAGAACTCCCGTGTGCGGGTCCGGCCCCGAAGCCGTTGGTGCGGCATCGCCAGCAGGACGAGGAAGAGCAGGATCGCGGGACTCGCCAGGCGCAGTCCGGGCAGGTACTGGTTCTGGGGAAGATATCCGGAGAGGTAGCCCTCGGTGCAGCCCACGACGATGGCGCCGACGAAGGTCATGGGGAGACTGCGCAGCCGACCGAAGATGGCCGCGGCGTAGGCGCTCACGATGAGCAGCGACAGCGTGGCCGCGTCGAGCGGCACGAGCGGCGCGATCAGGATGCCGCCGAGCGCCGCCAGCGAGGTGCCGACGGACCACGCGTACATCGATACCCGGTGCGCCCGCGCCCCGTTGAGCGCGGCCAGCGGTCGGTCGTCGACCGTCGCGCGCATCGCGACGCCGGTGCGGGTGGCGTACAGCAGGAAACGCAGTCCGATTGCCACCCCGATCGCCACCGCGATCGTGATGATCTGGTGCCAGGTGATCGTGGTCGGACCCAGGTGGAGGGGCGGGCTGTCGGAGAAGAACGTCGAGTACGGCCGGCTGACCCCGGGTTTCCAGATGATCTGGGCCAAGCCGATCATGCCGAGGAGCAAGCTGATCGATACCACCAGCTTGGTGGTCTCGGACGTGTCGCCCAGCCCACGCATGATGACCCGTTCGAGCAACGCGCCGAACAGGGGGGCGAGCACCAAGAGGATGATCACGAGCGCGACCGGCGTCGGCCAGCCCCACTCGAAGCGGAGCTGCCAGTACGTGAACGCGGCGAGCATCCCGGCCGCTCCGTGGGCGAAGTTGAAGATGCCGGTCGTCGTGTAGGTGAGCACGAGACCACTCGCGATGACGGCGTAGATCGCCGAGGTCGCCAGGCCGACGATCGTGAAGGTCAGGAGCTTGTCCACCGTGTGCTCCGAAAGCCTCGAGCTCGCTCGCCGGCTAGCCCAAGTCCTTCTGGGTCCTGCCCACGTCTTCCAAGGTGACGCCTGCCGGGTAGTCGCCGGTCAGCTCGTAGAGGTTGTCGGGGTTGCAGCTGTAGATCCCGTCGTTCGGGTCGATGTCGGCCAGCTCGAAACCGTCGGGTGTGGCCAGGATGAGTGCGAAGCAGTCTCCGGCGACGTTGTTGGCGGGGTCCTGTACGGCGTGGAGGCCGCCGCCCGTCCAGTCGTCGACGGTGAGGAGGTTGTCGTACACACAGGTGCGGGTGAGATTCGAGCCGCACTCCCTCGCCGCCTGCGCGAACAGCAGCCACGCCGACCACGCCTGGAGACCGAGATTGGCCTCGGCTTTCCCGTCGGGCTTGTACTCGGCGAACGCGTCGAGGTACTCCTGGGTTGCGGGGTTGTCGGCGGCTTCTTCGAACGGCCAGAACACGGTCCGTACGTAGGTGTTGTTGATCGCGGATCCGCCGACCTCGATGAGCTTCTGGTCGTAGTGGTTGGCGTCGGTGCGGATCCAGTCGAGCTCGTAGGCGGCGTCGGCGAGTCCCTGCTCCAACTTGGCGAGGTTCTCCGGCTCGCCGACCCAGACGAGGCCCTTGACGCCTCGGTCCTTCAGCGACTGTGCGTAGGGCGCCCAGCTCGGCGGGCCGGCGGCGGGGTACTGGTTCTCGTAGACGACGGTCCAGCCGAGGCCCTTCACGGCCTCGGTGGCCTGGTTCGCGACGAGGACAGTGGCGGGGAGAGCGCCGGTGAGGACGCCGACGTGCTCGGTCGAGTCGGGGTACTGCTCGCCGAGCCAGCGGTAGTCGCCGACGGGCAGGACCTCGTTCGAGTTCGGCACCGGCTGGATGACCAGATCGGCGCCTCGGGCCTCCGGGCTGACCACGTAGCCGGCGACATCGGGTAGCAGACAGGTCAGGCGATCCTCGACGCCGGTGTTGTCGAAGACGGCGCCGCCGCCGACGAGGAAGAAGTCCTGCACACACGCCTCGGCGATCCGCGGCTTGTATTCGGTGAGGGCCGCGTCGAGGAGGTCGACATTCAGCTCGCGACCGTTGATCCCGCCGCGGTCGTTGCACCACGCGGTGAAGACTTCGGCGACGTCGAACAGCTCCTGGTTGAGACCGGGGCGTGAGGCGTAGCCCGGGTCGGAGATCGTTCCGATGCTGATCGAGTCGTCGGTCACGCCCGTGGCGGTCGCGCCCGACGCGTCGCCCTCCTGGCAGACGTCATCGAGGGTGCCGAAGCTGGTGGAGCTCGGGCCCGAGCTGGAGCTGGACTCCGGCGTCGGGGTGGCGCCGCCACCGGAGTCGTCGCTGCTTCGGCTGCACGCCGCCGCGACCAACACGAGGGCCAGCCCGGCCGCAATCCAACGCAATCGCTTCACGTTCCCCCCTACGTCACGCGTTCGACATCTCAGCAGGCGCCGCCGGGCTCACCCGCACGGACAGCAACCAAACCTGATGGACCGTCAGATCCGATCAGAACACTGCCCGGCGCGGTCTCTGATTGCAAGCCAGATAGCGCGGGCGCGTCGGCTCGAAGCCGGCCGCGCTCTGACGCGGGCTCGGCCCGATGGTGGATACTGCCGTCATGACGCCCGAGGAGCTGTGCGAGATCGAGGCCATCAAGCGCGTGAAGTACCGATACCTCCGCGGGCTCGACCAGAAGCGATGGGACGAGGTCGAGGCGTGTTTCACCGAGGGCGCGACGGCGGCCTACAGCGGCGGGAAGTACTCCTACGAGGGCCGAGCCGCGATCCTCGACTTTCTCCGGCGCTCGATGGGCGCGGAGACCTTCCTCTCGAGTCACCGCTGTCATCATCCCGAGATCGACCTCGTCGACCCCGGCGCCGCCGTCGGTACCTGGGCACTCGATGATGTGGTGATCGAGACGCAGTGGGACATCACCATTCGCGGCGCCGCCTTCTACACCGACGAGTACGTGAAGCAGGACGGCGAGTGGAAGATCAGTCGTACCGGCTACAAGCGAACGTACGAAGAGATCCAGCCGCGAGGTTCCATCCCGGGGCTGAAGCTCACCGCGAGCTGGTGGGCGACAGGCGGCCGGAGCGAGCTCGACGCCTGAGCGCGAGCCGAGGGGAGCAGCGCGCGTGAGCTATCCGATCTTGAGCGACGCCGACGAAGGCCGGCATCCGGCCGGCCCGGAAGATCTGTGGGGCGAGTCGTGGTACCTGGACTTCGCCGCGGCCGACGGTTCCTACGGTGGCTACGCGCGGCTCGGCCTCTATCCGAACCAGAACAAGGCATGGTGGTGGATCGCGCTCGTTGCCGACGGGCAACCGACCGTGCTGATGATCGACCACGAGCTCGCCAGTCCCGACGGTGATGTGGCCCATCCCCAGCTGTCGTGGCCCGCGCCGTTCGACCGGTTCCGGGTCCACGGCTCGGGCACCGGTGTGCGTCTCGCCGATCCGGTGGACGCCTACCGCGGGCTGCCCGGCGAACCGGTCGAGGTGGCCATGGACCTCGAGTGGGCGAGTCGCGGCCCGGCGTTCCCGTATCCGATGACGACGCGCTACGAGGTCTCCTCCTGGGTGACGGGTACGTGCACGATCGGCGGCGAGACGCTCGTCGTGGACTGTGCGGGCCAGCGCGACCACTCGTGGTCCGTGCGCGACTGGTGGCAGTTCCCGTGGAACTGGACCTCGGGTCATCTCGACGACGGCACCTTCTTCCACGCCGCGCGCTCGATCATGAGTGATCTCGAGCTGTTCGGCACCGGCTACGTCATCCCGCCCGGGGCCTCCGAGCTGACGCCGATCGAGTCGGTCGACATCACCGTGCGCGTGGATGTCGACGACGAGAAGATGCCGATCCGGGCGGAGCAACGGATCGGGTCGCTGGCGTTCGCGACCGAGTACGTATCCTTCGCACCGGTGCTGCTCGTCGCGCCTGACGGGCGCGAGGCGCGCTTTCCTCGAGCGCTGTGCCGCTATACCACCGACGATGGTCGCCGCGGCACCGGGTGGACCGAGTTCAACTGGCCCGAGGGTTTTCCCGCCTAGTCGCGCCCGACCGGATCTGACGCGGGCGAGCAGCGCTACGAGCTCGCCTCGGCGCGGTCGCGGCTCACCTCGTCGAGCATCGCGTACTCCTCGCCGGTATCGGCCCAGTCCTCGAACTGGATCACGCCGGTCTCGGTGAACCGCTCGCGCAGCCATCCGTCGGCGGTGTCGAGCAGGCCGAGCCTCTTGCAGTTCGGCACGATCTTCGAGAACAGCATCGTCTGGAACATCTGCTGCTCGGGTGGGTTGTTGGCGTCGAGCAGGCGGCGAACCTCGACCGGGTCGACCCCCATCCGCTCCCAGACCTCTGCCTGCATGAAGCGCTGCTGCAACCGGCACGCGACGTCGAACGCGAACTCTTGGCGCTCCCGCATCTCCGACGCCGAGAGCTCGGCGTAGTACTCCTGGAGCGACAGCACGCCGAACGCTACGTGGCGCGCCTCGTCACTCATCACGTAGCGCAGGATCTTCTTGAGCAGCGGCTCGGTCGTGATCTGATGCATCATCCCGAAAGCCGCGAGTGCAAGCCCCTCGACCATGATCTGCATGCCGAGGTAGGTGATGTCCCACCGGGAGTCGGTGAGGATGTCATCGAGCAGTGACCGAAGGTTGTCGTTGATCCGGTACTCGCCGGAGAGCTTCTCGTCCAGGTAACGGGCGAACACCTCGACGTGTCGGGCCTCATCCATGACCTGGGTGGCTGCGTAGTACTTGGCGTCGATCCATGGCACCGTCTCGACGATGCGCGCGGTGCACAGCAGCGCGCCCTGCTCGCCGTGCATGAACTGGGAGAGCAGCGAGTTCTGGATCTCGACCGAGACCTGGAGCCACTCCTTGTCCCCGAAGTTGCGCAACGGCGAGTGCTCGATGCCCTGGAGCGCGCCGAATCGCGAGGTCGTACCGACGCCCATCTCACTCGCGCTCTTCTCGGGGTCGACGTCGATGGACCAGTCGAGATCGGTGGTCACGTTCCATTGCGACGTCTTGGCCTTCTCGTAGAGCTTGATGAGCGGCGTGCGGCGTTGCTCGTAGTCCCACGTGAAGATCGTGCCGAAGTGCGAGGTCACGTTGTGGATCAGATCGAGATCGGTGTCGGGGGTGTCGGTCGTGGTCATCCAGCTTCCTTCGATTCGGGCGTAACCGCGTCGAGCAGGCGCGTGATGAGCACGTCCCAGTCGTCGTGATCGGGCGTGGGAAGATCGAGCGTGCGCGCGACGAGGACGCCGAGCGCGAGGGTGCGACAGAACGAGGCGATGGCATCGGTGGAGAGGCCGGTGTCGATCACACCGGCGGTCTTGCCGTGATCGACGATCTCGACGAGCCGCCGCCCCCGCTGGTCGAACCGATCGCGCAGGAGCCGTGCGAGCTCGGGGTCGCGCCGCGCCGCGACGATGGCTTCGAGCAGGAGCGGGAGATCACCCTCACGGCGGTCCACGAGGCCACTGCCGAGCACCTCGAGGAGCTGGCGGGACCCGATCGACGAGGCCGCGCTGAGCAGCTCGTCGATCTCGGTGCCGGATCCGGTCGCGATCGCGTCGAGGAGGAGGTCGGCCTTGCCGCGGTAGTTGGCGTAGATGGCCCCCGTGGTCATGCCCGCGACGCGGGCGATCTCACTGACGCGCGCGCCCTCGTAGCCATCCCGGCGGAACACCTCGAGCGCGCCGGCGACCAGCCGGTCGCGGGTGCTCGCCGGGGGGCCTACGGGTGCCTCAGCCACAGTCATAAAACAATGATAACAACTATTATGCCTGCTCACGGGCCGGGTCGCCGCGAACAGCCCCGACTCGGCCCGGCGTCGTGGAGGTGGCGCAGACTAGGGCTCCCCCACACGAAGCGAGGGTCCATGAGCGAGACGGTGCGCTACGAGCGCGATGGTCACGTCGCCACGATCACCTACAACCGCCCTGAGGTGCTCAACGCCGTCAACGGCGACCTCCGCCAGGAGCTGAACGCGGCGTGGGAACGATTCCGCGACGACGAGGACGCGTGGGTCGCCATCATCACCGGCGCGGGCCGGGCGTTCTGTGTGGGCGCGGATCTGCGCGACGGCGCCGGCGCGGTCGGCACCTGGCCCGGTTCGTTCTGGGAGATCCCGACGGTCAACTCCTTCGAGAGCGGTCTCGAGGTCTGGAAGCCGACCATCGCCGCGGTGAACGGGCACTGTCTGGGCTACGGGCTCACGCTCGCCAGCCGGTGCGACTTCCTGATCGCGAGCGACCGCGCCGAGTTCGGGATGCCCGAGGTGCGGCTCGGTGTGCCGACCATGGTCGGCGCGATGCGCCTGGCCGACCGGCTTCGGTGGGCCGACGCGATGGAAATGCTCCTGACCGGCGAGCGGTTCGGCGCCGAACATGCCCGCGAGATCGGTCTCGCCTGGCGCGTCGTGTCCCACGACGAGCTCCTGGCTGAGGCGCGAGGCCTCGCCGATCGGCTGTGTCGAGGCGCGCCGCTCGCGGCCCGGGCCATCAAGGAGATGGCTGCACGCGGCCAGACCCTGCCGTGGGTCGACGCGGTGCGGATGGGCGAGACGATGCGGCGCGTCGCAGGTGCGACGGCCGACGCCACCGAGGGCATCACCGCCGCGCTGGAACGACGCGAGCCGCGCTGGTCGGGCCGGTAGCGCGCGCCGCGCCGGGAGTTGGCCCGCGGTTCACCGCCGCGCTACCCGTGGGCCCGCCGCCGCTCGGGGCGCTCACCTAAGGTGCAACTGGTCCGGGCGATTCGCCCGGCGGGCGCTGGGAGTGGCATGGGGAGCGTGGCGTTCGAGGGGGTCACGAAGCGCTTCGGCGACGTGACCGCCGTCGAAGACCTGACCCTCGAGATCGCGGACGAGGAGTTCCTCGTGCTCCTCGGTCCTTCGGGCTGCGGGAAGTCCACCGCGTTGCGGATGCTCGCCGGGCTCGAGGAGGCCACCAAGGGCACGATCCGGATCGCTGATCGAGTCGTCAACGACGTCGAGGCGAAGAACCGCGACGTGGCGATGGTGTTCCAGAGCTACGCGCTCTACCCGCACATGACCGTCCGCCGCAACATCGAGTTCCCGCTGCGGTCGCGCAAGGTGCCGGCTGCCGAGCGAAGCACGCTCGTCACCGACGCCGCTCGTTCGCTCGGCCTCGATGACCTGCTCGACCGCAAGCCCGCGCAGCTCTCGGGTGGACAACGTCAACGGGTCGCGCTCGCGCGCGCGATCGTCCGCCGCCCGCAGGCCTTCCTCATGGACGAGCCGCTCTCCAACCTCGACGCGAAGCTGCGGGTGCAGACACGCGCCGAGCTCATCGAGCTCCGCCGCCGTCTGGCCGCGACGTTCGTCTACGTCACCCACGACCAAGTCGAGGCCATGACCATGGCCGACCGCATCGCCATCTTGGACGATGGGGTCCTCCAACAAGTCGCCCCGCCGCAAGACGTCTACGAGCGACCCGCCAACCTGTTCGTGGCGCGCTTCATCGGGAGCCCACCGATGAACACGGTGCACGGGCAGGTCGTTCCGGCGGCCCCGGTGGGTCACGCCGCGGTGGAGGTCGACGGCGCGACCGTCGAGCTTCCCGATCCGCTCTCTCGGGCACTGGCCGATGTGGGCGCCCAGACGGCCACCCTCGGTGTGCGTCCGGAGCACCTGCGCCTGGGGGCCGACGGGCCGCTGCGGGCGACGGTCTCGGTGATCGAGTCACTCGGTCACGAGCGTCACGTCTTCTGCCGACTCAGCACCGACGAGGTGCTCATCGCGCGGTTCCCGTCCGACGCGCCGGTGCCCGGCGAAGGCTCAGCGGTGCGGCTGGCGGCCGAGGCCGAGCACTTGCACCTGTTCGACACCGACACGGGTCAACGGATCGAGCCCGCATGACCGCGCCGACGAACGCGCCGACACTCGTCCGGCGCCGTCGGCGGCGCCGGGAGGTGTCACTCGCGTACCTTCTCGTGCTGCCATCGTTGCTCGTGTTCGCCCTCTTCGCGTTCTACCCGCTCGTCCGCACATTCCAAGAGGGCTTCTATCTCGTCAGCCCGCAGGGTGAACGCATTCGTTTCATCGGATTCGAGCAGTACCGCAACGTGCTGACGTCGGAGACCTTCCGCAACAGCATGTGGGTCACGGCGAAGTTCGTGCTCATCACCGTGCCCGGTGGTTTGATCCTCGGCGTTGCCCTCGCGCTGCTCGCGCATCGTCAGCTCAAGGGCATCGCGATCTTTCGGACCGTGTTCTCGTCCACGGTGGCCACCTCGGTCGCGGTCGCGTCAGTGATGTGGCTCACGCTCATCGGCCCGCAGTTCGGACTCCTGAACTACTGGCTCGGTCGCGAGGGCGCCGAAGCCATCGACCTGCTCCAGGACCCGAACACCGCGCTGTACGCGGTTGCCCTCAGCACGATCTGGCAGAACCTCGGCGCGGTCTTCATCATCATGTTGGCCGGGCTCCAAGCCGTTCCCGACGATCTCCTCGAGGCGGCTCGGATCGACGGTGCGGGCTCGTGGGCTCGGTTTCGATACATCACACTGCCGATGCTGTCGCCGGTGCTGTTGTTCGCTTCGGTGATCCTCACCCTCAACGCCTTCCAGGCGTTCGGCCAGATCGACCTCCTCACACCCGGCGGAGGTCCACTCAAGAGCACCAACGTGATCGTGTACGACATCTACGACAAGGCGTTTCGCGGCGGTTCGAGCGACGTCGGCGTCGCGTCGGCCACCGCGGGGTTGCTGTTCCTCATACTCCTCGCGTTGACGCTGCTCCAGTTCCGCTTCCTCGAACGGCGGGTGTTCTATGGCAACTGAGCGCGCGATGTCGGGCCGTCCCGGCCGGGGTCTGCTGATCGCGAAGCGGATCGGCAGCTACGCCCTGCTCGTCGCCGTCGCGTTCGTCGTGCTGTTCCCGATCTACATCACGGTGGTGAACTCGCTCCTGCCGACCCGTGAGATCCTGGCGCGGCCACCGACGTTCTTTCCCACGAGCCCTCGATTCAGCGCCTATACCGAAGCCTTCGGCGCCGGCCACCTCGGCCGCTACCTCGTCAACAGCTTCATCGTGACCTCCCTGATCACCGCGGGCCAGGTCGGTACCGCGATCCTCGCGGCGTACGCGTTCGCGTTCTTGGACTTCCCACTCAAGCGCACGATCTTCTTCGCATTCCTGGCCACGCTGATGGTGCCGTTCGAGGTCACGATCGTCTCGAACTACGACACGATCGTGAACAAGCTCGGCTGGGGAGACTCGTACCAGGCACTGGTCCTGCCGTTTCTCGCCACGGGGTTCGCCGCGTTCCTCTTGCGCCAGACCTTTCTCGGCGTGCCGCGCGACCTGCGCGACGCGGCCGCGCTCGACGGGTACGGGCATCTGCGGTTCCTTGGCCGGGTCGTCGTGCCGCTCGCCCGGCCGACCATCGCCGCGCTCAGTGTGTTCTCATTCCTCCTCGCGTGGAACCAGTACCTGTGGCCGCTCATCGTGACCAACGACGAGAAGTACCGAACGGTGCAGATCGGACTGAAGGCGCTGCGGGGCGAGTCCCTCGACAAGCTCGACGTCGTGTTCGCGGGCACCATCATCGCGGCGATCCCGATCTTTGTGTTGCTCATCGTGTTCAACAAGCAGCTCGTACGCGGCCTCACCCAGGGCGCGGTCAAGGGCTGAGAATCCGCTCAGGGTCCACAGGCTTGCGGGGAGAGCCCGCAGGAGAAGGAGGAATCGACATGAGTGCCTGGAAGCGCCGGTTGGCGATGATCGCGGTGCTCGCCATCGTTGGCGCGGCGTGCAGCACGAGTGGAGATGGGAAGGCGTCCGACGGTGGCGCGAGCAAGGATCGGCGCTGCCCGGTGGACGCGCTCGACGACGCGACCGGGCCGGTCGAGATCACGTTCTGGCACGGGATGGCGCGCCAGAACGACGTCGTGTTGACCGAGCTGACCGATGACTTCAACGCGTCCCAGGATCAGGTGACGGTGAAGCTCGCCTTCCAGGGGACCTACGACGAGGAGCTCGAGAAATACCGCCTCGCGCTGGGCGGCGGCGATATTCCTGATCTCTACCAAGGTGAAGACACTCAGCAGCAGTTCCTCATCGACTCGGCCAAGATCGTGCCGGTGTCGGCCTGTCTGAAAGCCGCCGGCGACGAGGTGGACGCGTTCGAGCCGGTGCTCAACCAGTACACCGTCGACGGCACGATGTGGTCGATGCCGTTCAACGTGTCGAACAACCTGCTGCTCTACAACCGCCAGGCCTTCGAGAATGCCGGGCTGGATCCCGATGACCCGCCGGAGACCTTCGACGACCTGAACGACGCGGCGACCCAGTTGCGTGAATCGGGCGCGACGAAAGGCCCCGCCTTCGCCTTTCCGCGCGATGCCGTGTACCTCGAGGTGTTCAGCGCGAAGTCGGCCGAGCTCTACGTGAACGAGAAGAACGGCCGCACCGGTCGTCCGACCGCAGCCGTGTTCGCACAGGGCGCGGGCAAGCAGTACTACGAGACGCTGGAGCGTCTCGTCGATGACGGCAATGCGCTGTACACGGGCGAGGATACGGCCTTCCGGTTCCTCCTCTCGATCACGACCGACGACTCGGCAATGGCGATCGCGTCGTCGGCGACGCTCGGCACGATCACCACTCTGTTGCCGCAGTACCCCAACGTCACTCTCGGTGTCGCCCCGGCGCCGGGGCCGACCAAGGGCGGGGTGCTGGTCGGCGGCGCGTCGTTGTACATCTCCAACGAGTCGTCAGCGGCCAAGCAGGCCGCCGCGTACCGGTACGCCAAGTGGCTCACCGAACCCGAGCAGCAGGCCCGTTGGCACGTCGGCACGGGCTACCTGCCGATGAGCGAAGCGGCGGCGAACACCACCATCGTGCAGGATTACTGGACCACGAACCCGGAGTACAAGGTCGCGTTCGATCAGCTGGGGGCGATCCCGGACATTCCCCAGACCCGCGGCCCGGTGATGGGTCCGTACGCCGCGGTCCGACAGATCATCGAGGAGTCGCTGGACTCGATGCTGAAGGGTGGCGTTCCGGCGGACCAGGCCGTGCGCCAGGCCCAGGACGACGTCACGGCCGCGCTCGTCGACTACAACCGCCGTTCGGCTCCGTGAGCCGACCCGCGCGATCGACGGCCGGAACCGGAGGGAGCCGGCACCGGCCGTCGATCGTGGGGGAGCATCGGGTCACTCGAGCGGTGGGCTCACGTTGGCGCGGTTCGTCGTCCGCGACTACGGCTGGAGATGGCACAAACTCCGTAGATCGGTCATGATTCTTCGGAGGGTGCCCTTCCTGCACCCGTACGAAGGGGCGAACATGGATGTGGCAAGGGGTGTGCTCGTGCATCGGCGGGCCACGGCGCTGTTGCTCGCGGTCGTCCTCTCGATAGCCGGTGTCGTCGCCATCACGCTCACCTCTGCACCCGCGTACGCGCTGCCCGCCGGGTTCCAGGACCAGACCGTCTGGGGCGGCTTCACCCACCCGACCGCGGTGGCGTTCGCGAACAACGGCGCGGTGTTCGTCGCCGAGAAGCAGGGCACGATCACCCGGTTCGACAGCCCCACCGACACGACCGGCGATCTCATCGCCGACCTGCGCGCCGAGGTGCACAACCGCCAGGACCGGGGCCTCGTCGGCCTCCAGGTCGATCCGGACTTCGGGCCGAGCCGCCCGTACATCTACGTGCAGTACACCTACGACCACATCCTCGGCGACGCGTCGCCCGCGCCGCGTTGGGGCACGCTGACGAGCAGCTACGACGACTGCCCGACCCCCCTGCCCGGCGACACGACCGACGGGTGCGTCGCGAGCGGGCGCGTCTCCAAGCTGGTGCTGTCGAGCGTGACCGGCACGGTGCAATCGGAGCAGGTGCTCGTGGAGGACTGGTGCCAACAGTTCTCCGCCCACTCGGTCGGCACGATCATCTTCGGCGCCGACGGCAACCTCTACGCGGGTGGCGGCGACGGCGCCAACTACAACTTCGTCGACTACGGCCAGGCCGGCGGTTCGGCCGGGAGCCCCACCCCCGTCAACCCGTGCGGGGACCCCCCCGCGCCGATCGGCACCGCACCGTCGCCGTCCACCGCGACGGGTGGCGCCCTGCGAAGCCAGTCCTCGGGAATCACCGCGCGGGAGAGCGCCACCGGCAAGATCAGCCTCTCCGGTTCGATCATCCGAATCGACCCCGACACGGGGCTCGGGGTGCCGGGCAACCCGTGGTTCTCGAAGCCGGGCGCCGACGCGAACGAGCAGCGCGTGATCGCTTACGGCCTCCGCAACCCGTTCCGCTTCTCGGCGCGCGGCGGCACCAACGAGATATGGGTCGGCGACGTCGGCTGGAACGACTGGGAAGAGATCGACGTCGTCCCCGACGCCACGACGATGACCGCGCCGCTCAACTACGGCTGGCCGTGCTACGAGGGCAACGACCGCCAGCCCGGCTACGAGGGCACCAACCTCGGTGTGTGCACCGACTTGTACAACGCCGGCGCGTCCGCCGTCGAGAGCCCGCTGTACACCTACAACCGCAACGAGCACCCCGTCGCGTCCGACGGGTGCCCCATCGACCAGGGCTCGGCGCTCGCGGGAGTCGCCTACTACAACCAACCCACCGGTCCGGGCGTCACCCCGTACCCCACCAAGTACGACGGTGCACTCTTCTTCACCGATTACAACCGCAAGTGCATCTGGGTGATGCTCAACGGGGCCAACGGCCAGCCCGACCCGACCAAGCTCGAGGCGTTCGACACGCTCGCGGGCGGCGCAGTCGACCTCGTCCTGGGTCCGAGCGGCGACCTCTTCTACCCGAACTTGATCGACGGCGAGATCCACCGCATCCGCTACTTCCCGACGAACACACCACCCGTCCCGAGCTTCACGGCCACGCCGAAGAGCGGCCCGGCTCCGCTGGCGGTCAGCTTCGACGCCTCCGCGAGCTCCGATCCCGACGGTGACACGCTCACCTACGAGTGGGATCTCGACGGCAACGGCGCGTACGACGACGCGACGGGCGTGACCGCCAACCGCACCTACGCCACGGGCGCCTACACGGTCGGCCTGAAGCTCACCGATTCGAGGGGCGCCTATCAGACCACCTCGCAGGTGATCTCGTCGGGGAACGATTTCCCGACGCCGAGCATCGCCGCGCCGTCGGTCAGTCTCACGTGGAAGGTCGGCGATCCGATCAGCTTCTCGGGATCCGCCACCGACCCGGAGGACGGCCCGCTCGGCGCGGCGGACCTGTCGTGGCTGGTGCGGCTGCTGACCTGTGACGCGGGCGGCAACAACTGCGTCACCCGAAGCTCCCACCCCTTCGACGGTGTCGCGGGCGGCACGCTCGACGCGCCCGACTGGGCCGGCGAGGGCAACAACCTGCTCGAGTTCGCGCTCACCGCGACGGATTCGGCCGGGCTCGAGGCCACCGAGACGGTGCGGATCGTGCCCAAGAAGGTCACGCTCTCGTTCGCGGGCAACCCGTCGGACCACGA
>Ga0209587_1000158_pt1 | contig 32674 bp, 27 predicted proteins | sample NGEPerD_2_FD_184512 | JGI IMG/M metagenome (GOLD analysis project Ga0209587, IMG submission 184512) | Arctic peat soil microbial communities from the Barrow Environmental Observatory site, Barrow, Alaska, USA - NGEE PermafrostL1-D... | ecosystem: Environmental > Terrestrial > Soil > Wetlands >...
CCCCAAAAGAGGAGCGAAAGGAAAAACAAACCCCGAAGGGTAACTGATTCCAGCTGAGCAGAACGAGTCAAACTGACTCAATTCTCATTCAACCAAAGAAAAACCCGATCCACACGGCAACCCGAAGGCCACCCCGCAAACCGAGATCAAACTTGGCATCGATTTTTGGCACGCTGTTGAGTTCTCAAGAATCGCACGCACACCAACACGCCACCTTCCAGCAGCACATCGGGGCAACCGTTCAAACTTACCTGACCCGCCTCGCCCAGTCAAACGTGCTCTGATCCGTGGATCAGGGCTGGTTCTGCAGGGCTTGGCGTGTTGGGCCGTGGACGACTTTAGCACCGTTTTCGACCCGCCCTTGACCATGCTGGTCCGCGCCCGGGCACACTGGCTGCTCGGGCATGCAGCGAGGTCGAATCTCAGTGCGCTGCAACGGCGTTCGCCGGTGTCTGCTAGGCCGAGCGGTCCCCATCATCCCCGTACTGTGCAGGGTGGAATGAGGCTGTTTCCGAGAGGCCGGCCAAGAGCGCGTTCTAGACCGGCGGGACCCCTCTGCGGCGATCACTGAAGGTGCGATCCCGCCGTGCGGCATACGCCAGGCGTCGCAGCAGCTCGGATCGCAGCTCATCTGCCTCGATGATCGCGTCGAGAACGAGGTCAGAGGCGAGACGCTCGAGGTCGACGTCCTGCTCGTACTCGCGCCGTTTGTCCTGCACGAACTGCTCGCGCTCGACCGGGTCGGCGATCTCCGCGATCTTGTTGGCGTAGACCGCGTTGACCGCCGCCTCGGGACCCATCACCGCGATCCGGGCAGTCGGCAGAGCCAGAGTTGCGTCCGGACCAAATCCCGGGCCGGCCATGGCGTAGAGGCCGGCGCCGTAGGCCTTGCGCACGATCACCGAGATCTGCGGCACGGTGGCCTCCGACACGGCCGTGATCATCTTGGCACCGTGTCTGATGATGCCGGCGCGTTCGACCTCCGACCCGATCATGAATCCGGGGACGTCGGCCAGATAGATCAGCGGGATCGAGAACGCATCGCACAACCAGATGAACCGTGCCGCCTTGTCTGCGCTGTCGACGAAGAGAACCCCTCCCTTGACCGCGGAGTTGTTGGCGACCACGCCCACCGTCTGTCCCGCCATCCGGCCGAACCCGGTAACCAGCTCCGCGGCATACAGCGGCTTGAGCTCGAAGAAGGAGTCGTCATCCACCAGGCCGTCGATGACCTCATGGACGTCGAAGGGCTGGCTCTCGATCTCGGGGACAGTGGATCGCGTCAAGGGACGTAGCGGCTCCTCGGGCACATACGTCGGGCCCTCGGTTCGCCAGTTCGACGGCACGTAGGAGAAGTAGAGCTTGGCCAGGTCGATGGCATCGGTGTCGTCTGACGCAAGCAGGTCACCACATCCGGAGACGGTGCAGTGCATACGCGCGCCGCCCATGTCCTCGAGCGAGACGATCTCGCCGACAACCATCTCGGCCATGCGGGGGCTGCCGAGGTACATGGACGCATTGCCGTCGACCATGATCACGATGTCGGTGAAGGCGGGGATGTATGCGCCGCCAGCGGCCGATGGGCCGAACAGACAGCAGATCTGCGGAACCTTGCCCGAGAGCGCCACCTGGTTGTGGAAGATCCGGCCAGCACCGCGACGGCCCGGGAAGAGATCGACCTGGTCGGTGATCCGCGCACCGGCGGAGTCGATGAACCAGAAGATCGGCAGCTCCTCGCGCAACGCCATCTCGGTGGCGCGGATTATCTTCTCCACCGTGCGGGCGCCCCACGATCCGGCCTTGACCGTCGGGTCGTTGGCCACGACGATGGCCGGCCGGCCGTCCACCGTCCCTCTGCCCGTCACCACGCCATCAGCCGGCAGGTCGCCCGAGATCGAGTTGGCAAAACGCCCGTCCTCGACGAAGGAGCCTTCGTCGAACAGCAACGAGATCCGCTCACGCACATACAGCTTGTTCTGTGAGATGAGCTTGGCGGCAGCCTTCGGCGGTGGCGTCGCGGAGGCTGCATGAGCCACGTTCAGCCGCATACGCACATCGGCCACGCGGGGGTCGCCGCCATCGCTGGGGCCGGCGAAATGTGACGTTGGCTGGGAGTGAACGTCCGTCATACCGACATCTCCTGGCATCCGTTCATGTGGCATCTGTTGATGTGATGGTGGGCGATCCGGGCAGATCAGGTGCTGGGCAGACCGAGGCCCCGCGCGATGACCATGCGCTGGACCTCACTCGTACCTTCGCCTATCTCAAGGATCTTGGCATCCCGGTAGAAGCGAGCAACAGGGAAGTCCTCCATGAAACCGTTGCCGCCGAAGACCTGCGTGGCGATGCGGGTGGCCGCCACCGCCGCCTCCGTCGAGTAGAGCTTGGCCACGGCGGCGGCGTGCTTGACGTCCTTGACCGAGCGGCGCCCCGCGTGGAGCTCGTCCTTGAGCCACGCGGCCTTGTAGGTCAACGTCCGGGCCGCCTCAACCATCACTGCCAGGTCGGCGATCTGGAACGAGACGCCCTGGTTGACACCGATGGGCCGGCCGAATGCCATCCGCGTCTTCGCGTAGTCGGTAGATGCCTCGAGACACGCTTGGGCAAGTCCGACGGCGAGGGCGCTGATCGCGATGCGGCCGTCATCGAGGGTCTTGAGGAACTGTCGGTAGCCCGAGCCCTGGTGTCCCAGAAGGTTCGTGGCCGGCACGCGGCAGTCGTCGAAGGACAGGCCGTGTGTGTCGGAAACGTGCCAGCCCAGCTTGTGGTACGGCGGCTCGACCTCGAATCCTGTTGTGCCAGAAGGGATCAGGATCGCGCTGATCTGGGCCGAGCCATCAGGGTTCTCGCCGGTACGGGCTGTGACCGTCACGACGGAGGTGATGTCGGTGCCACTGTTGGTGATGAAAGCCTTGGAACCGTTGACAACCCATTCGTCGCCATCGAGGCGGGCCTTGGTGCGAGTGGCGCCCGCATCAGAGCCAGCCTCGGACTCGGTCAGACCGAACGCCGCAAGAGCACGCCCTGCGACGAGATCGGGTAGGTACTGCTCCTTCTGTTCCCGGGACCCGTAGGTGAGGATCGGGTTGATGCCAAGGCCCACGCCGGCCGAGAGCGTGATGCCGATGGACTGATCGACCCGGCCCAGCTCCTCGATCGCCACGCAGAGACTCGTGAAGTCACCGTCGGCGCCTCCGAACTCCTCCGGCACCACGAGACCGAACAGCCCGAGGTCGCCCATCTTGGGGATCAGGTCGACCGGGAAGTGCTCCTCGCGATCCCAGGTGGCGATGTGGGGAGCCACCTCTGCCTCGGCGAAATCGCGCACGACTGCGCGGAAGTCTTCGTGTTCCTTGCTGAGCTCGAACATGTGGGGTGGCCCTTCGTTGGCACCGAGGATGGGTCGGAGTCACTTGACGTTCACGTAAACGTAAAGCATCCTGACGAACATGACAAGAGCTCCGCGATGAACCTTGTGAGTGCCTTGAGCGACTCAGTAACAGCGAGCGACGCGAGAACCTGGACGATCGCGCAGGTTGCCGACGAGTTCGGCGTCACCCACCGGGCAGTGCGCCACTACGAGGAGCTCGGGCTCATCTCCCCCGAACGGCGTGGCACCGTGCGCGTCTACCGCCGCCGCGACCGCACCCGGCTGAACCTGATCCTGCGGGGCAAGCGACTTGGCTTCGTGCTGGAGGAGATCCGCACGATCATCAACCTGTATGACGAGCCCCGGGGTCAGGCGAGCCAGCTGCGCTACGTGTTGAACCAGATCAACGACCGGAGAGCCGACCTCGAGCGTCGGCGCCGGGACATCGAGGAGGCGCTCAAGGAGCTCGACGACTTCGAGCAGCGCTGCCAGGACGATCTCTTGTCGCTTGGCCGCATCCAGGCTCCCAAGCGCCTCGAGGACTCTTCTATCTGACCCACATCTGGCTGAGCATCGGACCGACGGTTGCGCAGAACTGATAGTTGCCTACCCTCGCCGAGATCAGCGTGGTCGGCGCGGCGTTCCCCAGCGCGACGACCGGTGCGTCATCGGTGATCAGACGATCCACCTCGGTCCACAGGCGGCCAGCCCCTATCGCGTCCGACATCTCTGCCTCGCGTGCCTCCGCGGCTACGCGCTCCACCCGCGGATTGCAGTACCAACCGGCCCCACCGGTCGCCGTCGCACATGAGAAGACAGCATCGTAGAAGTTCGAGCTGGCGGGATAGTCGGCGTCCCACCCCGGCGCAGACGTGATCTGCACGCGCTGACGGGACTGCAAGAGATCGCCGAACGCCGTTGGGGGCACCTCGTGCAGGCTCACCGTGTAACTGAGCTGCCTCAGCACTGTGGCGAAGTAGACGTTGAGCTCGTGGTCCGCACCGCCGGCGACGCCCTGGACCGTGACCGCCATGCCATGAGTGCCAGAAAGGCTTACGAGCTCTTTGGCCTTGGCCAGATCCGGCCCGTGATAACGACCATCACGAGTCCCTGTCGTGTAGGGGCAGTACCAGCGATAGCTGGGGTAGTTCGGCGGCAGCACCTGACAGGTCGCCGTGTAGCTACCGGACGCACCTTTGATGGCGACAAGCCGATTCCGGTCCACCGCATAGTTGAGCGCCCTGCGTACGCGGACGTCGTCGAACGGAGCCATCCGGGTATTCAGGTACTCGAAGTCGGTGTTGGACCACACCTGACTCTCCTTGTACTGCGCGGGATAGCGGCGGGCCAGGTCCTCACGCAGCGCTGCCGTACCGGGACGAAGAGCAGCGACATCTGCCTCGCCGGCGAGGACCGCTTGGGCCGCCGCCATACCGTCAGTGACCTTGAGGAAGTCGATCACGTCGGGGTAGCCCGCAGGTTGGGCGGCGAAGGACCACTGCCTGAAGTGCGGGTTCCGCTCAAGGGTGACCCGGCTCTTCGACACGTTCGCCGCAATCACGTATGGCCCAGTGCCCGGTACCGGAGTCCGGGACGCCGTGGTCGGGGTGCCGGGTGGCACTGGATAGACGAAGGAAGCCAGCTTGTGAGTGAACAGCGGGTCCGGTTTCGCGAGGTTGAACGTCACGCGACGAGCTGCATCGTCCGTGACGAGCCCAGCTGACAGGTCACAGGATGCTGGGTGATCGATGCAGTTGCGGCCGCCGACGATGCTGGCGAAGTACTCCCGGTTGCCGCCCACCGTCAATGCCTTGAGAACCCCGACGCGGAAGTCCGAGGCCTGGACCTCGCGACCGGTGGAGTACCTGATGCCCGGACGCAGATAGAAAGCATAGGTCTTGTTCCCATTGCTCGGGCGAGGTAGCGCCACCGCCAGGTCTGGCACGGGCGCCAGACCCGCAGCGCCACCAGACATCGCGTGGGCCACCAGCCCGTCATAGACGAGGCGTTCAGCCGACAGGGTTGCGGGATCGTCCACCGCCGCGGGATCGATCACACCTTCCCCTCCGGGAGTCTTCTCCTCGGCGACTGTCAGCGTGCCGCCCTTGTGCTCGGCGGCGGCGAAAGCACCCGACGCCACCCAGATCGGGCCGCCTGCCCACGCCAGCCCTCGGGGGGAGGTCCCCACGGACCATGTGCGCGCTTCGTTGGACATGGCGTCGATCCGCGTGATCGTGCCGTCGTACTCGTTGCTGACCCAGACGGCACTACCCGCCACCTGAACTGAGTGGGGGCCATCGCCCGCTGAGATCGTCCGGACGACGCCTGTCGTCCGGTTGATCCGAGTCACGCTCTGTGACAGCTGGCTGGCAACCCAGACGTCATCCGGCGTCAAGGCGATCCCTCGCGGCCCACCGCCGACCTGCACCGACGTGCCAGGCTGCAGGCTGATCGGGTCGAACTCCGAGACCGTCCCCTCACTCTCGCTGCAGACCCACAGCGCGGTGCCATCCACGGCGATGCCGCTGGGGCTGTCACCCACGTCAACGGCCTTGTCTGCTCGACCGGTGGTGGGGTCGATCCGCTGGATGGTGTCATCACCGCGATTGGCAACCCAGACCCCGCTCGGACCACTGGCGATGGCCACCGGCTGGTTCCCGACCCTGATGCTCTCGACGGTCGTGTTGGTCTTTGCGCTGATCCGTGAGACCGTCCCGTCGCCGAAGTTGACCACCCACACGTCGTTGCCAGTCACGGTGACCTCGTTCGGCAAAGGCCCCACCGTGATGGTCTGAACCACTGCACGCTTGTCGGGATCGATCCGGGACACCGTCCCATCAGCAGTGTTGGCCACCCAGATCGAACCGGCGCCAAAGGCGATGCCATCCGGGCTGAGACCCACGATCACCGAATCGCCCCGACTGCCATCGCCGTTGATGGAGCCAACGCTGTTTGCCGGGAAGAACGACGTGCTCGAACCGAACCATTGAGCGGCGAACAGGGTTGTGAGACCAACCGCCACAAGGACTGCCACGGTCCCAGACGCAACGCGGACCCGGCGGCCACCTGAGCGAGTTCGCCCGTGCCAGACAGATAGGGGTCGGGGGCCGGCCGACTCAGGCGGCGGCTGAGCCGCTGAGCCGCTTGGGGGGTCCGGGTCGGCACCCAACACCGGCACCGGGGACTCCGGTGCTGCCTCCGCCCGCCAGTCGAGCCCCGGCTCCTGGGCAAGGAGGTCCCTGTGCAGCTGCTGAAGGCTTGGACTCGACTCTATCCCCAGCTCGTGGTGCAGCCGGCTCCGGACCTCGCGGTAGGCAGCCAGCGCCTCGGCCTGGCGACCAAGGCGATACAGCGCCGTCATGCGCTGCTCGTGCAGCTTCTCCTGCAGGGGATGTTCGGCAACCAGGCGGTCGATCTCAGGTAGCGCCGCAGCATGCCTGCCCAGAGCCAGCTCGGCCTCGATTCTCAGTCCCTGCGCGATCAGTCGCATCTCCTCCAGCCGGGCGGCGACCGGCACTGCGAAGCCCAGATCCGCCACGTCGGCCAGCGCCGCGCCGCGCCACAGACCCAGCCCACGTGCCAGCTCGGCAGCCGCCTCTTCATGGGCATCACGGCCAAGGGCCTCGCGACCGGCCTGCACCGAGCTCTCAAACACGTCGGCATCGACGATCGAGCCGCTGGTGTCGATGCGATAGCCGCCGGGCTCGGTGACCAGCACCTTCCAGGGGGTGCCTTGATCCCGACCCGGCTCAAGCACCACGCGCAGGTGGAACACATATGTCTGCAGCGTCGTGACAAACCCGCTCGGCGCGTTTTCCCCCAGATCGCGTCGCCCAACCGCCCGACCGACACGACCGAGCCCCGGTGGGCCAGCAGCAAAGCCAGGACCACTCGCTGCTGACGGCCGCCGAGCGAGAGCCGCTCACCCGCGCGGGTCACCACAAGGGGTCCGAGCACGCCGAACTGGAGCCCTGTCCCCAGTTCCCCCGCCCCTCTGGCCACCATGCCCCTCCAGCCACCATGACGTTCCACACAACCCAGAAACGCTACCGCATTGACAGGGGGTATGGGTCATCCGCAGAGCAGTCGAGAAGTGTCGTCGCGAACCACGCTCTGTCACTGCAAACCCCACATGTCCAAGCGCGTTCCGAGCCGCTTCCAAGAGCGCTCCGATCCCCAGCCGCTCTTATGGAGCCATCCACCAACCGCAGCCCAGCGTCTGTCACGCCGGGCACCAACCAAAGGAGGCGCGACATGCGCCACGTACGTCGTCTCATCACTGCCCTCGCCACGTTCGCCACTTGGTGTGTCGTGGCAGCCACGGTCACCTACGCAAGGGAGCCCGACCCCATCTACGACCGCATCCCCGTCTCCCCGAGCTCGACCACCAGCGCGGCAAGCGTCGACACTCCGCTATGGAAGTTCGCCTTGGTCGCAGCCATCGCTGCTCTCATGACCCTTGCAGTGGTGGGCCTGATCGCCTCGCTCAGGCAGACACGGACTGCGGGGCCGTCGCGGATGTTGCGCGCCTGACCCGAACAGGCGTGCGCCTGACCTGAGCAGTGAGGGCCCCCGGCCCACACTGCTCAGGCGTCGGCACCAGAGTCGGCAGTCGGCCGCGAGTGGACGCTGAGCCTGATGGGTGGGACGGGTCACGTTCGCCATCGCCGCGTCAGGCGCTAGGCTCCGGAGACTATGGCGCCCATCCGTAAAGTGTTGATCGCAAACCGCGGCGAGATCGCCGTCCGTATCGCTCGGGCATGCAAGGACAGCGGGATTCGTTCGGTTGCCGTCTATGCGGATCCGGACCGAGACGCCCTGCACGTCAAGGTCGCGGACGAGGCCTACGCGCTTGGTGGGTCGACTCCCGGTGACTCGTACCTTGCGCAGGAGAAACTGATCGCTGTCGCCGTCAAGGCCGGCGCAGACGCGGTTCACCCCGGCTATGGCTTCCTGGCCGAGAACGCTTCATTTGCGCAGGCAGTTCTCGACGCCGGGCTGATCTGGATCGGCCCACCCCCGGAGGCGATCCACGCCCTCGGCGACAAAGTCAGGGCGCGCCACATCGCCACCAAGGCCAACGCGCACATGGTCCCTGGCACCACCGACCCGGTCGAGAGCAGCGATGAGGTCGTCGCCTTCGCGGAGAAGTTCGGTCTCCCGATCGCCATCAAGGCGGTCTTCGGCGGTGGCGGCCGCGGGATGAAGGTCGCGCGCACCATGGAGCAGATCCCCGAGCTGTTCGACTCCGCCTCCCGTGAGGCGATCGCCGCCTTCGGCCGCGGCGAGTGCTTCGTCGAGCGCTACCTGGACAAGCCCCGTCACGTCGAGACGCAGTGTCTGGCCGACGATCACGGCAACATCGTCGTCGTGTCCACCCGTGACTGCTCGCTGCAGAGGCGCCACCAGAAGCTGGTGGAGGAGGCGCCCGCCCCGTTCCTGTCCCGCCAGCAGAACGCCGAGATGGTCCGCGCTTCCAAGGCCATCCTGAAGGCGGCCGGCTACCGCGGTGCCGGCACCTGCGAGTTTCTCGTCGGTCAGGACGGGGTCATCTCCTTCCTTGAGGTCAACGCCCGGCTGCAGGTGGAGCACCCGGTCACCGAGGAGGTCACCGGCATCGACCTGGTGCGCGAGCAGTTCCGCATCGCCAGTGGTGAGGCAATCGGCTATTCCGACCCCCCGCCCACCCGCCACTCCATCGAGTTCCGGATCAACGGCGAGGACGCCGGCCGCAACTTCCTGCCAGCACCGGGTGTGGTGGTCGAGTTCAGTCCGCCGTCCGGTCCCGGCGTGCGGCTGGACTCGGGCGTCGAGTCAGGCGATGTCATCGGCGGGGGGTTCGACTCGATGCTGGCCAAACTCATCATCACCGGCAAGGACCGCACGCAGGCCCTGGCCCGCGCACGCAGGGCACTGGCCGAGTTCGTCATCGACGGCATGCCCACCGTGCTGCCGTTCCACCGGGCGGTCGTCGCCGACGAGGCTTTCGCACCCAAGAACCCCGCCCAGCCGTTCACGGTGCACACCCGCTGGATCGAGACGGAGTTCGTCAACGAGATTCCCGCGTACGCCGGAGTCGTGGCCATCGCCCCTGACGACGACGGCGAGCGCCAGAGTGTGGTGGTCGAGGTCGGCGGCAAACGGCTCGAGGTGGTTCTGCCCGGTGGACTGTCATTCGGTGGTGCCGGCGGCGCGGCTACGAAAAAGGCACCGAAGCGCTCTCGAGGGACCAAGGCTGGTGCCGCGGCCTCTGGGGACTCTCTGACCGCACCGATGCAGGGGACCATCGTCAAGATCGCCGTCGAGAACGGTCAGATGGTCGAGGCCGGCGATCTCGTGGTTGTCCTCGAGGCGATGAAGATGGAACAACCGATCAACGCCCACAGAGCCGGAACCATCACCAATCTGAGCGCCAGCGTCGGCGAGACCGTGACCAATGGCGCCGTGGTCGCCGAGATCAAGGACTGACGCGGCATCCCGCGGCGCCTAGCGTTCGCTCATGTACTCCACCCTCGTACGCGCCGATGGGTCAAGGATGGGCTGATGGACCCCCCGACCCCTGACTCTGGGTCAGGGGTTCGTTCGGACCAGCCGGAGGCTTAGTCCGGCTCGCACCTCAGTCGCTGGAGTGAAGGCGCCGGGCCGCCTCAGCGATGGAGCCTGACAGCGACGGATAGATCGTGATCGTGTTGGCGATCTGATCCACCGTGAGCCGGTGCTGTACCGCAAGGGCGACCGGGAAGATCAGCTCAGAGGCCTGCGGAGCCACCACGACACCGCCGACGACCGTGTTGCTGCCGGTGGCGGCGAAGAGCTTGATGAAGCCGTCCTGCGCGTTCTGCATCTTCGAGCGGGGATTGGTCGAGAGTGGCAACATCACCGATCTCGCATCGATGCGCCCCTCGTCGATGTCGTTCTGGGAGTATCCGACGGTCGAGATCTCAGGGTCGGTGAAGATGTTGGCGCTGACGACTCGCAGCTTGAGGGGAGCCACCATGTCCCCCAACGCGTGCGACATCGCGATGCGACCCTGCATGGCAGCCACGGACGCCAGCGGGAGGACCCCCGTGCAGTCGCCCGCTGCATACACGCCTCTCACAGAGGTACGCGAGACCCGGTCGACGCGGATGTGTCCTGAGTCGGTCAGCGCGATGCCTGCCTCGACCAGTCCCATGTCCCCGGTCTGCGGGATCGAGCCCACGGCGAGCAGCACATGCGACCCGGTGATCTCGCGACCGTCCTCCAGCGTGACGACCACGCCATCGCCCAACCGCTTGGCGCCAGCCGCACGGGAACGGTTCATGACCTGCATGCCCCGCCGCCGGAAGACGTCTTCGATCACGGTGGCAGCGTCGGCGTCCTCACCCGGAAGCACCCGATCACGCGACGAGACCAGGACGACTTCGCTGCCAAGGCCAAGATAGGCGTCTGCGAGCTCGGCGCCGGTCACGCCCGACCCAACGACGATGAGCCGCTTCGGGACCTCGGTCAGCGCGTACAGCTGCTGCCAGGTAAGGATCCCCTCCCCGTCGGGCAAGGCCGAGTCCATAACGCGAGGAGTGGCGCCGGTCGCCACCAGCACGACATCCGCATCCAGCTCTTCGGTGGTTCCGGAGACGTGCTCGATGGACACCCTCGAGGGTGACACCAGCCGCCCGATACCGCGGCAGATTCGCACACCGACCGTCTCGAGCCGTTCCTCGATGTCGCGGCTCTGCGCTGCGGCCAGCTCAAGGATGCGTTCGTTGACAGCTCCCAGGTCCGCCGCGGCGTCATGCCCGCTCTTCACCCCGTCAAAACGGACTCCGAGCCCTCCCGCCACCTCGATGCGGGAAAGGGAGTGCGAGGTCGAGATCAGGGTCTTGCTCGGTACGCAGTCGGTGAGAACTGCGGCACCCCCCAAACCGTCGCGATCGACAACGGTGACAGCAGCTCCGAGATGGGCAGCGACCAGCGCCGCCTCATACCCTCCGGGGCCGCCACCAAGGACAACGACTGACGTATTGCGATCTCTCACGGCACCATCCAACCACTCGGCGTGACACGTGCCGACGCGTGAGCGGTTGAACGACGGCCGATTGCCTCGCCAGGTTTGTGGTTCATCTGCGGCTTGCTTCGTGAGATCCTGCAGCGATGGGACGTCTCGGCGCTAACCTGCCGAGATGAGCTCCCACACCATCTCCGGAGGTTGAAGTGATGACACGAACGGCTCGACGAACCGGTGTTGCGGCCCTTGCCACACTCGCCCTGATCGGGATCGCCGCCTGCGCCCCGCCCGCGAAGACCTCCGACAGCACCGGCACCGGGGGGGTCAACGCATCGTCCGCGACGTCTGCCAAGGACCTCGGCGGAATGTCCGGGCTGATCGCGGCCGCCAAGAAGGAGGGGACGCTCAATGTCGTTGCGCTTCCTCCGGACTGGGCCAACTACGGCGAGATCATCAAGGGGTTCGAGGCCAAGTACGGCCTCAAGGTCGACAGCGCGCAGCCCGACGCCTCGAGCGCCGATGAGATCACCGCGGCCAAGAACCTCAAGGGTCAGTCCAAAGCTCCTGATGTGTTCGACCTGGGCGGTGCCGTGGCCAGCACCAACACCGACATGTTCGCGGCCTACAAGGTCGCGACGTTCGGCGATGTCCCCGCCGCGCTGAAGGACGCGAACGGCCTCTGGGTCAATGACTACGGCGGCTACATGAGCATCGGCTATGACGCGGGCAAGGTTCCGGCTCCGGCGAAGGTCGAGGACCTGCTCAAGCCCGCCTACAAAGGCAAGGTCGCCCTCAACGGCGACCCGACCAAGGCCGGCGCGGCGTTCAGCGGTGTGGTCATGGCCGCCATCAGCCAGGGCGGAACGGCCGACGACATCAGCAAGGGTGTCGACTTCTTCAAGTCGCTGAAGGCTGCCGGCAACTTCCTGCCCGTTGACCCGACCGGCGCCACGATCGAGTCGGGCCAGACGCCGGTCGTCTTCGACTGGGACTACCTGAACGTCGCACAGGGCGCCAAGCTCAAGGGCAAGATGGAATGGAAGACGTTTGTCCCGGCCGGCGCCGTGGTAGGCGGCTACTACGTTCAGGCCATCAACAAGGACGCCCCTCACCCCGCCGCGGCGCGTCTGTGGCAGGAGTACCTCTACTCCGACGAGGGTCAGAACCTGTGGCTCAAGGGCGGCGCACGACCGGTGCGCGAAGAGGCCATGGTCACAGCGGGCACGATCGACACGGCTGCCTATGACTCCCTTCCCAAGGCCGAAGGAACACCGGTGTTCCTGACCACTGCTCAGAGCGACAAGGCCAAGGCCTACCTGACGGCCAACTGGGCCAAGGCCATTGGCTGAGCCCCCGAGCACCCTGGCGTCCACCGGCCGCAAGCCGGTGGGCGCCCTGCTCGGCGTCGTCCCCTTCTTCGCCTACACGGCGATCTTCCTGGCGATACCGACCCTGATCGTCGTGGTCGGCGCGTTTCTCGATGGCAGCGGCCGGCCGACCCTGGGCAACCTGTCGGCGCTGGCTCAACCGCAGATCGTGTCGGCCTTCGTCCACTCGACGGTGCTGTCGGCGGTCACGGCCCTTCTGGGTGCCGTCTTCGGGGCACTACTGACGTATGCCGTGGCGACCGCCCGCGCAGGCGGCCTCCTGCGGCGACTGGTCACCTCTTTGTGCGGCGTGCTCGCGCAGTTCGGCGGCGTGACGCTGGCTTTCGCGTTCATTGCCACCTTCAGCGCCCAGGGATTCTTGACCGTCTGGTTGATGAAGTACGGCATCGACCTGGCAAGCACCACCTGGCTCTACGACTGGGACAAGGGCCTGATGCTGGTCTACACGTACTTCCAGATCCCGTTGATGCTCATCGTGTTCCTGCCGGCCGTCGAGGGGTTGAGACCCCAGTGGCGCGAGGCAGCGGAGTCCCTGGGCGGCAGCACCTGGAACTACTGGCGGCATGTGGCCGGACCGATCCTGGCGCCGTCGTTCATCGGAGCCACGCTGCTGCTGTTCACCAACGCCTTCAGCGCGTACGCAACGGCTGCGGCACTGATCTCGCAGGGGTCCCCCATCATCCCGTTGCAGATCGGCGGCACGCTCAGCTCAGAGGTGATCCTCGGCCAGGAGAACGTCGGCAAGGCCATGGCGCTGGGCATGGTCGCCATCGTCGCAGTGGTCATGACGCTCTACGTCGTGCTCGAACGGCGCACGAGCAAGTGGCTCGGCTCATGAGCCTGCACGCCACCCGCCGGCGCAGGCAGGCCGGCTTCCGGTGGACTGTCGTCGGGGTGATCGGCCTGTTCTTCGCGCTCCCGATCTTCAGCATGGTCGAGTTCACGACCCGAGCCCCCGGCGGCGGCCGGACGCTGGACACCTGGGCCACGTTGTTCAACTTCAGCGTCATCGATGCGGACTACCCCGAGCTGAAGACGGGCATCCTGGCGTCAGCCGGGCTGACTGTGCTGACGGTGACGATCATGCTCTTCCTGCTGGTCCCGACGATGACCTGGGTCCGGCTGCGGCTGCCTAGGTTGCGCCGCACGGTGGAGTTCATCTGCCTCCTGCCACTGACCATCCCTGCGATCGTGCTCGTTGTCGGACTCGCCCCCGTCTACGCGTGGGTGGCCTACTTCCTGGGCGAGTCCTCGCTGTGGCTGGCCCTCGCCTACGTCATCCTCGTCCTGCCCTACGCCTACCGAGCGCTGGACGCCGGGTTGAGGGCCATCGACGTCAAGACCCTTGCCGAGGCAGCCCGGTCGCTCGGGGCAGGATGGCCAACGGTCATGTGGCGGGTCATCCTGCCCAACATCCGAACCGCGGTGCTCTCCGCGGCGTTCCTGTCCGTCGCGCTCGTTCTCGGAGAGTTCACCATCGCCTCGCTGTTCAGCCGCGACAACCTGCAGGTGGCCATCAACCTGCTCGGCAAACGCGACGGCTCGCTCGCGATCGCCGCCGCCCTGGCAGCATTGGTCCTAGCCTTCATCGTGCTGATCGCCATGTCCTTCGTCGGCACCGGTCGTCGGTCGCATCGCCCTGAGGAGAACTGATGCCCGCCACTCGCACGCCGACCTCGGACACTGCAGCCAGAAGCGGGCCCGGCCAAGGTGTGGCAGTGACCCTGTCCGACCTGCACCGCTCCTATGGCTCGATCCGCGCCCTGGATGGGCTCACCCTGGACATCGCGCCCGGCGAGTTCGTCGCGCTCCTCGGCCCCTCGGGCTGCGGCAAGACCACTGCCCTTCGGGTGCTGGCAGGGCTGGAGGACGCAGACTCCGGACGGGTCGAGGTCGGGGGCCAGGACATCACCGCAGTGCCGACCAGCGCACGTGACATGGGAATGGTGTTCCAGGCCTACAGCCTGTTCCCCCACATGACCGCGCGCCAGAACGTCGAGTTCGGCCTCCAGCTCCGCCGTATTCCGTCTGCCCGCCGCCGCGAGCGCGTCGCCGAGATGCTCGATCTTGTTGAGCTCTCGGACCACGCCGACCGCTACGCCCACCAGATGTCCGGCGGTCAGCAGCAGCGGGTGGCCCTGGCCCGCGCCCTGGCCATCGAGCCCCAGGTCCTGTTGCTCGACGAACCGCTGTCTGCGCTGGACGCCAAGGTGCGGGTGCAGCTCCGGGATGAGATCCGCCGCATCCAGCTCGAGGTCGGTACCACGACCTTGTTCGTCACCCACGACCAGGAAGAGGCCCTGGCCGTCGCCGATCGGGTCGGCGTCATGCGGGCAGGCAACCTCGAACAGCTGGCCTCACCCCACGATCTCTACGCCAGACCTGCGACGGCATTCGTGGCCGACTTCGTTGGTCTCACGAACCGTCTGCATGCCATCGCCGAGGGCGACCACGCCATCCTGCTCGGGACCTCGGTGCCACTTCTGCCGGGTTCAACGCAGCGTGGGCCCGCGCTGTTGCTGATCCGGCCGGAGTCCATCGAAGTCACGGCAGACCCGACCGGTCGCGCCACGGTCATCACCGTGAGCTTCCTGGGTTCGACGGGGCGTCTGCATGCGGTGACCGACTCGGGCGAGAACGTCGTGGCGCAGATCGACAACGACGCCGTGGCCACGTTCTACCCCGGAGACAAGGTCACGCTGGTTCCGCGACCCAACCCCGCTCTGGCAGTCGCAACAGCAGAATGAGCTGACCACGTCACCGCCGGCGGCCCAGCGGGCGATGACCTACGCGTGATGGTCCTATCTGGTGTTGCCCGTGTGCCCAAGCGAGAACGAGCCCGGCTGCGGCCGTACCAACAGGCCGTGCGGACCTCCATTGACCTTGATCAGCTTGGTGGCCTCGCGGTCGATCACGAGAAGCTTGCCGCTGAACTCACAGCTGGCGTGGGATAGGTCGCGATCACTCTGAAGGCCGTGGGATCGATCACCTGCACGGTGTTGGTCGCGCCGTCCGGGACGTAGACAAGGTTCTTGGCCCGCTTGGCGACGGGCGACAGCTTGCCCGCACCTCACCGGCATAGACGCTGATCGGGCCGACTTGAGTCGCGGACGTGGGCGAGGTTGTCGGGCCGAGATCTACCGCAGCCCGTGCGCCCGGGATGCATGCAATAGCGCCGCGTTAGGCTGCCCGCGTGACCGACTCGAGGACTGACTCCCTGGATCTGCGCGACCCTTCCGTCGACCCGTTCGCGGTCGCAGCCGCGGCGGCCGAGGTGATCGCCGAACGTTCGGGTTCACCCCGCCACGACGTGGCACTTGTGCTCGGCTCCGGCTGGGGGCAGACCGGAGACCTGATCGGCGAGACGGTTGCCACCATCGAGAATGCGGCTGTCCCGGGCTTCGCCAAGACGGCCGTCGCCGGGCACTCGAGCGTCATGCGGTCGGTCGCGATAGGAGACACCGACCGTCGTGCGTTGGTCTTTGGCACGCGCACCCACTTCTACGAGGGTCACGGGGTCCGCTCGGTCGTGCATGCCGTGCGTACCGCGGCTGCGACTGGGTGCAGAACAATCGTGTTGACCAACGGCTGCGGCGGTCTCAACCCGGCCTGGACGCCTGGCACCCCCGTCTTGATCCGGGACCACCTCAACCTCACGGCAGCCTCTCCGATCGAGGGCGCCAACTTCGTTGATCTGACCGATCTGTACTCGCAGCGGCTGCGCGACCTGGCTCGCGGGGTCGACCCCGATCTCGACGAGGGCGTCTATGTGCAGTTCCGCGGGCCGCACTACGAGACACCCGCTGAGGTCCAGATGGCCAAGATCCTGGGAGGCGATCTGGTCGGGATGTCGACGACGCTCGAGGCGATCGCTGCCCGCCAGAGCGGCATGGAGGTTCTCGGGATCTCCCTGGTGACGAACCTGGCGGCGGGCATCGGCGATCAACCCCTTTCCCACGACGAGGTACTCGAGGCCGGCCAGGCTGCGGCCGGGCGTTGCGGCCGCCTGCTCGCCGCCATCGTCGCGAAGATCGAGATCCCGCGATGACCACGCACGGTGCCGCCGCAGACCCCAAGGAGCAGGCCACGCCCCCTGCGTATGCGGTACCTCCGGACCTGCTTGAGCGCGCCGCCTCCTGGCGGGACGACGACCCTGACCCGGCCACGCGTGCGGAGCTCGATGCGGTACTGGACGCCGCATCCTCAGGTGACGCCGAGGCGGGAGCAGACCTGGCCGACAGGTTCGTCGGCATGCTCGAGTTCGGCACTGCCGGACTTCGGGGTGCGCTGGGAGCGGGCCCCAACCGGATGAACCGCCCCGTGGTGATCCGTGCGGCAGCCGGGCTCACGGCATACCTGAAAGAGACCGAACCACATCCATTGGTGGTCATCGGACTCGACGCCAGACACAACTCGGACGTCTTCGCCGCAGATACGGCAGCCGTGGTCGTCGCTGCTGGTGGCCGGGCGATGGTGCTGCCCCGCCCGTTGCCGACTCCGGTGTTGGCCTTCGCGATTCGTTACCTCGGTGCGGACGCCGGTGTCATGGTGACTGCGAGCCACAACCCAGCCCAGGACAACGGCTACAAGGTCTATCTCGGCGACGGCAGCCAGATCGTGCCGCCGTCCGATGCTGACATCGCCGCGCACATCGCCGAGGTCAGCCTGGTCGCTGACGTCCCTCGGGCAAACTCGGGTTGGACGACCCTGAACGACGACCTCCTGGAGGCCTACCTCGATGCTGCAGCGGCAGTTGTCGCCCCCGGTGGCCCACGCGAGCTGAGGGTCGTCCACACGTCACTGCACGGCGTGGCTAGTGCTGTCATCGTGGCCGCCTTCGCGCGTGCCGGTTTCAGCTCCCCCATCGTCGTGCCCAGCCAGTCCGAACCGGACCCCGAGTTCCCTACGGTGATCTTCCCGAACCCCGAGGAGCCGGGCGCGATCGATGCCGCACTAGCGCTGGCGGCCCGGGAACATGCCGACCTCGTCCTGGCCAACGACCCCGACGCCGATCGTTGCGCGGTGGCCGTCCCGGACCCGGCGGCAGCCACCCTGGACAACCCGTCGGGATGGCGGATGCTGCGTGGCGACGAGGTCGGCTCGCTGCTGGGAGCGCACATCCTGGCCCGCGGGGTGGCGGCCGACGACGTCTTCGCCAACTCGATCGTGTCTTCCCGCCTGCTTGCGGCCATGGCAACCAGCGCCGGGATCAGACACCAAGAGACCCTGACCGGCTTCAAGTGGATCTCACGCGTGGAGGGCCTGCGCTATGGCTACGAAGAGGCGCTCGGGTACTGCGTCGACCCCCACCAGGTGCGCGACAAGGACGGCGTGAGTGCGGCGTTGTTGTTGGCCGAGATGGCAGCGGACCTGCGGGCACAGGGCCGTTCGCTGCTCGATGTCCTGGACGACCTCGCGCTGACGCACGGGGTCCACGCCACCGACTCCTTCGCCGTCCGGGTCGATGACCTGAGCCTGATCGGCACCCTGATGTCCCGGCTCCGTGAGGAGCCGCCGACCGACATCGGAGGCGTTCCGGTCACCCGGATCGACGACCTGTCCGAGGGCTCGGAGCAGCTGCCACCCACCGATGGGCTCCGCTATCACCTCCAGGACGAGAGCCGGGTGATCGTGCGCCCGAGTGGGACCGAGCCCAAGCTCAAGGTCTATCTCGAGGTCATCGTCGCGGTCGAAGCCTCATCGGGTCTGACGGCAGCCCAGGTGGAGGCCAAAGGACGGTTGGACCGGGTGGGCGCCTCGATGACGAGGCTGACCGCGCACTGACCTGACATGAGGCGATCAGGTCAGTGTGAGGACCACGACGGCGATGACGGGCAGGAACATGATGGCCAGGGCCACCGGCACCCACGTCATCCGCACCTGGGCGTCCGGCACAGCCGCGATCGCGCCCCGCGCGACGGCTTCGGAGTAGTCCTCCTTGGCATCTTCAATCGCCCTCGCAACCGTCGCTGCCGTGACTTTCGCAGCGGACGTGGGCGGGCGAGCACCGGCGCTGGCAAACGGGTCGATCCGCGCGGACGTCATCCCGAACAACCTGCGGGGGGCAATCTTGGGACGTCCTGCCTGCCCGGAGATGGCCCACGCGGTGTAGGCCCGATCCTCCACGAACACCTTGAGACTCCAGCGACACTCCACCTCGCCCACTCGGGCCCACGGGATGTGAACGTCCCTGACAATGTTCCGAATCGTCACGCCGTCCTCATCGAGCAGAACAGCCGGACGAACGAACAACGACCACACGACAGCCATGATGAGAACCACCCACGCGGCGAACAACGGCTCCGGGTGCTCGGCCCACTGCCAGGCCATGGACACGAGAAGCACCAGGCCGGTAACGCCGCAGACAGCCGCCAACCCCAACGGTGAACGTTGGCGGATCAGTTGCTTGGTCGAGATCTTGCTGCTCATGTATGTCCTTGCGCTCTGGCCAATTTCGTTGTGCGCTAGCCGGTCCCAACGTGAGCGGTCGTTTCGCTCGGTCGCAGCCCGACTACTGAGCATAGGCCGATAGACTCCGACCGTGAGTTCCCCCCCAGCTACTGTCCACGCTCGAACGGCTACCGCCAGCGCACGCGAATTGCTCGGGGTCGCGGCCCTGACCAACGCCTCGTTGACCACGTGGCTGCACGGGCTGCCAGGTGTCGACCGCGTCGGCGCGGACTCCCGCGCAGCGGGGTTGGGCACCCGCTCCATCAAGACCACTTCGAAGGCCTGGGCCATCGACACCGCCATCAGCATGATCGACCTGACGACGCTTGAGGGTGCCGACACCGAGGGTAAGGTGCGGTCGATGTGTGCCAAGGCGATGGCTCCGGACCCCGGTGACCCGGCCACGCCCCATGTCGCGGCGGTCTGCATCTACAGCGACCTGGTCCCGGTGGCCGTGGAGGCGCTCAAGGGCAGCAGCGTCCACGTCGCGGCCGTGACGACCGCCTTCCCGTCCGGCCGCGCAACCATGACGGTCAAGCTGGCCGACACGCGTGACGCCATCAGGGCGGGCGCCCACGAGATCGACATGGTTATCGACCGGGGGGCGTTCCTTACCGGCAGATACCTGCAGGTGTTCAACGAGATCGCGGCGATCAAGGCGGCCTGCGTCAGCGACGCGCCGAACGGCGCTCCGGCGCACTTGAAGGTCATCCTTGAGACCGGCGAGCTGGTGACCTATGACAACGTGCGGCGCGCCTCGTGGCTCGCGATGCTGGCGGGCGCGGACTTCATCAAGACATCGACGGGCAAAATATCGCCAGCGTCGGCGGCGCCCGTAGTGATGATCATGCTCGAGGCGGTCCGCGACTGGCGTGACCTCACTGGCACCCAGATCGGGGTGAAAGCGGCTGGTGGGATCAGGACCACCAAGGACGCGATGAAGTACCTGGTGATGGTCAACGAGATCGCCGGTGATGACTGGATGAGCCCCACCTGGTTCCGCTTCGGTGCCTCCGGCCTCCTGAATGACCTTCTCCTGCAACGGCAGAAGCTCGCCACCGGCCGCTATGCCGGTGCCGACCACGTCACGATCGACTGAGCTGAAAGCAGAGACACCATGGCTAAGTTCGAGTACGCACCGGCGCCCGAGTCGCGCGCCGTCGTCTCCATCCGGCCGTCATACGGGCTGTTCATCGGTGGCGAGTTCATCGAGTCGAAGGACGGATCAACGTTCAAGACCATCAACCCGTCCTCCGAGGAGGTGCTTGCCGAGGTCACCGAGGCCAGCGAGACCGACATCGACAATGCGGTCAGGGCGGCCCGAAAGGCCTTCGACGGACCATGGGGTCGTTTGTCCGGAGCCGAGCGAGGCAAGTACCTCTTCCGTATCGCGCGGATCCTGCAGGAGCGCGCGCGGGAGTTCGCAGTGCTGGAGACGCTGGACAACGGCAAGCCGATCAAGGAGTCGCGCGACGTTGATATCCCGTTGGCTGCGGCACACTTCTTCTACCACGCAGGCTGGGCCGACAAGCTCGAGCACGCAGGGCTCTCGGGCGGCGCGGGCCGGCAACCAAGACCGATCGGCGTCGTCGGGCAGGTGATTCCCTGGAACTTCCCGCTGCTCATGTTGTCGTGGAAGATCGCACCCGCCCTGGCTGCGGGAAACACCGTCGTCCTCAAACCGTCCAAGAGCACACCGTTGACCGCTCTTCTGTTCGCCGAGGTCTGCCAGCAAGCCGACCTGCCGGCCGGGGTGGTCAACATCATCACCGGGACCGGCCGCACCGGCTCCCAGCTGATCCGCCACCCCGACGTCGACAAGATCGCCTTCACCGGATCGACCGAGGTCGGCAAGGACATCGCCCGCTCCATCGCCGGGACACGCAAACGAGCCACTCTCGAGCTCGGCGGCAAGGCGGCCAACATCGTCTTCGATGACGCCGCCATCGACCAGGCGGTCGAGGGGATCGTCAACGGGATCTTCTTCAACCAGGGCCACGTCTGCTGCGCGGGGTCCCGGCTGCTGGTCCAGGAGAATGTCGCCGAAGACGTGATCATGCGACTCAAACGGCGCCTGCAGACGCTGCGCGTCGGTGACCCGATGGACAAGAACACCGACGTCGGTGCCATCAACTCCGCAGCGCAGCTCGCCCGGATCCGCGAGCTGGCGGATGCTGGGGAGGCCGAAGGAGCGACTCGCTGGAGTGCACCCTGCGTGCTACCGGAGCGCGGATTCTGGTTCGCCCCAACGGTTTTCACCGGTGTCGCTCAGTCGCACCGGATCGCCCAGGAAGAGATCTTCGGGCCGGTTCTGTCAGTGCTGACGTTCCGCACTCCAGAGGAGGCGGTCGCCAAGGCCAACAACACGCCATATGGACTCTCCGCCGGGATCTGGACCGAGAAGGGTTCCCGCATCCTGTGGATGGCCGACCAGCTGCGCGCCGGAGTGATCTGGGCCAACACCTTCAACCGCTTCGACCCAACCTCTCCGTTCGGCGGCTACAAGGAGTCCGGCTACGGCCGCGAGGGTGGCCGCCATGGCCTTGAGGGCTACGTCACGACAGGAGCGAATCGATGAGTCCCACCGCGGCTCGACGCAAGGCGACTGGACCGAATGCCGTTGCGGAGCAACGGATCGAGGTGCGCAAGACCTACAAGCTCTACATCGGTGGGGCGTTCCCGCGAAGCGAGTCAGGTCGCACCTATGAGGTGAGCGACAGCCGCGGCAGGTTCCTGGCCAACGCCGCGATGGGCTCCCGCAAGGATGCCCGCGACGCTGTCGTGGCGGCCCGGGGTGCCCTCGGGAAGTGGGCCGCGGCCACGGCATACAACCGTGGTCAGGTGCTCTATCGCGTGGCCGAGCTGATGGAAGGACGACGCGCACAGTTCGTCGCAGAGGTCGCGGCGGCCGAGGGACTCACGCCGGACCGCTCGGACAAGGTCGTCTCACAGGCCATCGATCGTTGGGTCTGGTATGCCGGGTGGTCGGACAAGCTCGCCCAGGTCCTGGGTGGGGTCAACCCGGTCGCCGGGCCGTACTTCAACATCTCCGCGCCCGAGCCCACCGGAGTGGTGGCCGCCCTTGCACCGCAACGCTCGTCGTTGCTGGGTCTAGTCTCTGTGCTGGCACCCATCGTGGTCAGCGGCAACACCGCGGTGGTCCTGACCAGTGAGCACCGGCCGCTTCCCGCCATCACGCTCTCGGAGGTCCTCGCGACCTCCGACGTGCCTGCGGGAGTCATCAACCTGATCACCGGACGCACCGCCGAGGTCGCACCATGGCTGGCATCGCACCAGGACGTCAATGCCATCGACCTGGCCGGCGCCGCTGAAGTCGGCGGCTTCGCATGGGCAGACCTTGAACGTGCCGCGGCGGAGAATCTCAAACGCGTCCTACGCCCGGCTGGGAACGACGCGGACGCCGTAGAGCCGGATTGGTCCCCTACGCCGGACCTGAGCCGGATGAAGGCCTACCTGGAGACCAAGACCGTTTGGCACCCCAAAGGTCACTAGTGCCTCTCCGCTTGGACGGCCGCCCATGAGACGCCGGCGCCGTGAACACCCTCGACGAACCGTTGAGGAACCATTGCCCCGCGACGGCCGACGACGTGTCGTGATCGTGGCCGGCCCGAGCGGTGCCGGCAAGTCACGACTGGCGACCCACCTCCAGGACCGCCATGGATGGCCGATCGTCCGGCTGGACGACTTCTACCGCGACGGGGACGACCCGTCCCTACCGATCCTCCCCATGGGCGTCCCTGACTGGGACAACCCGCGGTCTTGGCATGCCGCCGCCGCGGTTCAGGCGCTGGTTGACCTGTGCCGGGACGGAGTTGTGGACCTGCCGACCTACGACATCGGCTCATCTCGCATCGTGGGGCACTCTGCAGTAACGGCCGAGCCGGGTCAGCTGATCCTGGCCGAGGGCATCTTCGCTGCCGAGATCATTGAAGCCTTGGCGACAACTGGCGTCCTCGCGGCCGCCTACTGCGTGCACGCCGGCCCATGGCTGACATTCTGCCGCCGCCTGATCCGGGACCTGGCCGAACGTCGTAAGTCGCCGTGGGTGCTGTGGCGTCGCGGCCTGATCCTGTGCCGACAGGAGCCCAAGATCGTGGCCCGACATGTCCGCCTTGGGGCCCAGCCCGTGTCCGCGGCCGAGGCGATGACCGCCGTAACGGCACTCGTCGCGACGACCCCCTGACATCATGGGGCGATACCCGATCGACCAGGGAGACACATGACGGCGACCGGCGGGTTTTCCGCCCCTGGACCGCAGGATGGCGACCCTACGCGCGGCCCGTCGTACGCCGGGCCGCCACCGACCGGTCTACCGGTGCAGCCTCACGGCGCCATGCAACAGATCCCGATGCTCACGGCGCACAAGCCGGGCATCGTGCCGCTGCGACCACTGCAGTTCGGTGACATCCTGGACGGCGCGGTCAAGGCCGTTCGTTTCAACCCGAAGTCGATGGTCGGAATGTCCGTGCTGGTGCTGGCCGTGTTCCTGGTCCCGTCGGCCGCTCTGGGAATCGGCGCGACCCATCTGACGGCCAGGGTCGTGGGCAGGTACGGACCGGAGGCGGAGGCGTTCCTCGGGATTCCGTCCACACTGATCCAGAGCATGTTCACCGGACTCGCGACCGCGCTGCTCAGCGGGCTGTTGATCTACGTCGTCGGCCAAGCGGTTCTGGGCCACAAACCGGACCTCAGCCAGACGTGGCGATCCACCCGCGGACGACTGCCGTCCTTGGTCGCGCTGCTCATCGCGAGCGGGCTGTTCAGCCTCGTGTCAACGGCGTTGCTGATCGGCCCCGGTGTCCTGCTACTGGTCAACGACAACAACAGCGCGGGAGCAGCGCTCCTGCTCCTCGGGGTCCTCTGCACCGTTGTCGTGGCCGTGTATGTCTCGACGAAGATCTCGCTGGCGGCACCCGCGATCGTTCTCGAGGGCCATGGGGTGTTCGCCGGGCTGCGCCGCTCGTTCGCGCTCACCAAGGGAGCCGCCGCGTTCTGGCGCATCCTGGGCATCACGCTGGCGGCCGGAATCCTGGCGGCGATCGTCGGGGCGATGCTCGGGATGCCGTTCACGATCGTCGGCGTCGCCATCGCAACCATGGCCGGGCAGGACACCGAAGGCAGTCAGATGGTCGCCACGTTCGTCTCGCACCTGTCGGCGTTGCTCTCGGGGGCGATCACGACACCCTTCGTGGCGGCGGTGACCGGCCTGCTCTACATCGATCGGCGGATGCGCCTCGAGGCGCTCGACGTCGTGCTGATCCGTGAGGCCCAGTCCAACCCCGCTTCGCGGATCTGAACGGCAGCTCATGACGCCGGCGAGCTGGTCACCTCTCATGGCTGAGGTGAGCTGGTCACCGCAGCATGGTCTGGATCCCACACCAGCCGAGGCGCGGAGATGGCTCAGTGACGAGCTGAGCCGCCCCGACTACCACGACCCGTGGCTGGACACGGTGATTCGGTGGATCCTCGAGCAGCTTGGCAAGCTGCTCGAGGGCGCCAACCACCTGGCCAACGGCGGGCTGTCCCCGGTCATCACCGCGCTGGTGGCGGTTTTCGTCATCGCCCTCCTCGTCCGGGTCCTGCCCAAGGTGCGCCGAGATTCGATCGACGCCAGCCCGGACGGGGCAGTGCTCGTGGACCCGACGATCACCCCCAGCACCTATCGCAAGCTGGCTGCCGAGGCGTTCGCCGACGGCCGTTATGACGCCGCTGTCCTGGACGGGTTCCGCGCGATCGCCAAGGACATGAGCGATCGCACGCTCCTGGATGACTCGCCCGGACGCACTGCGCACGAGGTCAGTCTCGAGCTGGCGCAGCCCTTCCCCGACCACGCGGTCCGACTCGCACAGGCGGCGAACATCTTCGACGCCGTTCGCTACGGCCATCGCCGTGCCACCTCGGAGCAGGCCGACCACATCCGGGCGCTCGACGCCGAGCTGGTCAAGACCCGCCCCGCGCCGGTGGCAGCATCCCTTCAGGGCCTGACCGTATGACGATGACCCCAACCGCCGCGGTCTCCAGACCCCTCACACTCAAGCGGCCCCGATGGGTCACGCCCTTGATCGTGGTCGGCGTGCTCCTGGCCGCGACCACGGCGATGACGCTGCTGAGCCCCGCTGGTCCGGGCAACGCCGACGATCTCGACCCGGCCAACCCCGGCTACTCCGGAGCCCAGGGCCTGGCCCACGTGCTGAGCGACCACGGCGTCAGCGTGACCGTCGTCCGCAACCAACGCGAGCTGCTCGACGAGACCGTGGACGGCACCTCGACGGTCGTGATCACCCACACCCTTCGCCTGTCGGGGAGGACAGCCCGAGCGGCGCTGGCACACGCTGCGCCCGCCGCCAGCGTGATCCTGCTGGACCCCGACCCCGAGGTCACCAAGGGCCTGGGCCTGCCGGTCGACTCCCACCTCGCGGATCTGACGGGGGTGACCGCCGCGTGCACGGGCGCCGAGTTGGGAGCGGACTTCCGGCTTGCGCTTGCCGGCCGGGCATACACGGCGACCGGAAGCGGCTCCGGCGCGACGACCTGCTTCCCCGACAAGAGCGACGGTGGCGGCGCGATGGTCACCCTGCCGGGCGCCGCAGGTCGACCGCCGGTGATCCTGCTCGGGGACGACACCCTGATCAGCAATGGCACGATCCTCGACTCCGACAACGCCGCGATCGCCCTGCACCTGTTCGGGCAGACCGACCATCTGATCTGGTACGTCCCCTCCCTGGCCGACGTCGCGCCATCCGAAGGCTCATCGCGCTCCATCGCGCCCGCGTGGTTCGGGCCGGGCTTGGCTGTGGCGACCTCAGCCGTCCTGTTCCTGTGCCTGTGGCGGGGACGTCGCCTCGGGCGCCTGGTCACCGAACCCCTGCCGGTCATCGTCCGCGCCGTCGAGACCACCGAGAGCCGCGGGCGGATGTACCGCAAGTCCCACGACCGCACCCGAGCCCTGGCGGTGCTGCAGCTCGCGACGCGACGGCGGCTGACGGCATACCTTGGGTTGTCCGCATCGTCGGCGGTCAGCAGCGTGGCGGCGGCAGCGGCTGCGGTCAGCGGTCGGAGCTACCACAGCGTGCTGGATCTGCTGAGCTCGTCGGCGGTGCATGACGACTCGTCCCTCCTGGAACTAGCCAACAACCTCATCGCACTCGAGAAGGAAGTACGCCGACCATGACTGACGTCAGCCAGACAACCAGGGCCCGCACCTCATCCGATGAGGCCAGGGCCGCGCTGATTGCCGTCCGCCACGAGGTCGCCAAGGCGGTCGTGGGACAGGACGCCGCAGTGTCCGGCATCCTCATCGCGCTGCTGAGTCGCGGACACATCCTGCTCGAGGGCGTGCCCGGCGTCGCCAAGACCCTGCTCATCCGCGCGGTTGCTGCGGCGTTGGACGTCCAGACCAAACGGGTGCAGTTCACCCCGGACCTGATGCCTGGCGACATCACCGGATCGCTGATCTACGACCCGCACAGTGCCGAGTTCTCCTTCCGCGAAGGGCCGGTATTCACCAACCTGCTGCTCGCCGACGAGATCAACCGGACGCCACCCAAGACACAGGCCGCACTGTTGGAGTCCATGGAGGAGCGTCAGGTCTCCGTCGACGGCGCACCCAGGATGCTGCCGTCGCCATTCATGGTCGCCGCCACCCAGAACCCGGTCGAGTACGAAGGCACCTACCCGTTGCCCGAGGCCCAGCTCGACCGTTTCCTGCTCAAGGTCGAGCTGCCTCTGCCGCCACGCGAGGACGAGATCACTGTGGTTCAACGGCACGCCTCCGGCTTCGACCCCCGCAACCTGGCCGGGGCCGGATTGCGGGCCGTCGCCGGCTCGGCCGACCTCGATGCCGGGGTGGCCGCTGTTCTGGACGTGACCGTCTCGCCTGAGGTAGCCGGATACATCGTTGACATCGCACGAGCGACGCGACAGTCCCCCTCCCTCTCTCTCGGCGCGAGCCCGCGCGGGGCCACCTCACTCATGGCAACCAGTCGCGCGTGGGCCTGGCTCAGCGGGCGAGAGTTCGTGACCCCCGATGACGTCAAAGCGCTCGCGCACGCGACGCTGGCCCATCGGCTTTCGCTGCGACCGGAGGCCGAGCTGGAGGGCGTCGACGTCGGGTCCGTACTGGCCAGTGCACTCTCCTCCGTACCGGTCCCCCGCTGACCGTGGCCCTGACCGGGCGCGCCCCCGCGCTCTTGATGCTGGGTTTGGTCGCCGTATGGCTGCAGCCGACGATGACCACCGTCCGCATCTGGTGGTTGGTCTCACTGTGCGCGATCGGGCTCGACGTCCTGCTCGCGCTGAGTCCCCGCAAGCTCGTGCTCGGTCGCGACATCGTCCACCAGGTACGGCTCGGGGTGAGCGGGTCCACCACGCTCTGGCTGACAAATCCGACGCCCCGACGTCTGCGCGGCATCGTTCGCGACGCCTGGCAACCGTCCGCAGGGGCTGCGCGCGACCGGCATACGGTCGATGTCCGCGGCGGTGAGCGCGTCGCACTGCTGACCACCCTGACGCCCAGCCGTCGTGGCGACCGGCGAGCCGACCGGGTCACTGTTCGCAGCCTGGGGCCGCTGGGGCTGGCCGCCCGCCAGCGTTCGTTCCCGGTCGAGGGGGTCATCCGTGCCCTGCCGCCGTTCACCTCACGAAAGCATCTGCCCAGCCGTCTCTCCGTCCTCCGGCAGCTCGACGGACGCTCCGCGGTCCGCACTCGTGGCGCCGGCACCGAGTTCGACTCCCTGCGCGACTATGTCGTCGGCGACGACGTCCGCAGCATCGACTGGAGGGCGACCGCTCGACGCACCGCGGTCGTCGTGCGCACCTGGCAGCCCGAGCGGGACCGACGGCTGATCCTGGTCCTGGACACCTCCCGAACGTCGGCGGGGCGGGTGGGTGACACGCCTCGGCTGGATGCGGCCATGGACGCCTCACTGTTGTTGGCTGCCCTGGCCTCGAGGGCAGGTGACCACGTGGACTTCCTGGCCGGCGATCGGCAGATCCGTGCCCGGCTCAGCGGCGCGACCCGCACGACACTCCTGGGCGACCTCGTGACGGCGATGGCTCCCCTGGAGCCGGCCCTGCTCGAGGCCGACTGGTCGATGATGGCAGGCGCGATCTCCGGGTTGAGCCGCCGCCGAGCCCTGGTCGTCCTGCTGACTCCGCTCGAGCCGGCGGCCATCGAGGAGAGTCTGCTTCCGACGCTGGCCACGCTCACCCGGCACCACCGGGTGGTCCTGGCCTCGGTCGCCGACCCCGCCCTGTCGGCGATGGCAGCGGACGTCAGCAGCACCTCGCGCGTGTATGACGCCGCGGCCGCCGAACGCACCCTCGGTCTGCGCGAACGCACCGCAGAGGTTCTGCGACACCTCGGTGTCCATGTGATCGACGCCGAGCCGGAGCAGCTTCCGGTGGCCTTGACCGACCACTACCTGATGCTCAAGAGCAAGGGGCTGCTGTAGTCGAGGTGCCACCGGTTGCCGCAGCAGTGCCATGGCTGCCAGGCAGAGGCAGGGTCGATCAGCCCACGACGGGTGCAGTGTCGCCTGCATCGCGCGCCGACACATCGCCGGTCGCGCCCCGCTGCCACGCCCATCGACCGACCGTGAACACATAGGCGATGAAGGCCACCTCGACGATCACACCGATGGCGATGCGAGCCCATGTGGGCAGCGGCGAGGGGGTGACGAACGCCTCGATGACTCCCGAGATGGCCAACACAACCACGAGGCCGAGCGCCACAGCCATGGCCGATCGACCTTCCTCGGCGACAGCCAGTGCACGGGTACGCGGGCCCGGGTCGATCCAGGCCCAGAACAACCGTAGGCCGGTCGCACCGGCCACGAACACCGCCGTCAGCTCCAGCAGTCCGTGCGGCAGGATCAGACCGAAGAACAATGCGCCGCGCTCATGGTTGATCATGACCGCGCCCATGAACCCCAGGTTGAGGACGTTCTCGAACAACAGATAGACCACCGGGACGCCGAGGACACCCAGCGCGATACAGATCGCAGTGAGCCAGGCGTTGTGAGTCCAGACCAGCGCGGCGAAGTGCGATGCCGCGAACTCGCTGTAGTAGTGCTCGAAGTCGGTGTTGACAAGCTTGTCGATCTCGGACGGGGACATCAGCGAGGACTCGAACTGCGGGTGTGAGAGGAACCACCACCCGATGACCAGCGACGCCCCGATGTTGGCGAACGCAGTGACGATCCACCACCGCCGGGTCCGGTACAGAGCCGCGGGGAACGTGTCGGTGAAGAAGTCCCGCAGATCCGACCATGCCACCGATCTCGTTCCAGCAGAACGGGTGCGGGCTCGCGCCAGCAGGGACGACAGGTACGTCACCAGGCTGGGGTCCGGGGCCGCCGAACGGACCACGGACAGGTGCGTGGCCACCCGCTGATACAGGTCGAGGATCTCGTCGGCCTCGGCGCCGCTGGCCGATCCGTGACGCGCCAAGTACTCAAGGCGGCTCCATTCGCCCTGGTGCGCTGCCACGAACGCGTCGAGATCCACGTTCACACTGTATTCGCGGCCGTCCGGCTGCTGCCTTTGCCGGTTACGCTTGGCCAATCATGAACGACAGCAGCGCATGAGCAACAGCCCGGCATGAGCAACAGCACTGTGGGCGTCGGGGCCGACGACCTCGTAACCGGCGAGGCGGTCGCTCTGGAGCTGCCGGCCGCCGGCATCGGCATCCGCGCACTGTCCGGCTTCCTGGACCTGCTGGTTGCGGGCGCGGCCTTGTGGATCGGCCTCCTCGTGTCCTCGGCGATGACCGAGAACGCTGACGAGGCCATCATCCGCGTCACCATGACCCTGCTTGTGGTGCTCGTCACCGTCGTCCTGCCGACCACTTTGGAGACCCTGACCCGCGGTCGCTCGGTGGGCAAGCTCGCCACGGGACTTCGGACCGTGCGCGACGACGCGGGGCCGATCGGGTTTCGCCATGCCTTGACCCGGGCGCTCGTCGGCTTCGTCGAGATCTGGGCTTTGGTCGGGGTGCCCGCCCTGGTGAGCGCGATCGTGAGCAACAAGGGCAAACGGCTCGGTGACTACGCCGCCGGCACGTACGTCGTGCGGGAACGGGTGCACATGACGTTGCCGCCGCCTCCGATGATGCCTCCCCAGCTGGCTGCATGGGCTGCCGGCGCCGACATCGCCCGACTGCCCGACGGCCTGGCCATGGCGGTCCGCCAGTTCCTCATGCGCGCGCCATTGTTGAGCCCGCAGTCACGCGCGACCCTCGGTGCGCAGCTGCACGACGAGGTGGTCGCCTATGTGTCTCCCCTGCCCCCCTCCGGTGTCCATCCCGAGGTCGTGCTCGCCGCGGTCATCGCCGATCGACGCCGACGCGACGCCATCAGGCTGCAGCGGGACGCCGCCCTGCGACGTCGCCTCATCCCTGCGGACCCGATCGACTCCCTGCCGTTGGCCGCGAGGGGTAGCCGCGAGGGGTAGCCGCGAAACCTACGACGTGGCTTCAACCCGGGGACGTTGGCGCGGTCCGTCGTCCGAGGACCGCGATTCGGTTCTAGTGACGACTCATCCGGTCTGGGCCAGGGCCGCGTAACCAGGCTTGACCACCTCGTCGATGATCGCCAGCCGCTCATCGAACGGGATGAAGGCCGACTTCATCGCATTGATCGTCGCCCAGCGAAGGTCCTCCAACGTCCATCCGGCGTCGTTGACGAGCAGGGACATCTCGCGCGTCATCGACGTGCCACTCATCAGTCGGTTGTCGGTGTTGACGGTGACCCGGAACTTGAGCCGTTTCAAGAGCGAGATCGGATGCAGCGCAACGGATTCGGCCGCGCCGGTCTGCACGTTGCTGCTGGGGCACATCTCGAGCGGGATACGCCGATCGCGCACGTATGACGCGAGGCCGCCGAGGACGACGTCGGACGGGTCCGCCGCGGCCGCGTAGGCGACGTCCTCGGAATACGGCCTGCCCGCAACGCGAATGTCGTCGATGATGCGCACGCCATGGCCGAGCCGGTCGGCTCCGCACCACTGGATCGCCTCCCAGATGCTGGGGAGCCCGAAGGCCTCGCCAGCGTGGATGGTGAAGTGGGCGTTCTCGCGGCGAAGGTACTCGAAAGCATCGAGGTGACGGGTGGGCGGGAAGCCGGCCTCGGCACCTGCGATGTCGAAGCCCACGACGCCGTCGTTGCGATAGCGCACCACGAGTTCGGCGATCTCGGTCGACTTGGCGGCGTGGCGCATCGCCGTCAGCAGCGCGGTCACCCGGATCCGCCGGCCCGACTCTGCTGCCTTGCTCTCGCCGTCCCGGAAGCCGGCGTTCACTGCTTCAACCACATCATCGAGGGAGAGCCCGTTGGCCAGGTGCTGCTCCGGGGCGTAACGCACCTCGGCATAGACGACCCCGTCGGCAGCCAGGTCCATCACGCATTCGCTCGCGACCCGGTGCAGTCCGTCGACCGTCTGCATGACGGCCAGTGTCTGGCTGAACGTCTCGAGATAGCGCTCGAGCGACCCCGAGTCGGCGCTGTCACGGAACCAGGCGCCGAGCGCGCCGGCTTCCTGGGCCGGAAGCCCTTGGTAGCCCACGGTTTCGGCGAGCTCAATGATCGTCTGGGGGCGAAGTCCGCCGTCCAGGTGATCGTGCAGCAACGACTTTGGGGCGCGGAGCAGGATGTCGTCGGTGAGCACTCAGTCCTCCCGGTTGACGGTGTCGGGACCAAATGCCGGGAGGCAGACGGCGACGTACTCGGCACCATCAGCGCCGGTGGAGTAGCGGACGCGCTCGCCAGCGCCGGTAAGCATCGACTGACCGGCGTGGGCGATCGTGGGCCCGTCCTCGTGATCGACGATCACCGAACCCTTGAGGACCAGCGTGATCTCGTCGAACTCCGGTGTCTGGAAAGGCTCGTGCCAGTTGGCGGGGGCGATCATGTGGGCGACCGACACGGCCTCGCTGCCGGTGTTGACCCGGCCAACGTGCTCGCTGATGATCTTGCCGCCAGGGACAGGGATGCGTGTGGGTTCACTGATGAGTCGAGGCACGCGTTCACCCTAGCCGCAGGACCAGGGCAGGCCGTCGGAACCGGGTCGTTCAGCTGATCCGGTCGATCACGAGCGGGAGCAGATCGGGTCGGGAGTCCTCTGGCGCAATGAAATAGGCACCCTCCAGTGCCGCGATCGCCCGGTCGAAACGCTCGGGGGTGTCGGTGTGCAACGTCATGAGAGGGTCGCCGGCTCGCAGGACCGCACCGGGCTTGGCATGCATCTCGATGCCCGCCCCAGCCTGGACCTTGTCCTCCTTGCGGGCCCGACCAGCGCCCAGCCTCCACGCCGCCATGCCGACCTGGAGCGCGTCCAGCTGGGTCAGCACGCCGGAACCCGGGGCCAGGATCTGGTGGGTCTCGCTCGCGACGGGCAGCGCCGCCGACGGGTCGCCGCCCTGGGCCGTGATCATGCGGCGCCATACGTCCATGGCGCCGCATG
>Ga0209587_1000159_pt1 | contig 32414 bp, 32 predicted proteins | sample NGEPerD_2_FD_184512 | JGI IMG/M metagenome (GOLD analysis project Ga0209587, IMG submission 184512) | Arctic peat soil microbial communities from the Barrow Environmental Observatory site, Barrow, Alaska, USA - NGEE PermafrostL1-D... | ecosystem: Environmental > Terrestrial > Soil > Wetlands >...
ACTGCTCGAGCCGGTGGGCATCACGCTCGAGCCCTACGCCGTCGACGAGGGCGTGTTCCCCGACTCAGAGGACGAGTGCGAAGGCTGGATCTGCTCACCGAGTCGCGGCTCCGCCTTTGACGAGCAGCCGTGGCTCGGTGACGCAGAGGAGCTGATCCGCAGGATGGTCGACCGAGAGCGGCCCTACGTCGGGATCTGCTTCGGCCACCAGCTCCTCGCCCAGGCCCTCGGCACCCGCGTCGCGCGTTCGGAGAAGGGATGGCAGGTCGGTGTCCACTCCTACGAGATCACCGCCCGGGAGCCCTGGATGGACCCGCCGGCTGCCGAGATCGCGGTGATCGCCAGCCACCAGGATCAGGTCACCGAGCTCCCCCGCGACGCCCGGCTCCTCGCGCGCGCGAGCGGCGGCGGATGCGCCGTCGCCGGTTTCGCGGTCGGCGAGCGGGCGTGGACCCTCCAGCCCCATCCGGAGTTCACTGTCCCCCTCGCCGAGGATCTGCTGGCGCGCCGCGTCGCGGTGATCGGGAGCGCGCGCGTCGCCGACGCGCGCGCCACGCTGGACCGACCGCTCGACCAAGCGACGATCGCACGCTGGATCGGGAACTTCTTCTCGAGCTGACCGCTCAGAGCCCCGGCGCGGCGCGGCCCGCCACGAGCGGCAGATCGAGGTAGGTGCGGATACCGGGTTCGGCCATGCACACCGCCGGTATCGCGTTCACACAGTGCATCGCCGTCGCGACGATCCCGGGATTGCGGGCCAGCCCGGCCTCGATCGAGACCGGATGGAGCCCGTGGAAGCTCACCTGCACCGGCGGGTCGCCGGTGATCTCGACCTCGAAGCGTTCACCATCCGGGCCGAACGTCCACGGCGGATCGAGGTGCTCCTCACCCATCAACCAGTTCACCGCGGCCGTGACGACCGGCTCGCCGCGCACGGTCGCCTGCCAGGAGAACCGTTGCGCTGCGACCTGTGCCGGCGCGATCTCTCCGATGGGCGAGTCGATCGTGGCCGTGGCCACCGCGACCTCGTGGTGCACGGTTGGCTCCGGGTCCACGGTGAAACCGAGGGTGTCGGCAACCATGCGGAGCGACTGCACGAACCCGATGCCGAGAAAACGGGCCATGGGGCTCGCCATCGCGGTGTCGGGTGAGGCACCGAACTGCATGATGTCGCGGATGACGTCAGGAGCCCCGTAGGTCCGGATGTCGGAGTACTCCTCGGCGCGGACGTGGGTGATCGCGTGCGAGAGCGCCGACACCATGAGCGGAAAGCGCTCGGTGATGCCGCCGGGATGAATACCCGTGCCGTGGAGCGTGACGCCGGCCTCTCGGCACGCGCCGTCGAGGACACGCGTCTCTTCGGTCGCGGGCGGGTAGAACCAACCCAAGGGCGTGACGACGTTCAGCCCGGCCCGCAGGATCTGTTCGAGCACGGCGGTGTCGGCAATGACCGGGCTGTAGAGCACGCAGTCGGCGTCGGTCGCGAGCAGCTCGCTCGAATCGCGCGTGGCGCGAATCCCGGTCTTGGGCACGCCGACGATCTCACCGATATCGAGTCCGGCCTTGTCTTCGCTGTGGACCCAGCAGCCGACGAGCTCGAGCTCAGGATGGTCGAGAATGCCTTCGATCGCGGCACGGCCGACTCCACCGGTGGCCCATTGCATCACCCGGTACGCCATGGCTTGCTGCTCCTCGGTGGAACGATCAGTCGGATATCGGGGTGAACATCGGCCGCATCGAAGCCAGCCAATCCTCGTCGGACGCGGTCGCCCGCCACCCGGCGAGCATTGCCTCGCTCATATCGTCACAGCCGTATCGGAGGGGACCGTCGTCGTCGGCGATCGCGTCGACGATGCGACGGGCCGCTTCCGAGGCCGGGGTGTACGACTCTCGGATCTGCTGGCGGCTCTCCCACATGGCTTCGGCGAGCACTCGGTACGGCTCGTGATCGATGGCCGCGGCCGGCCGATCCGAAGTCGCGAGCATGTCGGTCTCGATCGGCCCGGGCATCACCTCGATGACGCGAATCCCGAACGCGGCCGCCTCGGCCAGCAAGGATTCGGCGAGCACGCTCACCGCGGCGTCGGAGGCCCGGTAGGCGCCGAGGAACGGTACAGGGGCCAGTATCGACGACGAGGTGATGTTGCAGATCACGCCACCGCCTCCCGCGCGCATCAGGGGTACCGCCCGCGCGGTGACCTCGACCAGGCCGAACACGTTCGTCTCGAACATCCGACGCCACGCGTCGGGCGGCATCATCTCGATCGGCAGGTTGTTATCTTCGACCCCTGCGTTGTTGACGAGGACTCGCAGGCCCTCGGGCAGCTCGATCGACGCCGGATCGGTGACATCCAGCCGGGCCACCTCGAGCCGGCCGGTGGTCTCGTCGGCCAGCCCGCGGCCGGCCGACGGATCGCGCATCGTCGCGATGACGTCGAAGCCGCGGTTCGCCATCTCGACCGCCACGGCTCGACCGATGCCGCGGCTCGCGCCGGTCACGACAGCAACGCTACTGGGATCCATACGTTCGAGACTAGGAGGACGCCCCGGCGTCCGCATCTCTTCGCGGCCCGCCGGCCGAGGCACAACCGGCCCGCCGGCCGAGGCACAACCGGCCCGCCGGCCGAGGCACAACCGGCCCGCCGGCCGAGGCACAACCCACCCGCCGGCCAGGACACCGGCCTGCAGAACGAGGCACGGGTCTGTCGCGAGCAAACCGACGGTCACGATCCGCGAGACTGCGGCGATGCCGAAGAGCGTCGCCGCCGCCCTCGTGTTCGCGTGCTCGGCAGCCGTGTTGGTCCTGGAGATCCTCGCCAGCCGGCTGCTCGCCCCCTACGTGGGCGTCAGCCTCGACACCTACACCGCCGTGATCGGGACGATCCTCGCCGGGATCGCCGCGGGCGCGTGGCTCGGCGGGCTCGCCGCCGACCGTATCGACCCGCGGCGTTTGCTCGGGCCGCTCGTCGTCGCCGGCGGTGGCCTCGCCCTGTTCACGGTGCCAGTCGTCCGCGGCCTCGGCGACGCGTCAGGTCAGGGTGGTTCGACCGCGACGGTATTCCTGGCGCTCGCGGGGTTCTTCCTGCCCGCTGCCGTGCTCAGTTCGGTGACGCCAATCGTCGCGAAGCTGCAGCTCCAGGACCTCGGCAAGACGGGTGGCGTCTTCGGGCGCCTCAGCGGCATCGGAACCCTGGGCGCGCTCGTGGGTACGTTCGTCACCGGGTTCCTGCTCGTGGCCCGAGCACCGACCCGTGGGGTCATCTTCGGCCTGGGAGCCACGCTCGTTCTGGCCGGCATCGGCCTGTGGGTCTGGTTGTCGCGTCGGGACGCCGCGGTGCTGAGTTGTCTTGCGATCGCAACGGTGGGAACGGGTGGTCTCGCGGTAGTGGTCGACGACCCGTGCCAGATCGAGAGCGCGTACTATTGCATGCGCGTCGAGCACGATCCGGCTCGCGCGAGCGGCCGCATCCTCTGGCTCGACGACCTGCGCCACAGCTACGTCGATCTGGACGATCCGTCGTACCTCGAGTTCGACTACCTGAAGTCGGTGCATGACGTCGTCGAGGTGGCGCTGCCCGATCAGCCGATCGATGCGCTGTTCATCGGCGGCGGCGGCTTCACGCTGCCGCGCGCGCTCGCGGCCGAACGGCCCGGCACCCGGACCATCGTGCTCGAGATCGACCCTGCGGTGGTCGATCTGGCCGAAGACGAGCTCGGGCTCGAGACGTCGGAGGCGTTGGAGGTTCGCGTCGGTGACGCTCGCATCGGTATCCGCAACGCCCCGACGGACGGATTCGACCTCGTCGTGGGCGACGCGTTCGCCAGCTTGTCGGTGCCGTGGCACCTCACGACCCGAGAGTTCCTCGACGAGGTGCGTCGCGTGCTCCGCCCCGACGGGGTCTACGTCGTGAACGTGATCGACTATCCACCGTTCCGGTTCGCGCGTGCCGAGCTCGCGACGTTCCGGGCCCAGTTCGACTTCGTCGCGGTGATCGGCTCGCCGTTCCAGCTCGACCGCGGCGTCGGCGGGAACCTCGTGCTCGTTGCGGCGGACGATCCGGCGAATACGGCCGCGCTCGAGGCGCTCGTGGCCGAGCACGGCGATACCGTTCTCGTCGGCGCGGCGCTCGACGCGTTCATCGGCAGCGCTCCCGAGCTCACCGACGACTACGCGCCGGTCGACCAGTGGCTCGTGCGAGACCGTCCGGCATGACGACGCCCACGCGTCGGCTCGGTCAGCCTCGTGCCGCCCGTTGGATCCGCCGCCACGCGTCGCGGTAGGCGTCGAGACCGTCATACGGCAGCGGCCCGGCCGGACCGGCGGCAATCGCGACCCGTTCGGGAACCGTGCCCCACACCGAGACACCGGCTTCCTGCCAGTCAGCGACCGCGTCGTGGTAGTCGCGCGTGAACGTCCGGGCCGAGCAGAACACCAATCCGGCCGGCACCTTGCGCGGCACCATGTCGAGGACCGCATCGACCCGAGGAGTCTCGACTCCGCCGATTCGGGTCGGAACGACGACGACCGTCGCCCGATCCAGCGCCTTGGCGAGGAGACGCTCGTTGCCGGGAGGCGTGTCCACAATCGCGATCTCGTCGTCGTCGACCCGATCGAGCGCCTTCATGAGCAGCCGATCGGTCGGGGCCTCCACGACCGAGATGCTCTCGAGCTGGCCATCGTCGGACGTCTCGAGCCAGTCGGCCGAGCTGGCTTGGGGATCGGCGTCCACGATCGTCGTCGTCCGGCGGCTCGATGCGGCGAGCGCCGAGAGATAGACCGTCGTCGTCGTCTTGCCCACGCCACCCTTCAGGGCAGCTACCACCACGATCATCGCCGTCGGCTCCACTCTCTCGTCCTCAAGACGGTTCGCCGTACGCGGACGGACCCGTCGCTTCGCCGCAAGCTAGTCGGACCCGACCAGGGCCCTTGCCTCGGTCACGATCCCAGCGGTACGTATCGACCCACAGCCCGCGCCGCCGCGTCCCGATAATGGCCGCCGAACTTGATGGCGTGCACGACGAGCGGCGCGATCTGGTGCAGGTCGACCCGTTCCTGCCAACCCGAGACGAGCGGGAACACCTCGTCGTAGGCATCGAAGCAGGCCGCGCCGAACCCACCGAACAGGCGCATCATCGCGAGGTCGAATTCGCGATGTCCTCCGTGAGCGGCGGGATCGATGAGCCAGCTGGCGCCGCCGGCGTCCACGAGCCGGTTTCCGGCCCAGAGATCGCCGTGCAGTCGGGCCGGGGGCTCACCGGTCTCGAACCGGTCCAGCGTCCCGGCAAGGCGATCGAGCCCGTCGATCGTTCCCGCCGGGAGCACGCCGGCGTCGGCCGCGAGGCGCGCCAGTGGTGCGAGGCGGTTCGACGCGTAGAACTCGGACCACGTCTCGGTGGGCTCGTTCGGCAAGCCTCGGCTTCCCGTCGTGCGCCGGTCCTCTCGCCCGAAGCGGGGCGCGCCGGCGCGGTGCAGAGCCGCGAGACCGGTTCCGAGGTCGGGCTCGGTCGACGGGCGTGGCGATCCCTCGTCGATCCAGGCCAGCACCAGGTGGTTCGGCGCCGCATCCGACACGGTGAGCAACTCGGGGACCCGGACCGCTCCGGCCTCGCGGAGCCACCCCAGGCCCAAGGCTTCCGTCGTGAAGAAGCCCGCGGGCGCGCCCGGGTGGGTCTTGGCGAACACCCCACGGCCGTCGGCAAGGTCGACCGCGTAGGCCGTGGCGACATCGCCTCCCCGCACCGGGACGAGGCGGCGAACCGGCGACCCGAGCGCGGTTCCCAGGGTGGCGGCCAGCTCATCGTCCATGGCTCGGAGGCTAGACATCCCACGGGTCGGTGGCGTGCAGCAACTCAACTATGTCTATCATTTGAGTAGACATTGTGCGGAACAAGACCGGGAGACGACCCGAGCATGGATTGGTGGGTGGCGCTGGCGGGCCTCGGAGTCGGCTTCGTGATGGGGCTCACCGGCATGGGCGGCGGGGCGCTCATGACCCCGATCCTCGTGCTGGGCTTCGGAGTGCCGCCGCTGGCCGCAGTCTCGTCGGATCTCATGGCTTCGCTCGTGATGAAGCCCGTCGGCGCCGGCGTCCACCTGCGCCGCGGAACCGTCAACCTCCGACTGGTCGGCTGGCTCGTCGCGGGTTCGGTCCCGGCGGCATTCTGCGGAGTGCTGCTCCTCCGCGCGTTCGGCGACGGGCTCCAGAACAACCTCGAGCTGATCCTCGGTGTCGCGCTCGTCCTCGCCGCGGGCTCGATCGTGGCCCGCACGGCGGTCCAAGCCCGTCGGGGGCTGGGCGCGATTCTCGACGGTGCGCAACACGCGATCGCGGTTCGACCCATCCCGACACTCGCGATCGGGTGCATCGGAGGGCTCATCGTCGGCATCACGTCGGTCGGGTCCGGATCCCTCATGATCGTGATGCTCCTGGTTGCCTACCCGACCCTCAGTGCCTCACAGCTCGTCGGCACCGATCTTGCCCAGGCGATCCCGCTCGTCGGCGCGGCGGCGCTCGGCCACCTGTTGTTCGGTGACTTCCAGCTGGCGCTGACCGCCTCCCTCCTCGTCGGCGGCATCCCGGGCACCTACTTCGGCGCCCGGCTCTCCGCCCGAGCTCCCGACCAGGTCATCCGGCCAGTGCTCGTGGCGGTCCTGCTGCTCTCGGGCCTCAAGCTGATCGGCGTGAGCGACGTAGCGATGCTGGTGGTCGCCGGGGTCTCGGTCGTCGCACTCGCCGCGGTCCTCCTCCCGGCCCTGCGGAGCCGCCCCACCGAAGTACCACGCGAGCGCTGAGCGGACCGCCGGTCGCTTCCGCCGGCACGAGAGCTCTCGACGAGCGTGCAATCGACCTGAGGCCATTCACGGAACCAACTCAGGCAGCGTCACGTCGTGACCGATACCGACGCCAGCGCCGAACGAACCATCACGCCGCGTGACCTCCCCGATGCACTGAACTGAGTGCGATGGCGACGCCCACAACCGTGACCGAGGCCGACTCCGGGGCCAGCGCGCACACCCGGCGGTGGTTGATCCTCGGGCTCCTGTCTGGATGCCTCGCGCTGATCGCGCTCGACAACACGATCGTCAATGTGGCGCTCCCGCGGATGCAAGAAGACCTCCACGCCACCGAGACCGAGCTCCAATGGATCGTCGACTCGTACTCGCTGCTCTTCGCGGGCACCTTGCTGCTGGCCGGAAGCCTGGGTGACCGCTACGGCCGCCGACGCGCGCTCCTCATCGGGCTGACGATCTTCGGACTGTTCTCACTGGGGGCCGGGCTCTCGCCGGACCCCGGAGTCCTGATGGCATGTCCGGCCCTCATGGGCATCGGGGGGCATTCATGATGCCGTCGACCTTGTCCGTCCTCGCCCAGGTCTTCCGCGACCCGGGCGAGCGCGGCCAGGCGATCGGAATCTGGTCAGCCGTGGCCGGCGGCGCGGTCGCGGCGGGACCGGTTCTCGGTGGCCTCCTGCTGGACCACTTCGACTGGCACGCCATCTTCCTCATCAACCCTGCGCTGGCCGTGGTCGCGATCGTCGTGACGATCGCGATCGTCCCGGAGAGTCACGATCCGAAACGGCCCAAGCTGGACCCATTGGGTGCGGTGCTCTCGACCACGGGCCTGATCGCGGTGGTCTTCGCGATCATCGAGATCCCCGGTGCCGGCATCGGTGTCGAGACCGTCGGCGCCGGTCTGGGCGGCATCGCCCTCCTCGTCGGTTTCATGGCCTGGGAGCTGCACACACCGGCGCCGATACTGGACATGCGCTTCTTCACGCGCCCGCTCTTCTCCGTCTCGGTCCTGTCGGTGGCGGTGATCTACTTCGCGCTGTTCGGCGCGATGTTCTTCGTGCCCCAGTTCCTCCAGCTCGTGCGCGGCCTCTCCCCGCTCGCCTCCGGCATCGGTGTCATGCCGCTCGCCGGCAGTCTCCTGGTCGCGTCGTTGCTGAGCCCGAGATGGGCGACCCACGTCGGGGCCCGCACCGTTGTCGTCGCCGGGTTGATCGCCGTCGGTACCGGCATGTTGCTCGCGGGCTTTCTGACTGCGTCGACCCCGTACATCCTGCTGGGTATCGTGCTCGGCCTCATGGGCACCGGCTTGGGGCTTGCACTTCCCCAGGCCACCAACGGGATCCTCGCGTCGGTCCCTCGGGAGAAGGCAGGTCGGGCTCCGCGGTCAACGACGCGGTCGGCGAGCTCGGCGTCGCCGTGCTCGGCGCCGTCCTGTCGGCCGCGTACCGAAGCTCCATTGACAGCGCCATCACCAAGGCCGGCCCGGCGGCGAAGACGCTCTCGAGCACCACTCTCGACGCGCTTCGCGAATCACTCGCGTCGGCGTCGGTCGCCGCCGGACGCCTCGATGGTCCGGCCGGCGACGCAATCCGCGCCACCGCCGGTGTTGCATTCACGAATGGGATGACTACCGCGATGCTCGTCGGCGCCGCGGTGCCCCTCGCGGGCGCGGTGCTCGTGTGGTGGCGGTTCCCCCGGGATGTCAACGCGACGAAAGGGGCCTGACCGGGTCAGCGACCGCGAGTCACGCGCGTCGTCAGTCCTCGGACCCGTGGTGCACGACGACCGGACATCGCGCGTGGGTTGCGACGTGCTGGCTGACCGACCCGAGGATCAGGCCGCGGAACCCACCCCGACCCCGAGACCCGACCACGACCATCACCGCGTCGTTGCTCGCCTCGATGAGCTGTTGGGCGGCGGTGCCTTCCGGCGTCATCGGGATGATCGATCGGGCCGAGGCCACGCGCTCGACACAACTCGCGACGGTCGCCTCGGCGTTGGCCTCGAGAATGCCGGCGTACCGTTCGAACTCGAGGCCGGAACCCGGGATGAACGACGTGGGCAGTGACCATGCACATAACACAACCACGTCGGTCGAGCGGAGCTCGGCCTCCTCGACGGCCCAGTGGAGCGCCGCGATCGAGTCATCCGACCCGTCGACTCCGGCGACGATACGCGCCATGACCCACCTCTCCTTCGATGATCGAACCCTGGCACGGATGCTGCACCCCTGCCAGAGTCGAAGGTCCGCGCACGTCGCCGTGTCCTCGGCAATGGACCTTCGACCCTCGTGCAGGTTGCCCGCACCGCTCATCCTGGTTCCATGGACAAGATCGTGGTCGGTATCGACGGGTCCCCGGCAGCCGAGTCGGCGCTTCATTGGGCGCTCGATGTCGCAGGAGAGACCGGGGCTGCGGTCATCGCCGTGCTGGCGTTCAGTTTCGACCTCGCCTGGATCGGCATCGGTTCCGACTACCAGGGCAGATGGATCGAGAAGGTAACTGCCAAGGCGCAGATGCGCCTCCATGGGATCCTCGACGCGGTAGCGCCACCGCCTCGGTCGGTCACGGTGCGCCGCTCGTCGTCGAGGGCCCTCCGGCGCGACCGCGCTTGACCTCCGCCAAATGCCAAAGACCCGTTCAGTACAGGCACCACGCCGAAGAAGGAGTTCTTCCATGCGCACAGATGAGGGAATGCGACGAGCCGGCGTGACGATAGCGCCGCATCAGACGTTGCGCGAAGCCGCAACGATGATGGAGCAGAGAGGCGCCGGCGCGCTCGCGGTCGTCCACGGTGAGGACCTCGTCGGGATCGTCACCGACCGCGATCTCGTCCGCCGCGGTCTGGCACCGGATCTTCCGAGCGACGCGCGGATCGACTCGGTGATGTCGGCGCCGGTGATCACCATCGACGCCGGCGCCGATCTCCGCGAGGCCTTCGGGATCCTGCGAACCCACGCCGTTCGACGACTCGCCGTCGTCGACGATGGTGGCTTCATCGGGATGGTGACTGTCGACGACCTCATCGTGAACCTCGCCGCAGATCTCTCCGACTTGGCTCGTCCGGTCACCGCCGAGGTCGTCTTCGGCCACCACGACAGCGCACCACCTCAGCGCCGATAGCGACGGCTGGAGCCGCCGTCGACGAGGCGCGTAGCTTCAGTGCACGACGACGACTGGACAGGTTGCGTGCTGGACGCACTGCTGGCTCACGGAACCGAGCAACAGGCCGGCGAAACCGCCCCGACCGCGAGAGCCGACCACGAGGAGATCAGCACCCTCTGCCGTCTCGAGGAGACACTGCGCCGCCGGTCCTTCCTCGATGATCCGGCGCACGGTGCCCTCGGCCTCGAGACCGCGGCACGCCTCCTCGAGCGTGTCCCGTGCATCCTTCGCCAGGTCATCGTGGGCAAACGTCGGTAGCGGTACGAACCCGTCGGCGTGGGTGAACACCGGGTAGGACCATGAGCACACCGCGTCGACCTCGGCGCCGCGCAGACGCGCCTCGTCGAGCGCCCAGCGCAGTGCCGCGCGTGACGCTTCGGAGCCGTCGATTCCCACCACGATCCGCTGCATATCCCGTTCATCCTCGCGTACTCACACGGTGGCTACCGCGGGAGGTCCGAGCGGGCCGGGACCCTCCCCCCGACGCCTCCCCGGCGATACGGAGCGACTCAGGCGAACCGACCCAGGACCGCGCCCGCCACAGCAGCGATCGACGCCGCTGTCGCTCCGACCGTGAACGTCCCGAGCGCGGTGCGCCAGGGGGCCCGCTCGGCAACGAGGCCGCGCGCGGCACCGACGACAAGGAACGCCGCCGCCGTGAGCGCTGCGCTCAGCACGAAGGGTCGGGAGAGCTCCCCGCCGACAACAGCGACCGCCGCGAACGGTGCGATGGGTACGAAACCTACGACCACGAAGGCCGAGAAGGTGGCGAGCGCATTCCGGAGCGGCACGGCTGGATGGGGCGCGAATCCGTGTTCCTCGGTCAGCATGGTCTGCACCCAGCGCTCGCGATTCTCGGTGATGACGTCAACGACGCGGTCGAGATCGTCAGCCCGGAAGCCCTTCGCCGCGAAGATCTGGCGGATCTCCTCCCGCTCGCCCTCGGGCACCACTGCGATGTGCTCGAGCTCGTCGTCGCGCGTGCGTCGTCGGCGCTGCTCCTCCGAGCGGACACCCAGGTAGTTGGCCGCCCCCATGCTGAAGCCGTCGGCCACCAGGTTGGCGACCCCGAGGACGAGGACGATTCGTGTGGACAACCCCGCGCCCCAAGCGCCGGCGACGACCGCGAACGTCGTCACGGTCCCGTCGACCGCCCCGTAGACGAGATCGCGAACGTACGACCTCCTGGGGTCGCGGCCGAGCCGCGCGGCCACGGCCTCCGGGGAGTGGCTCGCCGCCAGTGGCGACCCACGACGGCCGCCCGCCATGGGTCAGCGGCCCGCGCGAGCGGCTTCGAGGAGGATGCGGCGTTCAGCCGTCGCGATCGCCCGGCGGACCTGGTCGACTGCGTCGGCGTTGACCGAGATCGAGTCGATGCCGAAGCGGACGAGATGCTCGGCGAAGTCGGGAAGGTTCGACGGTGCCTGGCCGCAAAGCGACGACGTGATGCCCGCGGCGCGACACGCCTGGATGATCCGCTCGATCGCGTCGAGCACGGCTGGGTCGCATTCGTCGAACAGCTCCGCGCACGATTCCGAGTCGCGGTCGACGCCGAGCATCAGCTGCGTGAGGTCGTTCGAGCCGATCGATACGCCGTCGATCCCCATCGCCGCGTACTCCGGGATCCGATAGACGACCGATGGAACCTCGGCCATGATCCAGCGGCCGAGCCCACGCTGGCGGCCGAGCGCGCTTGCGTCCACCATCTCCAAGCAGGCCTCGAGCTCCCAGCGGGTCCGCACGAACGGGATCATCAGGTGGAGGTTCGGTGTCTCCTCACGCACACGAGCCAGCAGCTCCAGCTCGACGGCAAAGAGATCCGGCTCGCGGACGTAGCGGTAGCAGCCCCGGTAGCCGATCATCGGATTGGACTCCACGGGTTCGAACTCGTCCCCGCCGGCCAGTCCCCGGAACTCGTTCGTGCGGAAGTCGCTCGTCCGGTACACCACGGGACGCGGCGAGAACGCGCGCGTGATGCGACCGAGCGGGCGCGCCAGCCGCTCGATCAACTCCTCACGACCGCCACGGGCAAGCACCGCGCGAGGGTGCGACCCGTCCAATGCCTCGGTGAACATGAACTCGGCGCGCAGAAGGCCCACGCCGTCAACCGGCTGCGCCGCGACGGCCTCGGCATGGTCGGCAATCGCGAGGTTCACGTACACGCGCGTCGCGAGTGACACCGGGGCGGCCGTCACCCGAGCCTCCGGCGGCGCGGACACCGATGGTCGGGGGAGCTCGTCACCGCGATACACGACACCGTGGGCACCGTCGACCGTCACGACCTCACCCTCTTGGAGGTCGCTGGTCGCGGAGCGGGCACCGACGACCGCTGGGACACCGAGCTCGCGCGCCACAATCGCGGCGTGGCACGTCATGCCGCCGCTGTCGGTCACAATCGCGGCTGCCCGGCGGATGGTCGGCACCCAGTCGGGATTCGTGACGGGCGCGACGAGGATCTCACCGGCTCGGAGCCGGTGGCCTTCGCCCGGGGCGCCCAGAACGCGCACGAGCCCGGTCGCGGACCCGGGCGATGCCCCGAGACCGCGGACGGCGGGCCGTCCGGCGTCGATGGGCGGCTCTGGCTCGACGTCGCCGAGCGTCGTGATCGGTCGGGCCTGGAGCACGACGGTCTCGTCACCGGCGATGGCCCATTCGACATCCTGGGGCTCGCCGTAGTGGGCCTCGACCCGCAGCCCGAGGTGCGCGAGACCCACGGCCTCGGCGTCGGTGAGCACTCGAGCGGTGACACGATCGTCCCCCAGCTCGACACGGTCGACGGCGCCGTCATCGCCGGCGACGAGCGCGTGATGCTTGTGCCCGACCCGCACGTCGGACACGACGAGCCCGTCCGCTTCGGTATCGGCGGACCGCGCCACGGTATAGGTATCCGGCTCGACCTGACCCGAGACGACCACCTCGCCGAGCCCGAATGCCGCCTCGATGACGACCTCGTCGCGGGCGCCGGTGGCTGGATTGGCCGTGAAGAGCACCCCCGCCCGCTCCGCGGCGACGAGCCGCTGTACGACGACGGCGATCGCGGGCTCCTCGTCGAGGCCACGACTGGCTCGGTACCCGATGACACGCTCGCCGTAGAGCGACGCCCAGCAGTCCACGAGCCGATCGAGAACCGCGTCGATGCCGACGACGTTGGCATAGGTGTCGTGCATCCCCGCGAAGGACGATTGCGCGCTGTCTTCTGCCGTCGCCGACGACCGCACCGCGACCGGGACGTTCGCTCCCAGCTCGTCGTACGCAACGGCCACGTCGCGGCGGATCGCCTCGGGGACTCCAGCCTTGCGAACGAGGTCTTGGAGTCGTCTCCCGGCTACGGCGAGCGCGTCGGGATCTCCGCTGACTCGGAGGGCGTCTTCGAAGACGCCCCTCAAGTCGGACACCACACCGCCGTCCGCCATCGCGGCCCGGTACGCGCTCGCGGTCACGACGAAGCCGCCCGGGACCGGCAGATCGGCGCGGATCAGCTCGCCGAGGTTCGCGCCCTTGCCTCCGACCTCCGCGACGTCGTCTCGACTGATCTCGTCGAGCTCGAGGACCGTTCGGGTCACGGGTTCGTACCCGACGTGGCGACCTGGTACTCGCTCCAGGTTCGGGTGATCGCGTCGGCCGGCGGCCCGGCGGTCGCTCGTACATCGCTCATCTCGTATCTCTTCTCTCTCGTCCGCGCGTCAGCCGAGGCTCGCCATCTCTCGGACACGATCAGAGCATGAGCCGTTCCGATCGGCGCGAGCAGGGCCGAAGGTCATCGGCCGGCAACGAATTGGGACGTTGGACCCTGTCGCACAACGGGAGGACGACCGACCATTTCGGCCGTGGAGCTCGACCGAAACGGACTGGAAGTGCTGGACCGCACGGAATGCCTCCACCTGCTCGCTCGCGCCACATTCGGCAGAGTCGCTACGACCGCCAGCGCGCTCCCGACGATCCTTCCGGTCAACTATTGCCTGGACGGCGACACGATCATCATCCGTACGGGTGAGGGGGCCAAGCTCGACGCCGCCGCACGCAACGCCGTCGTAGCATTCGAAGCGGACGAGCTCGACTCCATATACCACGCCGGTTGGAGTGTCGTCGTGACCGGAATCGCCCGAGAGGTGACCGACCCGGAGCAGCTCACCCAGCTCCAGCACGCGCCCGTGCGCCGTTGGGCACCTCGCGGCGACGGCTGCGTGATGGCCATCTCGACCGCGGTGATCTCCGGGCGGAGGATCCTTCCCGGCAGTGGTGGCGAGCAGGTGATCAAGGCACGGACGTCACCGTGACCGACGCCGCCGTCACCGAGACCCATTCGGCGGTGGTGTTCTTCTTCGGAGACCGTGCGTACAAGGTGAAGAAGTCCGTCGATCTCGGGTTCTTGGACTTCAGCTCACGTGCCGCGCGCGAGGCTGCCTGCCATCGCGAGGTCGAGCTGAACCGCCGACTCTCCCCGGACGTGTACTTGGGCGTCGCGGACATGCTCGATCCCGACGGGGAGGTCTGCGAGCACATCGTCGTGATGCGGCGCATGCCGGCTGATCGGCGACTCTCACGGCTCGTCACCCACGGCGCTGACGTCAACGATCAGCTTGGACAGCTCGCGCGCCTGCTCGCGGCATTCCACGCCGCCGCGACGCGCAGTCCCGCCGCGGATCGAGCCGCCGGCGCCGTCGCGACCGCGGCCCGGTGGGGCGCGAACACCACTGAAATGCTGCGCTTCACCGGTCAGTGCCTCCGTGAGGACGAGGTCGCGATGGTCCACGGGCTCGCGAGCCGCTATCTCGACGGCCGCGATGCACTGTTCGCCGATCGGATTGCCCACGGCCGGGCGTGTGACGGTCATGGCGACCTCCTCGCCGAAGACATCTTCTGCCTCGACGACGGCCCACGCGTGTTGGACTGCATCGAGTTCGACGACGAGCTGCGCCTCGGTGACGGGCTCGCCGACGTCGCGTTCCTCGCGATGGACCTCGACCGGCTGGGCCGCCGCGATCTCGCGGGCCGGTTCCTCGAGGCGTACCGCCAACACGCCAATGACGCCTGGCCCCCTTCGTTGGCCCACCACCACATCGCGTACCGCGCCCAGGTGCGAGCCAAGGTCGCGGCCATCCGCGCCGAGCAGGGCGCCGCCGGGGCTGCCGCCGAGGCATCGAGCGCGCTGGCGCTCGCGCACGCGCATCTGCTGGAGGGCCGGGTCCGCCTCGTCGTGGTCGGCGGGCTCCCGGGCACGGGCAAGTCAACCCTCGCGGCGGAGATCGCGGACGCCCTCGACGCCGTGGTCCTTCGGTCCGACCACGTTCGCAAGGAGCTCGCCGGCCTCGCGTCCACCGAGCTCACGGCGGCCGCGTTCGAGGAGGGGATCTACGAGCCGGACACGACCTCGAAGACCTACCACGAGCTGTTCCGGCGGGCCGGCATCGCGCTCGGGATGGGCGAATCGGTGGTGATCGACGCCTCGTTCACGGATGCCCGCCGGCGCGACGCGGCGCGCGTCGCAGCCGCGGAGACCTTCTCCGACCACGCGGAGATCCGCTGCACCGCGCCCTTCGAGGTCGCGGCGGCTCGAATCCGAGCGCGCGCCTCGGCGGGCGACGACGCGTCCGACGCATCGGCCGGCGTCGCGGTTCGGATGGCCGACCACGACGCTCCGTGGCTATCGGCACGGTCGATCGACACGAACCGAGACCGTTCAATGGTGTTGCAAGACGCGCTTTCGTACCTCCACTCCCCGAACCCCTGACATCGGGCTCAACCCGAGCCGGGGACGCGCCACTCGAGGATCGAACCCGAGGACGCGCCCGAGCGGAAGTCGAAACGACCCCGGAGGTCCGAGGCCCGCCTCGCCATGTTGGCGAGGCCGTGGCCCTCTTCACTCGTCTGCGAGGGGGGACCGATGCCATCGTCGACGACCCGCAACAGCAGCTCACCGGCGTCGACGATCACGTCCACCTCGACCTGGGTGGCTCCGGCATGACGGGCGACGTTGCTCAGCGCCTCCTGCAGCGTCGCGAGGAGCTCGGGCTCGACCGCGTGGCTGATCGAGGTTTCGATCGGGCCGTCGAAGAAGACTCGGGGGTCGAAGCCCAGAGCTCCCACAGCCTCGCGGCACAGCGAAAGGACCTCGTCGCGGATCCCCTGACCACCGAGCCTGGTCTCCTCGAGCGCGAAGATCACGGACCGGATGTGCTTGACGGTCAGGTCGAGCTCGTCGACCGCGGCCTCGATCCGCGCCGTCGCCGCGTCGGGGTCGGACCGTACGAGCAGAGCCGTTCCCTGGAGCGACAGGCCTGTGGCAAAGAGCCGCTGAATGACGGTGTCGTGCAGATCGCGGGCGATCCGCTCGCGGTCTTCCAAGACGAGGAGGTCGGAGACACGCTCCGCGAGGCGGGCCTTCTCGATCGCAACACCGGCGGCTGCCGCCAATCCGACGACCAGCTCCTCGTCGACGCTGCTGAACTCGTCGGCACCCTGTTTCTCTGTGAGGTACAGGTTGCCGAAGACCTCGTCACGGACGCGTATCGGGACGCCGAGAAACGAACGCATCTCGGGATGATGGGGCGGGAACCCTGAGCTGTGCGGATGGGTGCTGAGATCGCGCAGCCGGATCGGCTTGGGCTCATCGATGAGCAGACCCAGGATCCCCCGACCACTGGGCGTGTCTCCGATATCAGCGCGGGTCTCGTCGTCGATGCCCGCCGTGACGAACTCGGTGAGCCCGGTCCTCTGACCGTCGAGCACGCCAAGGGCGCCGTAGCGCGCATCGACGAGCTGGGTGGCCAGCCACGTGATGCGCTCGAGCAGGGTCGACAGCTCGAGACCCGAACCCACGGCGATGACCGCGTCGAGGAGCTGCCGCAAACGGCGCGGCCCTACGACGTCATACGACACGCTCATCACGGTACCGCGACGCGTTCCCGCGGGTCAGCCCCGCCCCGGGGCAGAATGGTGCAATGCCGGTACGGGTGTTCCTGCTCGATGATCACGAGGTCGTGCGGCGTGGTCTCCGCGAGCTGCTCGAGAGCGAGGACGACATCATGGTCGTCGGTGATGCCGACACCGCGGCGCTGGCACTGGACCGGATCCCGCCGACCGCGCCCGACGTTGCCGTGCTCGATGTCCGTCTTCCCGACGGCGATGGCGTCGAGGTCTGCCGGGAGATCCGGTCTCGTCACCCGGAGATCGCCTGTCTGATGCTCACCTCCTACGCGGACGATGAGGCCCTGTTCGCGGCAATCATGGCGGGAGCGGCGGGGTTCATTCTCAAGCAGGTGCGCGGGAACGACCTCGTCGACGCGATCCGTCGCGTGGCGCGTGGCGAGTCACTGCTGGACCCGGCGGTGACTGCGAAGGTGATGGAACGTCTCCGTCACGAACCCGAAGACGACGAGCTGGCCGGCCTCACGCCGCAGGAACGTCGGATCCTCGACCTCATCGCCGACGGTCTGACGAACCGCCAGATCGGCGAGCGGATGTTCCTGGCCGAGAAGACCGTGAAGAACTACGTCTCGAATGTGCTCGCCAAGCTGGGGATGCATCGACGTACCGAAGCCGCGGTGTTCGCAACTCGCCGGTCGGAACGGCGGCGGCGCACGCTCGAAGGGTAGAACCACGGGGTTCTGCGCTCCGGGCTCCGGGTCCCGAGGTCCTTCGGCCCTTCCGGTCACCGGTTCGGACGACGAGCATCGGGCCGTGCGGACTACTCCGGACTCGGTCGGCCGCGTGGCTCGGCAATCGTGAACGACTCACGCTCTCGAACCGCGCCGCATCGCTGGTCGTTTCCCGTAGCGCGGGTCACGGGTATCGAGGTTCGCGTGCACGTCACGTTCCTCGCGCTCGTCATCCTGTTCGCGCTGGCGACGCCCGACCCGAGCGTCGCCACCGTCGCCGCGAGCATCGGCTGGCTGGTCGCGATCTTCACCTGCGTCGTGGTCCACGAGTTCGCGCATTCCCTGGTGGCGCGCACCCGCGGGGCGGATGTGCACGAGATCATGCTGTTCCCGCTCGGCGGGGTCTCGAAGCTCGAGCGCATGCCGGAGGTACCGACCGACGAGCTCGCGATCGCCATCGCCGGGCCGGCCGCGAGCGTCGGCCTGGCCGGTCTCGCCGGACTCACCGCGGTGGCCTTCGGGAATCAGCTCCTACCCCCCGACCTTCTCGCTCCCGGATGGCCGGCACGGCTGATGTGGTTGAACCTCGTCCTCGCCGGCTTCAACCTCGTACCGGCGTTCCCTCTCGATGGCGGCCGGGTTCTCCGGGCCCTGCTCGAGCGCCGGTGGGATCGTGAGCGGGCGACCCACGTGGCCGCTCGTATCGGACACGGCTTCGCACTGGCGTTGGTGGCGCTCGGTGTGCTGTTCAACCCGTGGTTCGTACTGATCGGTGTGTTCGTGTACCTCGGTGCCTCGGCCGAGGAGGCCGCAACGGTCATCCATATCCGGCTCCAAGGACTGACTGTCGGCGACGCCGTGCGGCGCATGCCATCGCGGCCCGTCGACCCATCGTCGGTCGAGATGCTGACGGTCCACGATCGCCTCGACGAGGATCTACTCGCGCTCTTGGGGGAGCACCACGGAGGGCTACCCGTCGTGGAGGACCAGCGCGTCGTCGGCGAACTGCACCTGGAAGACGTGGTCGAGCTCCTGGACCGAACGCGCGGGCGAAAGCCGCGCTGAGCACCTGACGCCGCGTCGATCGTCAGTCGGCAAAGCCGCGCACCACGAGCAGCGGGCACGGCGCCATTCCGACGACACCCATCGTGATGCTGCCGAGCGCGAGCCGAGAGACTCCCGCACGCGCGCTGGTCGTCATCGCCACGAGCGCAGCCGAGTGCTCCACGGCCAGATCCGCCAACGCGAACGCCGGATCGCGACTCCGGATGACGTCAAGACGCGGGTCGAACCCGCGTTCCTGGACCAGATCGCGGGCGGGGCCGGCATCGTGTTCGGGGCGCTGCGGATCAACGACATCCAGCGGATGGATCACTCGGGCAATCGACACGGAGCACCCGAGAGCGCGCGCCCATTCGCACGCCGTGTCGATGACGTATTCGGAACCGAGCGTCCCGTCGAAGCAGATCTGCAACTCGCTCGCCGTGCCCGGCCAGTCGGCTGGACAGCGGCGGCCGACCAGAACGACGGGATTCTCACTGGCCCCCAACACCGCCTCGGCCACGCTGCCGAGCACCGCCCAGCGGAGGCGGCCCCGCCCGTGGGTGGTCATGCACACCACGGAGTCCAGATCACGGCCGGCATCAAGAATGACCTCGGCGGGGCGATCGGACGTCACCAGGCGCTCGGCAGCCGCGATCGGTCCGAGTGTTGCTGCGGCGCTCTGGAGGTAGTGCTCGGCGTCGGCGCGCCCGCCTGCCGTCGTGACCATGAGCGGTAGGACCTGCGCGTCCCATCGGCGGGCCAACGCGGCCGCCACGGGAAGAGCACGCTCCGCGAGCTCCGATCTGTCGAGGGGTACCACGAACATCTTGGGCATGGAACTCCCACTCCTGCGCTTCAGGCCGCGTGTCGGATCGAGACCCTCTGTCGAATCGTCAGCCTGACGTACGACGCCACCGGGCGCCAGGGGCAAACGTCCCCGCGCGTCCCCTGGTGACCTTTGCCCCTGGCCTCGAGGGTCGCGCGCGGGCACGATGGCAGTGATGATCTCAGGATTGTGCCGTGTTCACCGATCGTATTGACGCCGGCCGCAGGCTGGGCGCGCGACTTGTCGGGCTCCACGAAGAGAACCCCATCGTCTTGGGCTTGCCTCGCGGCGGCGTCCCGGTAGCGGCAGAGGTCGCGCGCGCACTCGACGCGCCGCTCGACATCGTGCTGGTTCGCAAGATCGGAGTCCCGTTCCAGCCCGAGCTGGGGATGGGCGCCATCGGTGAAGACGGTGCCCGCGTCCTCGACGCCTCCCTGATGCGTCGAGCAGGCGTCACCGATGACGAGCTCCGGACGGTGGAGACGCGCGAACGCGCCGAGCTCGAGCGACGAACCCGTCGCTACCGCGGTGACACGGCGTCTCTCTCTCTCGCTGGTCGAACGGTGATCATCGTCGACGATGGCATCGCGACCGGCGGCACCGCCCGCGCCGCGATCGACGTGGCGCGCGCCCGAGGGGCCACCCGCGTCGTGCTCGCGGTGCCGGTGGCTCCACCCGATACCGTGAGCGCGCTCGGCCGAGCCGCGGACCGGGTCGTCGCGCTCGCGACCCCGCGTGATTTCCGCGCCCTGGGAGATTTCTACGACGACTTCCGCCCGACCGACGACACCGAGGTGGTTCGACTCCTGCAGGCGACGTCGGAAACACGCGAGACGCACAGCGACGCGCCACGCGAACAACCCGGCGAATCGGGCTCGGCGGGCGTCGCGCCGGGCGCGACACCAACTGAGGTTCTCATCGAAGCTGACGATGTCGAGCTTCCCGGGCTGTTGGGGATCCCGACGTCACCTCGCGGTGTCGTGGTGTTCGCACACGGCAGCGGCAGCAGCCGCCATAGCACGCGCAATCAGATGGTCGCGAGCCGGCTTCGCGACGCGGGGATCGCGACCTTGCTGTTCGACCTCCTCAGCGAGAGGGAGGCCGTCGATCGTTCGCTCGTGTTCGACGTGGAGCTCCTGTCGAGCCGACTGTTGGCCGCGACCCGATGGATCACCCGCCATCCCGTGCTCGGTTCGCTGCCGGTTGGCTACTTCGGCGCGAGCACGGGTGCCGCCGCCGCGCTGTGGACCGCCGCGGAATCGGATCTCGACGTACGCGCGGTGGTCTCGCGCGGTGGTCGTCCTGATCTCGCGAACTCCAGGCTGGCCGCGGTGCGTTGCCCGACGCTGCTGATCGTGGGCGGCGCCGATTCCGTCGTGTTGGGGCTCAATCGCGAGGCCGCGTCTCGCTTGCGGTGCCCTCACCAACTGGCGATCGTCTCCGAGGCAACCCATCTGTTCGAAGAGCCGGGCGCGCTCGAGACGGTCGCGGGCCTTGCCGCCGACTGGTTCGTGGACAACCTCGCCGGCGCCGACCGCTGAGCCCGTAAGGTGACTCGACATGGCTGACTACGGGCTGGCGGAGCTCTCTCGATCGGAGTGCGTCGAACTGCTGCGCGGCGCGTCGCTCGGCCGCATCGGCGTCACGGTCGACTCGATCCCCGCGGTACTTCCAGTATGGGTCGTGATGATCGACGATCGGCTCATCTTCCGGACGGTTCCGGGTACCAAGCTCGAGATGGCCGCGGCGGGCGCCGTCGTGGCGCTCGAGGTCGACGACTTCGACGCGCAGAGTCGCGAGGGTTGGAGCGTGCTCGTCCGTGGATTGGCCGCCCAACTCGGCGATCCGGCAGTCATCGAACAGGCCAAGTCGACGTTGATCGACACGTGGATCCCCGAGGCGAGCGCGGAGCACTTCGTCTCGATCACTCCCGACATCGTCACCGGCCGACGCCTGCACCGCCGCTGACGCGGCGCCGACCACGCGGTCGGAGCCCGACCCGAGGAGCTCGTCGGGCCCTACGTCTCGACGGTCGGCGCCTCGACGGTCGGCGCCTCGACGGTCGGTGTCGCTACTGCCGACGGGGCCGGCTCCGCCTCTGCGCTCGGCAGACGCCCGGCCCGCCACCCCGAGACCGCGAGCACACCGAGACCGTACGCCGCGGCCAGGAAGCCGATGAGCAGACCGATGCCGGGGATCACCGCGGCCGCGCGGAGGACGGCAAACCCGACGAGGAACGCGACGATCGCGTGGCCCCGGCGGACCATCAGACGGCCGAGGACGAGCGCGGTGGCGAGATAGCCCACTGGGTACGCCACCGAGAGCGCGACGAGCGTGCCGACGCCGAGTGGCAGGCCCAGGATCGTGACTGAGACCCCGAGCGCCACGATGGGCAGCGCCAGACCGACGAGCGCGCCCCAGCCCACGCATGCACCGATCGACGACCGACCTGCTGCCGACACCGTGGCCCCGGCTCGGGGAAACAGCAGGAGCAACACGACGCCGAGCACGGCCAACGACACGGTGAGGGCCGCCCACCACAGCACCAACAGCGCCCAACCGATCGCCGTGAAGAGCCCCGTGAGGCTGATCTCCTCGACCGATCCGCCGACGGTCGCACCGGGCGCCACGCGCGGCTTGTCCGACGAGCTCACGTCACCGGTCACCCGCCCGCCGTCGGCGATCACCGCCCGCCCGGAGAACACGATGACCTCGTCGCCGACGCGACCACGCACGACGACGTCGCCCTTGAGCACCACCACCGAACCGGTCACCTCGCCGCGAATCGTAACGTTGCCGCGCGCCACGAACACCGAGCCGTCGACGACACCATCGACGCGCACCGAGCCGTCGACCGAGACGACGGCGCCATCGACACGCTTGTCAGAGCCGACCCGCACAGGGCCGGTGACCGACACCTGCGGTTCGGAATCAGAATCGGAGTCGGCGTCAGCGGCGCCGGCAGGCGCGGCCGAGGTCACCAGCGCGATGACGGTTGCACACACCAGTGCGAACAGGGTGCGGCCAACGGTACGGGTGAGCAACGTCATGGTGACCCCCGAGCAGAGAGAACGCGGTGAGACCGAGCTCGTTCATCGTATTGGCGCAGTCCCTGCTCGCGGTCGATGCCCGCAGGGCCCGATGTCAAGACGACGGCGACCGTTCTGCGAACACGAGCACGGGAATCGGGGCCGACGCGGCGAGATGGGTGGCGACACTACCGAGCACGGCCTTGGTCGCCCCGTGGCCCCGACTGCCGATCGCGAGCAGCTCGGCGCCGGCTTCGACCGCATGGTCAGCCAGGGCGTGCGCGGGGACACCGGCGAGCACGGTCGTCGTCGGGGCCCGGCCGGTTCGCTGGGTGGCAAGCTCCGCCGCATCCGCGAGCGCGGCCTCGGCGTGGTCTCGCTCGGACCACGGGCGGTCCGATTGGGCGGTGTCGTAGTCCAGCACGGCAGCCAGGGTGATCGAGCCGACGCGATCTCCGAGCAGGTCGAGCGCGGCGGTGAGTGCCGCGAGCGCGGCCTGCGATCCATCGATGCCGACAAGGACGTCCACGGGCCCGGAGCCGGACTCGCCCTTGCTGAGTGTGACCGCATGCGCCTCGCGTTCACGTTTCACGTCGCCGAGTGCGAGCGGGATCACGAGCGGCCCGAGCACCGCACCGAGGGCTCCCCACGAGAACGGCGCGTGACCACGCCGGCCCATGAACACGGCCGCGATGACGCCAATCGTGACCCAAGCAACGAGGACGAGGAGGAGCGCGGTGGTCGCGGACATGCCTCGATTGTGACCCGCGCGACGCCTGCGGGGCGAGATGCCGGCCTGAGACCGGTCGGTGTGGCCCGCGAACCCCCGGCGAGGACGGTCCGAACTACGGCGAGACCCTGAGGAGCGTGCCGAGCCCGCTGGAGTCGAACGTGTCGATCGTCACCGCGCTGGCGACGCCATCGGAGCCGATGTCGAAGATCACCGTCGAGCGATAGTCCGGCAGCTCCGCGTCGTGGGGATAGATGAAGGTGTTGCCATCCCAGTGCTCGAGCGGGAACTCCATTCCTTGCGGGCCCTCGACGATCACGAGACCGCCGTCAACCGCGACGACATCGACGTCGCCCACGTAGTCGTTGCGATACGTACCCACGTAGGACTCATCGGGAGCGGCGGGTGCCGCGTCGGTCGGGGGCGTCGACCAGTCCTCGGTCGGCCCGTACAGGCCCGAGAAGCGTTCGCCCCAGATCTCGATCCAGTCCTGGGTGACCTCGCCCGTCTGGACGAGCTCGAAGTACGCGTCGGTGATCGCCTCGGGTACACCGATCGGCTCGCCGTTGGTGAGCACGACGATGCCGAGGTCGGCGCCGGGCAGGAGCTTCGCGGTCGTGGACGCGCCGACCGAGAACGCCCCCGAGTGGTTCCAGCGAATCGCGCCGGTGTCGTCGACATCGATGTTCCATCCCAGTCCGTAGAAGGTCGCCGGATCCGCGATCGTCGGACTCGGGGGGCTCTTCATGATCATGGGCGTGTGGGTCTGATCGAGCGCGTCCTCGTCCACGATCTGGCCGCCGTCCAGCGACCCGCCCGCGAGCTGCAGACGCAGCCACTTGACGAGGTCGACCACGTTCGAGCTGACGCCACCGGCGGGAGCCTGCGCGTCGGGCATGCGTTCGAACGCGGCCTCCCAGGAGCCGTCTACGTCCACGTGCAGAGACGCACGGTTGGCGGCGGCCACGTAGTCGTCGTGGCTCATGCTCGTCGACGTCATGCCCGCAGGCTCGAACAGTTCCGTCTCCGCCAGCTCCTCCCACGACATGCCGGCGGCGCGCGCCGCGGCCTCACCCGCGGTGGTGAGCCCGAAGTTCGAGTAGGAGTACGTGGCTCGGAAGGGATCGAGCGGCTCGTAGCGGAGGCGTTCCATGATCTGCGCACGGTCGTAGCCGACGCTCTCCAGGTCGTTGCCCGCGCCGCCCGGCAGGCCGCTGCGGTGGGCGAACAGGTCCTCGAACGTGACGTGGGTGGTCACCCAGGGGTCGCTCAACGCGAAGCCCGGCAGGTAGGGAGCGACCGGGTCGTCCCATGCGATCGTTCCGTCACCGACGACGCCAGCGACCACCGTCGACGAGATCGGCTTCGACAGCGAGGCGACTTGGAAGACCGTGTCCCGGTTCACCGACTCGTCCTCGCCGACGGTCCGTACCCCGTAGCCCTTGGTGAGCATCACCTCGTCCTCGAAGACGACGCCGACCGCGATGCCCGGCACCCCGGTCTCGTCCATGGCTTCCTCGACGATCTCGTCGAGACCGGGCAGGGTCGCCTCGATGTCGGCGCGCGTCAGCTCGCTTCCGGGCGCGGTGTCGGAGGACTCGTCGCTCGAGTCGGCGTCGTTCGCACACGCCGCGGCCGCGAGCATCACCGCGACCACGACGACCAGCCACCGTGCCCGTGCTCCGGTGCCCGATGATGCCGTGCTCATCCGACGGAACATGGAGCCTCCTACGCGAGACGCGGGTGCGCGCCACCGCGCGCCGATCACACAACCTTGTCACCGTCGACAGTCGCGGTGGCGATCTTGAACCGCGCGTGTTCCGGCGGGCCGGCCGGTGACACGACTGGCCTGCCCGCGACGTGGCCCGCGCGGAGAGTGGTGAGTTACGGCAGGTGCCAGATCTGGGTGGTCGTCGCCCAGAAGATGACCGCGCACACGAGCACGATCGCGCCGGACAGTGCGAGGCCCTTGAGGTTCGTCTCGGGTTGCGGCGCATCATCGCCCGAGGTCAGCCACGGGCGCAGGATGCGGTTCACGCCCCATGGCATCGTCACGTAGGTCATGATGAAGCTGGACGCGAGGTTGCCGACCAACAGCATCTGCCACAACTTGGCATCGGGGAACAGCTCGGAGATCGCCAGCGTGAGGAACATGACCGTCGGGTAGAGGCCGACCCACACGGCGATCGACGTCTTGAAGCCGCTCGGACCCTTCTCGCCTTCGGTGCGGTCGCCGAAGTCGAACCAGTTCCCGAACGAGTTCTGGATCGTGCGGAGACGGAAGTCCTGGAAATGCTTCGCCTGCTCCAGCAGGTGCTTACGTTCGTCCGAATCGAGCCACTGCTCGAGATGTGTGCCCGAGTCGAACCTATAGACCGCGGTCCACTCGTCCTGGACACCGGGCACCGGGCGGAACAGCTCGGAACCTCGGAAGCCCTCGAACCCACGCTCAGCCTCGGTCATCTCCTCCTGCCAGCTCAGGAACTCATCCACGAGCTCGTCGCTCACCTTGTGGCTCACGACGACGGTGACCAGCTCTTCGGGCGAGGCGACGCCGACCATGACCTGCTGGGTCGCCGAGCGATCGTGGAGATCCGCGCCCTGGTTGAGGAGCTCCTGGCGCACGCCGCTGTTGAGCCAGGACTGGAGGTGCTTCACCGAATCGAACCGGTAGACGACGGTCCAGTCCGCCTCCGCGTGACTCGGCGGGCTGACCTCGGCCCCGATGAACCCCGGGAACGTCGCGGCCGCCTCGTTGAGCTTGTGCTGCCACGCGTCGTGGGCTTGCTCGCAGCCCGGCCTGACGTGCTCGCCGATCACGACCGTCGCGGGCGCCGTCCCCGTGGTGCCATCGGTGGTGTTTGTACTCACGTCGAACTCCCGAGTGCCATGCTTTCGTTCAGTACGGGTGCTTGTCGGACTTGTTCGCCCACGCTTCGTACGCGGCCGCACCCAGGTCGGGGCGCAGCTGCTCGATCTTGATCCGCCGCTCGGCGTAGGGCCTGGCGAAGTCTTCGTACTGGAAAGCGTCGTCGAAGCCGATCTTGCTCGTCGCGTCGAGATCGTTGGCGAAATGCACCGCCTCGATGCGCGCCCAGTAGATCGCGCTCATGCACATCGGACAGGGCGCACCGCTGATGAAGATCTCGTGACCCATCAGCATCTTGGAGCGCTCGGGTACCGGGTCGGGTGAGCCTTCCGGTCGGGGCACGAGCTGCAGCGTCGACTCGTTCTGGTGCTCGGACGAGATCGAGGGTGCCTCCCGGTTGAGGACGGCAACCGCCTTGCGGATGGTCTCGACCTCGGCGTGCGCGGTGATGTCACCGGTGAGCAGCACTCGGTTCTGACCCCTCGCCACGATCTCGCCGTCCATCGTGGCGATCACCGCGCCGAACGGGCCGCCCCAGTTGTTGTCGACCGACTCCTTGGCCAGCCGACACGCTTCTTCCATCAGCTCTTCGTGGGTCATGTTCCTCTCCGATTCGCCGGTTTATGAGTCATCAACTGTCGTCTTCCGATCCGCAGTCGTCGTTGCTCGGCTGCGACGGCCAGACGCAGAGGTCGATGAACGTCTCGCCGCCGGGTCCACCCGCTTCGAACACGCGGTAGCGCGAACTGTTGGTCGCGGTGAGCCCGGAGTGACCGCCGAAGGAGCTTCCCTCTCCGCCACTGGTCTCGGTGCTCCACCCGTTCGACTTGAGCGCCACGGATTACGACGACACGAGAGCGGACGATGAATCGCTCGCCGTGAAGTACTCGTGGATGCCGCCACCGGCGATGTCGTCCTGCCTCTGCTTGGTCGCTCCGTCGGGCTCCGGGACTCCATCCAGCAGGCCGTCGCTGGTTCCGCCCGCACTCGACGCGGCCGTGCTCGATGTCGACGCCGCCTTGGTGGTCGTCGTTCTGTCGTCGCTGCTGCTGTCGCCGGATGAGCTGCAGCCTGCCGCGATGAGCCCGACCATTGCGACCATGATCGAAGCCCGCTTGATGGTCTTCATGGTTCGCCTTCGAGGGTTGGGACACCGGACGCGCGCAGGACCCTTTGACCCGACTGATCCGGCCACATTGACTGGTCGATCGATACGATCGGCTCAGGCCTTGAGCGCGAATTGCCGATCCAGGGGCGACGAGGCGGTCGGTGGCCAACGAGGCCATCGCCTGGGTGTCCATGACCGCTCTGGACCCGCTCCGACCCGAAGAGGAAGAGGTGGCGTCATGTTCACGCCGATTGCCGGTCTGCCCGAGACGGTTGTGGGGGTCGAGGCGCACGGCAAGATCCGCGCCGAGGACTACCGGGACACGCTCGTTCCTGCGGTCGAAGATCTGATCGCGCGGGCGGGCAAGGCCCGGGTGCTGGTCGTGTTGGGCCCGGAGTGGGACGGGTACTCGGCCGGCGCCATGTTCGACGACGCCAAGTTGGGAATCGAGCACCTCAAGGCCTGGCAGCGATTCGCGCTGGTCTCCGACGCCGATTGGATCCACCACGTCGCTTCGCTGTTCGGCTGGCTCGTGCCCGGCGAAGTGCGGTCCTTTCCCTACGCGCAACTCGACGAGGCCAAGGCCTGGATCACCGGCTGACGTCGGAGGCTCCAGCGGCAGGATCCCTCCGTCGGTGGCGAAGCGAACAGTGACGTACCTCGGAGCAAACAGTCCACGCACGCGAGCGTGGTAGGAGGTGGACGACACGGTCCGAACCACGCACCCACCGCCCGGAGCCGTAGCCTGGCGACCCTCACGATCAGACCGAGGACAAGAGCGTGTGCCGTGCCACCCGGGCCGTTCCGCCCGCAACCGACATGGCCGACCTGCCGTCGGCGCTCGCCGAGGGCGGGACGGAACGCAGGCTCTCCGGGCGCTCGGTGGCCATGTTCTCCGACGCCGGATCGTCGCCGGGAACGAAGCCCGGCCCACTGCCGCCCATCTCCAGCTGTCCGACTCCGACGAGGTCCGCGAGCTCCTGTTGCGGCTCGCCGCGCGACTGGAAGGCGCTTCCCGATGACCGAAGAGTGGCTCTGGAGCTACGAGGGCTACGACCCCGACCGCGTGGGCGTCGCCGAGGCCCTGTGCACGGTGGGCAACGGCTACTTCGCCACCCGGGGTGCGCTGGCGGAGTGTGCGGCTGACGGCATCCACTACCCGGGCACCTACCTCGCCGGGGTCTTCAACCGGATCGCCACCGAGGTCTCCGGGCGGCTCGTGGAGAACGAGTCGATGGTCAACGTGCCGAACTGGCTCTGCCTCACCGTCACCGCCGACGACGGGGCGCCGTTCGATCCACAGCACTGCGAGGTGATCGAGCACTTCCTCGAGCTGGACATGCGTCGAGTCGTCCTCCTTCGTCGGTCGAAGCTCCGCCACCGCGACGGTCGGATCCTGCAGATCACCCAGCGCCGATTCGTGAGCCTGCGCGATCCGCACGTGGCCGCACTCGAGACGACGCTCGTGGCCGAGAACTGGTCCGGCCGGGTCGTGGTCGAGAGCGCACTCGACGGAACGGTGCGCAACGCGGGCGTCGCGCGCTACGACGCCCTCGGCAACGAGCACCTCATCCCGATCATCGCCCGTCAAGCATCCGAAGAGGCCGAGTGTCTCGTGGTCGAGACGAGCACGTCGCACATCCGGATCGCACAGACGGCCCGCACGCGCGTCTTTCGCGATGGCCGGCCTCTCGACGTGGTGCGAACCCTCGCGAGTCGCGATCGGTGGGTGGGCCAGTCGTTCCCGATCGACCTCGAAGCGGGGCGCGAGGTCCGCGTCGAGAAGATCATGGCCATGTTCACGTCGCGCGACCAGGGCATCTTCGAGCCGCAGCAGGAGTCCGAGCACTGGGCGCTCGAAGTCGCGGGAGGCTTCGACGAGCTGCTCGGCCGTCACGTCGTCAGCTGGGACCACGCCTGGCACCGCTGTCGGATAAGCGTCGGCCGGTCGCACCGTCGGACCACGAAGGTGCTCAACCTGCACATGTTGCACCTGCTCCAGACCGTGTCCCGCAACTCGGCCGAGCTCGACGTCGGCGTTCCGGCGCGCGGGCTCCACGGGGAGGCATACCGCGGTCACGTCTTCTGGGACGAGCTGTTCATCTTCCCCTTCCTCAACTGGCGGATCCCCGAGCTGGCTCGTTCGCTGTTGCGCTACCGCGCCCGTCGCCTCGACCAGGCCCGCTACTCCGCGACGGCCGCGGGCTACGAGGGCGCGATGTTCCCCTGGCAGAGCGGGAGCGACGGGCGGGAAGAGACCCAGACGATGCACCTCAACCCACTCTCGGGGCGCTGGCTCACCGACGGCAGCAGGCTGCAGCGACACGTGAACGCCGCCATCGCGTTCAATGTCTGGTCGTACTGGCAGGTCTCGGGTGACGTCGAGTTCATGCGGTTCTGGGGCGCGGAGATGATCCTCGAGATCGCGCGGTTCTGGGCCAGCGCGGCGGAATACAACCACGCGCTCGACCGCTACGAGATCAAGGGCGTGATGGGCCCCGACGAGTACCACGATGCGTACCCGGACCAGGCCACGCCCGGGCTGGACAACAACGCGTACACAAACATCATGGCGGTCTGGTGCATCCTCCGCGCCTTCGATGCCCTCGACGTGTTGCCGGAACCGCGCGCCCGCCAGCTCCACGAGAAGCTCTCGATCACCGTCGAGGAGCTGGATCGTTGGCGTGACGTCAGCGCCAAGATGCGGGTCTGCTTTCACGACGGCAACATCCTCAGCCAGTTCGAGGGCTACGAGCACCTGCTCGAGTTCGACTGGGACGGCTACGCCGCGAAGTACGGAAACATCCAGCGGCTCGATCGGATCCTGGAAGCCGAGGGCGACTCACCGAACCGCTACAAGGTGGCCAAGCAGCCCGACGCGCTGATGCTGTTCTTCCTCCTCTCGGTCGACGAGATACGCGACCTGCTCGAGCATCTCAGCTACGAGTGGTCCGACGACCTCGTCGAACGCAACGTCGAGTACTACGCGGCGCGCACGTCGCATGGTTCGACGCTCAGCCAGATGATCCAGGCGTGGATCTACTCGAAGATCGACATGGAGCGTGCCTGGACGCTGTTCCGTGAGGCGCTCGTCGCGGATGTCACCGACGCGCAGGGCGGCACGACCCGGGAAGGCATCCACCTCGGTGCCATGGCGGGCACCGTCGATCTCGTCCAGCGGTGCTTCACCGGGATCGAGACGCGCGAGGAGCGCCTCATCGTGGACCCGAACCTGCCCCCCCAGCTCGACACGATCCACATCCCGATGCGCTACCGAGGTCACCCACTCCTCCTCACCTTCGGCCACGAGCAGGTGGTTGCCGAGGTCATGCCCGACGGCGGCCAGCCCGTGTGCATCGAGATCCGCGGCAAGGTGTACGAGGTCGCGCCGGGCGACAAGCTCGTTGTTGACCTCGATGCCGAGGGGTGACGCCGGAACAGCGCCCTGCTTCTCGGCACGGTTGCTACCGAACACGCGGGCTCACCCGGCCGAGGACGAGGTGCACCGCGACCCGAACCGGGTTTGTCGCCGGGCTCAGCAGAGTTGCGGGTCGAGGTCGAGAACGACCCGGACGGCTGATGCCTTCGGCGAGGAACCCGAGGATCGACGGCAGTTGCAGCCGGGTCGATGTCTAGGTGCGAAGCTGATCGTGCGACAGGCTCCGGTCGTTGCGCGAGAGACGCGGAAGCTGCACGGGCTTGGGGAAGGGCGCGATGCCGCCGACCAGGTCCGCGAAGTCGTCGATTGGCCGGGGGCGGGCGAAACGGTAGCCCTGGGCGAGGTTGCAGCCCATGGCGACCAGCTCGGCAATCTGGGCGGTGGTCTCGACGCCTTCCGCGATCACCCCGAGGCCCAGCGTCCGGGCCAGGTCCACCACGGCCGCGACAATCGCCGAATCCTTGGAGTCCGCGCCCAGCCCGGCGACGAATGAGCGGTCGACCTTCACCGAGTCGATCGGGAGCCACTTGAATTGGCTCAGCGACGAATAGCCCGTCCCGAAGTCGTCGATGCTCAGGGAGCAGCCCAACGACTTCAGGCGCTGGATCATCACGAGCGCCGTGTCGGCATCCGCGGTCAGCGCGCTCTCGGTGATCTCGAGGCACAGCATCTGCGGGTCGATCGCGTGCAGCTCGAACAGATGCTCGAGCTGCACGGCAAGATCGTCTTGTTCGAGCTGGCGGGGCGACACGTTCACCGCAACGACAAATCCGTCGGGGGCATCGGGCGCCCACCGGGTTGCGGCGCGAACCGCCTCGTCGAACACCCACCTGCCGAGTGGCACGATCAGGCCGCTGTCCTCGGCGAGCTCGATGAAGTCCTCGGGCTCGACGATGCCGCGCGTCGGGTGCTGCCAGCGGACCAGGGCTTCGGCGCCGACGCACCGGCCGTCTCGGAGGTTCACGATCGGCTGGAAGAAGAGACGCAGCTCGCCCCGCCCGATGGCACTTCGCAGTGCGTGCTCGGTGGCGTCGCGGTCGAGAACGCGCTCCCGCAACCGGTCGTCGAAGAAGGCGATACGACCCGGACCCGAGGCCTTGGCGTGGTACATCGCCGCGTCGGCATCGCGCAGAAGATCTTCGGGGCGGCCGTCGCCGCTGCCCATCGCGATGCCGACGCTCGCCCCGAGGACGACCTCGGTTCCGCCCGCGACGAAAGGACGCGCGATCGCTTCACCCAGACGCTGCGCGCACTCACGCGCCCACACCTCGGCGTCGGCAGGGGCCAGGTCCTCGCACAGAACCGTGAACTCGTCACCGCCGAAGCGGGCGACGGTGTCGCCAGATCGCACCGCCTTCTTCAAGCGCCGTGCGACCTCGATGAGAAGCGCATCGCCGACATCGTGTCCGCGGCTGTCGTTGACGTTCTTGAACCGGTCGAGGTCCAAGAACAGGACGCCGACGCGAAGCCCACTCCGTCGGGCGCGGGCCAGGGCCTGCTCGAGCCGATCGAGAAGCAGCATCCGGTTCGGGAGCCCCGTCAGCGCATCGTGCAGTGACAGATGGGTGAGGTCCCGCTCCAAGCGTTCCTTGTCGGCGGTGCTCCACTGAAGCAGCATGATGACGATCCCGGAGCCCAACACGGCCAGGACCGCCACCCCATGGACCTGCGGCTGCGGGACGAGCGACGGGACCCAACCGAAGCCGATGGCCAGTTGTCCGAGCACGGTCGCGCAGACCATCCAGGCGATCGCGGGCCGGGCAACCCGCGAGCCGTCGACCCGGATGTTCTCGGCGGCGGCGAACACGTAGCCG
>Ga0209587_1000160_pt1 | contig 32355 bp, 37 predicted proteins | sample NGEPerD_2_FD_184512 | JGI IMG/M metagenome (GOLD analysis project Ga0209587, IMG submission 184512) | Arctic peat soil microbial communities from the Barrow Environmental Observatory site, Barrow, Alaska, USA - NGEE PermafrostL1-D... | ecosystem: Environmental > Terrestrial > Soil > Wetlands >...
GAACCGGGGCCCCTGCCCCCACCCACAAGCCTGTGGAAACGCGAAAAAGGGTATTGACCTGCGGCGGCCCAGGGGCTAAAGTGTCCTCACAAGCCGCTCCTAGGTAGGAGTCGTATATAGGCGAGAAGTTGTTCAAGCGACGTGCTTGACGCCGGTATAGGTTGTCGCCTATACTGGCTTTTTGCTGTGCCAACTTTCTCAACCGCTCCAGGCGCTTGTCGCGCGGCTAAGAACCGCCCAGTCGCCCCGGTTGGGGTGGGCTCCGCGGGGGACGAGGACGGCCTCCCTCACGGGTCTTCGGTCAGGATGCCGTCCAGCCATCTGAGGAGGACCGCTTGACGTTCAACGCCCTGCGCGAACGCCGCACCTTTGCCAAGCTCAAGGAGTCCCTGCCCCCTCCGAACCTCGTGTCGGTGCAGAGGAATTCCTTCGACTGGTTCCTAAACGAGGGCCTGCAGGAGATCTTGTCCGACATCTCCCCGATCGAGGACTTCACCGGCAACCTCGCCCTCCAGTTCATCGTCCACGAGTTCAAACCCTCGAAGTTCTCCGAGGAGGAGTGTCGAGAGAAGGACCTCGACTTCTCCCGGCCCCTGTTCGTGACCGCCGCCTTCATTAACAAGGAAACCGGTGAGATCAAGGAGCAGACGGTCTTCATGGGGGACTTCCCGATGATGACGTCCAAGGGGACCTTCATCATCAACGGCACCGAGCGTGTCGTCGTGTCTCAGCTCGTGCGCTCTCCTGGCGTCTACTTCGACCGGAGCGTCGACAAGACCTCCGACAAAGACCTCTACTCGTGCAAGGTCATTCCGGCACGGGGAGCCTGGCTCGAGTTCGAGACCGACAAGCGGGACACGGTCGGCGTGCGCATCGACCGCAAGCGCCGCCAGTACGTAACGGTGTTGCTCAAGGCCCTCGGTTATGGATCCGAACAGGAGATCCTCGATCTTTTCGAGGGTGCCGAGTCGATCCGGCTGACGCTCGAGCGCGACACGATCGAGACGCAAGAAGAGGCGCTAATCGACGTCTACCGCAAGCTGCGACCCGGCGAGCCTCCTACGGTGGAGAGCGCCCGCAGCCTGCTCGACAACCTGTTCTTCAACCCGAAGCGCTACGACCTCGCGCGGGTGGGGCGCTACAAGGCCAACAAGAAGCTCGGCTTCGGCCACGACGAGGGCACTATCGCGGAGATGGGCACGGTGCTCCGCAAGGAGGATCTGCTCGGGACCATTCGCTACTTGGTCCAGCTCCACGCCCACAATTCCGAGTACGAGACCGACGACATCGATCACTTCGGCAACCGCCGGGTGCGTCCGGTGGGCGAGCTTCTCCAGAACCAGATCCGCGTAGGGCTCTCGCGTATGGAGCGAGTGGTCAAGGAGCGCATGACGACCCAGGACGTCGAGGCCATCACGCCTCAGACGCTCATCAACATCCGCCCCGTCGTGGCCTCGATCAAAGAGTTCTTCGGGTCGAGCCAGCTCAGCCAGTTCATGGATCAGACGAACCCTCTTGCCGGGCTGACTCACCGCCGCCGGCTTTCGGCTCTGGGCCCGGGCGGCCTGTCGCGTGAGCGCGCCGGTTTCGAGGTGCGTGACGTCCACCCCAGTCACTACGGCCGCATGTGTCCGATCGAGACGCCGGAAGGCCCCAACATCGGCCTTATTGCGTCGCTTTCGACCTATGCGCGCCTCAATCGCTATGGGTTCATCGAGACGCCCTACCACAAGGTGTCGAAGGGAAAAGTGACCGGCGACACCGTCTACCTCACGGCTGATGAGGAAGACAAGGCGGTCATCGCCCAGGCCAACGCCGAGGTTTCGGACAACGGCAGCTTCGTCGGGGACCGCGTCCTAGTTCGGGCGCGCCACAACGAGATCGATTACGTCTCCCCGGCAGAAGTCGACTATATCGACGTCTCGCCCAAGCAAATCGTGTCCGTGTCGGCAGCTTGCATTCCGTTCCTCGAGCACGACGACGCCAACCGCGCTCTGATGGGGGCCAACATGCAGCGGCAGGCTGTGCCCCTGATCAAGCCGGTGGCACCCATTGTGGGAACGGGTCTCGAGCTCCGGGCCGCGGTCGACGCCGGGGACGTGGTCATCGCCCAAGAGGACGGAATCGTCGAGGAAGTCTCGGCCGAGAGAATCGTCGTCGGGCACGGCAAGCAGCGCCACACCTACAAGCTCGACAAGTTCCGGCGCTCGAATCAATCCACCTGCATGAACCAGCGTCCGGTAATCAAGGAGGGCGCCAAGGTCGTCAAGGGCCAGGTGCTGGCGGACGGTGCCTCTACCGACAACGGGGAGCTTGCGCTGGGGGCGAACCTGATGGTCGCTTTCATGAGCTTCGAGGGCTACAACTTCGAGGACGCAATCATCGTGTCCGAGCGTCTTGTCAAGGACGACTTGCTGACGTCGATCCACATCGAGGAGTACGAGATCGATGCCCGCGACACCAAGCTCGGTCCCGAGGAGATCACCCGTGACATCCCCAACGTCTCCGAGGAGATCCTCGTCGACCTCGACGAGCGGGGGATCGTGCGTCTTGGAGCAAACGTGGGTCCCGGAGACGTTCTGGTCGGCAAGGTCACTCCCAAAGGTGAGACCGAGCTGACTCCTGAGGAGAGGCTCTTGCGGGCGATCTTCGGCGAGAAAGCACGCGAAGTGCGCGACACGTCCTTGAAGATGCCGCACGGCGAAGAAGGCAAAGTGATCGGCGTGCACGAATTTTCGCGCGACGCGGGAGACGAGCTGTCACCCGGAGTGAATGAGATGGTGCGGGTGTTCGTTGCCCAGAAGCGCAAGATCTCCGAGGGAGACAAGCTCGCCGGCCGTCACGGGAACAAGGGGGTCATCTCCAAGATCCTGCCCGAGCAGGACATGCCCTTCCTCGCCGACGGCACGCCCGTCGATATCATCCTGAACCCCCTCGGGGTCCCCTCCCGAATGAACCTCGGCCAGGTGCTCGAAGCCCACTTGGGCTGGGTCGCCAAGCAGCGCTGGGAGGACGGGGACGGTGTCGCTCCGAACAACGGCCACACCGGGAGGTGGCGCGAGCAGGAGCCGACCTGGGTTTCGACACCGGTTTTCGACGGAGCCCGGGAGAACGAGATCCTCGAGGCGCTGGACACAGTCGCCCGGCGCAAGTCTGAGTATCCGCTGGTCAACAAGTTCGGCAAGGCCCAGCTCTACGACGGTCGTAGCGGCGAGCCGTACGACAACGAGATCACGGTCGGATATATGTACATCTTGAAGCTCTCGCACATGGTCGACGACAAGATCCACGCACGCTCGACGGGGCCTTACTCGATGATCACCCAGCAACCGCTGGGTGGAAAGGCTCAGTTCGGCGGTCAGCGCTTCGGCGAGATGGAGGTGTGGGCGCTAGAGGCTTACGGCGCCGCCTACTGTCTCCAGGAGCTGCTCACGATCAAGTCCGACGATGTGCTGGGCCGCGTCAAGGTCTACGAGGCCGTTGTCAAGGGGGAGAACATCCCCGAGCCCGGCATCCCGGAGTCCTTCAAGGTGCTTATCAAGGAGATGCAGTCCCTGTGCCTCAACGTCGAGGTTCTCTCGGCGGAGGGGGAAGAGATCGAGATGAAAGAGATCGACGAGGACATCTTCCGCACTGCGGAAGAGCTGGGCATCGATCTGTCCCGTCGTGAGCCCTCGTCCGTGGAGGAGGTTTAGTTGTTAGACGTCAATTACTTTGACGAGCTGAGGATCGGTCTCGCATCAGGCGACCAGATTCGTACCTGGTCGAACGGCGAGGTCAAGAAGCCCGAAACCATCAACTACCGCACGCTCAAGCCCGAGAAGGACGGCTTGTTCTGCGAGAAGATCTTCGGGCCCACCAAAGACTGGGAGTGCTACTGCGGAAAGTACAAGCGGGTGCGCTTCAAGGGCATCATCTGTGAGCGCTGTGGCGTTGAGGTTACGCGCGCCAAGGTGCGGCGCGAGCGCATGGGCCACATCGAGCTGGCCGCTCCCGTTACCCACATCTGGTACTTCAAAGGTGTCCCTTCGCGCCTTGGCTATCTGCTCGACTTGGCGCCGAAGAATCTCGAGAAGGTCATCTACTTCGCCGCATCGATCGTCACCTCGGTGGACGACACCAAACGACACAAGGAGCTGCCCCGCCTCGAGGAGGACGTCAAGCACGAGATCGCCCGCATCGAGTCCGAGCGCGACCAGAGACTCGAGGAGATCCTCAAGCAGACCGAAGCCCGCCTCGAGGAGATGGAAGGCAGGAAGGCCCGCTCGTCCGAGAAGACGGCGGCCAAGAACCAGTCCGAGAGGCAGCGCAAAGAGGTGCGCGAGCGGGCCGAGCGCCGGATCCAGGAGCTCAAGGCAACATTCGACACTTTCAAGGACCTCTACGTAAAGCAGATTGTCGACGACGAGATCATCTGGCGCGAGCTGAAGGACCGGTTCGGCGACTACTTCAAGGGCGGCATGGGGGCCGAGTCCATCAAGGAATTGTTGACCACGCTCGATCTGGCATCCGAAGAGGAGTTCTTGCGCGAGCAGATCAAGACCGCCAAGGGGCAGAAGCGCCAGCGGGCGATCAAGCGCCTCAAGGTCGTGGCTCCGTTCAACAACTCGGCAAAGCGGAACTCTCCATTAGGGATGGTCCTGGACAGCGTCCCGGTCATCCCACCCGACCTTCGTCCCATGGTTCAGCTCGACGGTGGTCGTTTCGCAACTTCCGACCTGAACGATCTGTACCGGCGAGTCATCAACCGGAACAACCGCCTCAAGAGACTGTTGGACCTGGGCGCCCCCGAGATCATCGTCAACAACGAGAAGCGGATGCTTCAGGAGGCCGTCGACGCGTTGTTCGACAACGGCCGTCGCGGTCGTCCGGTGACGGGGCCGGGCAACCGCCCGCTGAAGTCGCTGTCGGACATGCTCAAGGGCAAGCAGGGGCGCTTCCGGCAGAACCTGCTCGGCAAGCGAGTGGACTACTCGGGTCGAAGCGTCATCGTGTCGGGCCCAAAGCTCAAGCTGCATCAATGCGGCCTGCCCAAGCAGATGGCTCTCGAGCTGTTCAAGCCGTTTGTGATGAAGCGTCTCGTCGATCTACAGCACGCTCAGAACATCAAGAGCGCCAAGCGGATGGTCGAGCGAAGCCGTCCTCAGGTGTGGGATGTTCTTGAAGAGATCATTCACGAGCACCCTGTGCTTCTCAACCGCGCGCCTACGCTTCACCGCCTCGGCATTCAGGCGTTCGAGCCGATCTTGGTCGAGGGCAAGGCGATCCAGATTCATCCTCTGGTGTGTGTGGCGTTCAACGCGGACTTCGACGGCGACCAGATGGCCGTTCACGTCCCGCTGTCCTCGGAGGCGCAGGCAGAGGCGCGCATCCTCATGCTGTCCGCGCACAACATCCTGTCGCCGGCCCACGGCGACCCCATCGTGGCGCCTACCCAGGACATCATCATTGGCGCCTATTACCTGACTGCGAACAAGGGGGGCGAGGCCGGAGAGGGCCGTGTGTTCTCGTCGGCCGAAGAAGTCCTGAAGGCTTACGACGCGCGCGTCGTGGGCATTCACGCCAAGGTCAAGATCCGTGGCCTCAAGCGATTCGAAGAGGAGCCGCTCGAGGAGTACGAAGCCAATCCCAAGCGTCTCAAGGAGACGACTGCCGGACACGTAATTCTGAACGAGGCTTTCCCGCCCGACTTCCCCTTCCAGAATAGTGTTGTCACCAAGAAGGAGCTGTCGGGCTTCATAGACCGCTGCGCTCGCACTTATGACAAGAAGGAGCTCGCAGAGCTCCTCGACGCGGTGAAGAGCGTGGGCTTCACCTATGCAACGAAAGCGGGAATCACGATCTCGCTCAGCGATGTCACCACGCCTGCATCCAAGCCGAAGATCTTGGCCGAGCACGAGAGGCGGGCTGAACGGATCGAGAGCCAGTTCCGCAAGGGCGTCATCACCGAGGACGAGCGCCGGCAGGAGCTAATCGAGATCTGGAACGAGGCCACCGACCGGGTGAAAGACGCCATGGTTGAGGGCTTCGACGAGCTCAACCCGATCTGGATGATGGCCAACTCGGGGGCTCGCGGAAACATCATGCAGCTCCGCCAGATCGCTGGGATGCGCGGGCTGGTGGCCAACCCTCGCGGTGAGATTATTCCCCGCCCCATCCGAGCTAACTTCCGCGAGGGACTCACCGTGCTGGAGTACTTCATCTCGACGCACGGCGCCCGTAAGGGCCTGGCCGACACTGCGCTGCGCACCGCCGACTCCGGGTATCTGACCCGGCGGCTTGTCGACGTGGCTCAGGAAGTCATGATCAGACGCGAGGACTGCGGAACCGATCGCGGTCTGCGGCTCGACCTCGTCAAGGAGCGAGCGCTGCTCAAGCAGAAGCTCTTGGGCCGGGTCTTGCTCGAGGACGCCGTGTCGGGAGGCGACGAAGTCGTCGCCAAGGCTAATGATCAGGTCACACCCGGCCTCATGCGAGAGATCGTGGATGCCGGTGTGCCTGAAGTGATAGTGCGTTCGGCCCTGACCTGCGTCGAGCGCCACGGAGTCTGTCAGAGGTGCTACGGCACTTCGCTCGCCACGGGGCAGCTTGCCGAGCTCGGTGAGGCCGTCGGCATCATTGCGGCGCAGTCGATCGGGGAACCCGGCACGCAGCTCACCATGCGGACCTTCCACACCGGCGGTGTCGCCGGAGAGGACATTACGCACGGGCTGCCGCGCGTAGTCGAGCTGTTCGAAGCTCGTACTCCGAAGGGCAAGGCCGAGATCGCCAGCGCAACCGGGAGGGTCGAAATCAAGGAGGACGAGCGCAAGCGCGTGATCGACCTCATTCCAGACGACGGCTCCGAGACCATCAGCTACGACAAGGTGCCGCGCCACGCCCGGCTCAGGGTGCGCAGCGGAGACAAAGTGGCGGCCGGCGACGCGCTCACCGAGGGCTCAAGGGACCCCGAGGAGATCCTCGACGTGCTCGGGTCGCGCGACGCGGAGCTTTACCTCGTCAACGAGGTGCAGACCGTTTACCGCTCGCAGGGCGTGCCGATTCACGACAAGCACATCGAGGTGATCGTGCGGCAGATGCTGCGCAAGGTGCAGATCGCCGAGCCGGGCGAGACTGAATACCTGCCCGGTCAGCTCGTCGACGCACGTGCTTTCGCGGCGGCCAACGAGGAAGCGACTTCCCAGGGAGGCGAAGCAGCCACCGCTCGCCCGGTGCTGATGGGCATCACTAAGGCCTCTCTGGCGACGGACTCGTGGCTGTCTGCGGCCTCCTTCCAGGAAACGACTCGGGTGCTCACCGAAGCCGCCATCAATGGCAAGTCCGACAAGCTCCTGGGTCTCAAAGAGAACGTGATCATCGGCAAGCTGATTCCTGCGGGCACGGGGATGACTCGTTACCGCTCGGTCCGGGTCGAAACCGTCGGCGAGGCGGCGATGACCGACGACGAGGCGAGGGCGATGTTCGGGCTCCCGCCCCGGATCGAGGAAGACGAGGTCTCCGAGGCTGCTCGCGAGCTGTTTGGAGCTCCCACACTCCAGTCGGTGCCGGTGGGCGACGGAGCTCGCACCAAGCAAGAAGTTTCGTAGCACTGTCGGTCTGCGGGGCCGGCACCCTCTGGGGCCGGCCCCGCAGCGTCGGCAGACCGGAGTCGTGGCGATTCCGACCCCCGGCCCCGCAGCGTCGGCAGACCGGAGTCGTGGCGATTCCGACCCCCGGCCCCGCGGTGGGCAAATGTCCACGATTCGCTTAATGGTACCCAGCACCTCCGCCCGCCCGTTTGCGTGATACCAACGCATCCCGTAAACTTTCCCGTCGCGTCCCCAATCGGGCGCGAAACGCGCGCGGCGCGCTGGGAAGCTCTGGAAGTTAGCGCGCTGGGAAGCGCTGGATTAACAGGTCTAGGAAACACCGAGTCCGGTGAGCTCCGGGAGGCCCGGTTTTTGCTCTATGGGAGAAGGCGCGACGCCTGACCTCTGAGCGCTGGGAACCGACGGGGTTAGGAATCGCCGGTCGAATACCCGATCTCGTCCCGATTCAGGCGCGGCCGGTGGCCCGCGGCATCGGGTCCAAAAATGGTCCGAGGCCGTTAAGGCTGAAGGCCCATAGAGGTGAGGCGTCGTCGACGGCTCACGCTCGAGGAGAGCGTGGATCGTGGCGGCACGACAATGCAGTAGGCGAAGCGGAGGAACGTTGCCGACAATTCAACAGCTCGTCCGGCAGGGGCGGGAGATCAAGAAGGAAAAGACGAAGTCGCCCGCCCTGAAGGGCTCGCCGCAGCGGCGCGGGGTGTGCACTCGCGTTTACACGCACACGCCCAAGAAGCCCAACTCCGCTTTGCGCAAGGTCGCCCGTGTGCGCCTCTCCTCTGGTATGGAGGTAACCGCCTACATTCCCGGGATCGGCCACAACCTCCAAGAGCACTCCATCGTTTTGGTGCGTGGAGGCAGGGTCAAGGATCTCCCCGGCGTCCGCTACAAGATTATTCGGGCCGCTCTGGATACAGCCGGGGTCCGGGATCGCTCCAAGTCCCGTTCGAAGTACGGGGCCAAGAAGGCGGGGAGTGTCTGATGCCTCGCAAAGGCCCTGCACCTCGGCGGCAGATCACACCCGACCCGGTGTACGACTCCATTCTCGTCACGCAGATTCAGAACCGGATCATGATGCGCGGCAAGAAGAGCCTTTCGGAGGGCATCGTCTACGACGCGCTCAGCAAGGTCCAGGACCGTACCGGCAAGGATCCGCTCCCGCTGCTGAAGAAGGCGGTCGACAACGTCAAGCCATTGCTCGAGGTTAAGTCCCGCCGAGTCGGAGGTGCGACCTATCAGGTACCGGTCGAGGTGCCGATCCGCAGAGGAACGACGCTTGCGATCCGCTGGCTCGTCAGCTTCTCGCGGCGCCGGCGCGAACGCAGCATGGCGGATCGCCTTGCCGGAGAGATCCTCGACGCTTCCGGCGGTACGGGGGGCGCGGCCAAGCGCCGCGAAGACATGCACAAGATGGCGGACGCCAACAAGGCTTTCGCGCACTACAGGTGGTGATCGTCTCTACCCTTATCGGTGGGACGAGTCGCAAGGAGAGATATGCCCCAAGCAGCAGCTAGACAGCAACAGCCACGACCGCAGTTGCGGGAGGTAAAGGGAGGCGGTGGCGCAGTGACGCGCGAGTACCCCCTGAACCGCACTCGCAATATCGGCATCATGGCTCATATCGACGCGGGCAAGACGACCACGACCGAGCGCATCCTCTACTACACCGGCCGCACATACAAGATCGGTGAAGTCCACGAAGGGGCCGCGGTCATGGACTGGATGGTGCAGGAGCAGGAACGTGGAATCACGATCACGTCCGCAGCCACGACCGCCCACTGGAAGGGCTACTGGATCAATATCATCGACACGCCCGGCCACGTCGACTTCACGATCGAAGTCGAGCGCAGCCTGAGAGTTCTGGACGGCGCGGTGGCTGTATTTGATGCGGTCGCAGGCGTCGAGCCTCAGTCCGAGACTGTGTGGCGTCAGGCCGACCGCTATCGCGTGCCCCGGATCTGTTTCGTCAACAAGATGGACCGCACCGGAGCCGACTTCTTTCGCACAGTCGAGATGATCTCCGATAGGTTGAACGGCCGTCCGGTGGTCATTCAGCTTCCGATCGGCAGAGAGGTCGACTACCACGGCGTGGTCGATCTCGTGACGATGAACGCCCACTACTGGCCTTCAGAGGGCATGGGCGAGCAGTGGGAGGACCGCCCCATTCCGGAGGAGCTGCAGGAACCAGCTCAGCAGTACCGGCACGATCTCATCGAGGCGCTTGCCGATTACGACGAGTCGATGATGGAGACCTATGTGGCCGAAGAGGAGCCCTCGACCGAGCACATCCGCAGGGTCTTGCGCCAGGCGACGGTCTCGAACGACATCACCCCGATCCTGTGCGGGTCTGCGTTCAAGAACAAGGCGGTGCAGCCGCTGCTGGACGCGGTCTGCTGGTATCTCCCCAGCCCGGTTGATGTGCCTCCCTATAAGGGGACTCAACCCCAGACGGGAGAGGTCATCGCCCGAGCCCCTGACGACATGGAGCCGTTCTCCGCTCTTGCCTTCAAGATCATGAGCGATCCCTTTGTTGGACGCCTCACCTATTTGCGCATCTACTCCGGGACTCTGAAGGGTGGGGATCAGATCCTGAACTCGATGCGAGAACGCAGGGAACGCGTTGGGCGGATATTGCAGATGCACGCCAACCACCGCGAGGACAAGGATGCCGTCTTCGCCGGCGATATCGTCGCGGTTGTGGGCCTGAAGCAGACCCTAACCGGCGATACGTTGTGCGATCCGAACGACCCTGTGCTGTTGGAGGAGATGAACTTTCCCGCGCCGGTGATCGATGTTGCAATCGAGCCCAAGTCGAAGATCGATTCGGACAAGCTCGGCAATGCGCTGCAGAAACTGTCCGAGGAGGATCCGACCTTCCGAGTTCACACCGATGAAGACACGGGCCAGACGATCATCTCGGGCATGGGCGAGCTGCATCTTGAGGTGCTTGTCGACCGTCTGATCCGCGAGTTCAAAGTCGGGGCCAATGTCGGCAGACCCCAAGTCGCCTATAGGGAAACCATTCGCGAGCTGGCGCAAAAGGTAGTCACCCGCTACGTGAAGCAGACAGGAGGCAAGGGGCAGTACGGCCACGTCGTGATAGACCTCGAGCCCACCGGTCCCGGCGGGGGCTACGAGTTCATCAACAAGATAACCGGGGGCCGCATCCCGACCGAGTACATTCCCTCTGTCGACCAAGGGGTTCAGGAAGCAATGGCTTCGGGTGTGCTCGCGGGCTACCCGGTCGTGGATGTAAGGGTGACGCTCACCGACGGCTCTTATCACGAGGTGGACTCCTCGGAGATGGCGTTCAAGATCGCCGGATCCATGGCGTTCAAGAATGCCGCCCGAAAAGCCAAGCCGGCGCTGTTGGAGCCGATCTTCGATATCGAGGTCGTCACCCCCGAGGAGTACATGGGTGACGTAATCGGTGACCTTTCCGGGCGCCGGGGTCGTATCGAGGAGATGGATCAGCGTGGTCAGGACCGGATCGTCAAGGCCCAGGTACCGCTTGCCGAGATGTTCGGCTACGCCACCGAGCTGAGAAGCCGGACGCAAGGCCGGGCGACTCACTCGATGCAATTCGATTCGTACCAAGAAGTGCCCAAGTCAATAGCTGATGACGTTGTGGCGGCCGTGCGCGGCGAGCCACCTGCCGCTTAGTCGAGAGAGGGAAAAAGATGGCCAAGAAGAAATTCGAGCGATCCAAGCCACACGTCAACATCGGAACCATGGGTCATATCGACCACGGCAAGACGACGCTGACGGCCGCCATCACCAAGGTCTTGCACGACAAGAACCCCGAGGTGGCGTTTTCCTCCTTCGAGCAGATCGACAACGCGCCGGAGGAGCGCGAGCGGGGCATCACGATCGCGATCTCGCATATCGAGTACGAGACCGACAACCGGCACTACGCGCACGTTGACATGCCCGGACACGCGGACTACATCAAGAACATGATCACCGGAGCCGCCCAGGTTGACGGCGCAATCCTCGTGGTCAGCGCCGCCGACGGGCCTATGCCTCAGACGCGTGAGCATGTTCTGCTGGCCAGGCAGGTGAACGTTCCCTACATCGTCGTCGCCCTCAACAAGGTAGACATGGTCGACGACCCCGAGCTCTTGGACCTCGTCGAGCTCGAGGTACGTGAGCTCTTGACCGCGTACGAGTTCCCCGGCGACGACGTCCCTGTGGTGCGGGTTTCTGCCCTCAAGGCTCTCGACGGAGACGAGGAAGCGGCACAGGGAGTCGTCGGGCTCATGGAGGCTGTGGATCAGTACGTTCCCGAGCCCGAGCGCGACACCGCCAAGCCGTTCCTCATGCCGATCGAGGATGTCTTCACCATCACCGGACGGGGGACCGTTGTCACCGGCCGGGTCGAGCAGGGCGTTCTGCGGCTCGGAGAAGAGATCGAGATCGTCGGAATCGAGAAGAAGACCTCGAAAACCGTGGTGACGGGCATCGAGATGTTCCGCAAGATGCTGGATGAGGCTCAGGCGGGCGACAATGCAGGGATCCTGCTGCGCGGTACCAAGAAGGACGATGTCCAGCGCGGCCAGGTTCTTGCCAAGCCCGGCTCCGTAACTCCTCACGCCAAGTTCCAGGCGCAGGTGTACATCCTGTCCAAGAACGAGGGTGGGCGGCACACGCCGTTCTTCAACAATTACCGGCCCCAGTTCTACTTCAGGACCACCGACGTGACCGGCTCCGTGCAGCTGCCCGGCGGGAGCGAGATGGTCATGCCGGGAGACAACACCGAGATGACCGTCGAGCTCATTCAGCCGATCGCGATGGACGAAGGCCTTCGCTTTGCCATTCGCGAAGGCGGGCGCACCGTGGGCGCCGGCCGCGTCATAAAGATCATCGAGTAGGGAGAGGTAGAGCGAGATCGTGGCGAACAGCGGAATGAAGATAAGGATCCGACTCAAGGCGTACGACCATGAGGTCATCGATCAATCGGCGCGCAAGATCGTCGAGACGGTGACCCGGACGGGCGCGAGCGTCAATGGTCCAATTCCCCTGCCGACGGAGCGATCCGTGTACACGGTCGTCCGGTCACCGCACAAGGACAAGGACTCACGTGAACATTTTGAGATGCGTACGCACAAGAGACTGTTGGACATCGTGAATCCCACCGCCAAGACGGTTGATTCTCTGCAGAGACTCGACCTGCCCGCCGGTGTGGACATCGAGCTAAAGCTGTAGGTCAGGGAAGGACTTCAAGGTCGATGGCAGAAGTTAAGGGAATTCTGGGGCGCAAGCTCGGCATGACCCAGGTGTTCGACGACATGGGTAGAGCCGTGCCTGTGACCGTCTTGCAAGCGGGTCCCTGCCGGATCACTCAGATCAAGTCGAAGGAGACAGACGGGTACGTTGCTGTTCAGCTCTCCTTCGGCACGGCCAAGAAGCCAAACAAGCCGGCGGCGGGCCATTTCGCGAAGGCGGGTGTCGAGCCCGGCCGGCACGTAGTTGAGCTGCGCCTCTCCAACGTGGACGGGCATGAGCTCGGAGCGGAGATCAAAGCCGATCTGTTCGAAACGGGCGAAAAGGTCGACGTGGTCGGCGTAACCAAAGGCAAAGGCTTCGCCGGCGTCATGAAGAGACACAACTTCTCGGGGCTCTCCAGAACCCACGGGACTCAGGCGAAGCATCGTTCGCCGGGCTCGATCGGAGCTTGCGCAACCCCGGCGCGCGTCTTCAGGGGCACTCGCATGGCCGGTCAGATGGGCCACGTTCGTGTCACGACCTTGAATCTCGAAGTCATCAAGGCCGATCCCGAGCGCCATCTGCTTCTGGTAAGAGGGGCGGTTCCGGGTCCCAAGGGAGGACTCGTCCTGGTGCGGTCCGCCATCCGCCTGCGGCAACGGGAGCGAGTGTAATGGCGGCGGTGGCCGCGGTTATCGACGCGTCCGGCGCCACAACGGGCGAGCAAAGTCTTGACGATGGCCTGTTCGGCGGCGAGGTCAACTCCGCGGTGCTGCACCAGGTGGTCGTCGCTCAGCTCGCTGCGGCGCGATCTGGCACGGCGTCGACGAAGACCCGCGCCGAGGTCCGGGGTGGGGGCCGCAAGCCGTGGCGGCAGAAGGGCACCGGGCGGGCGCGCCACGGGTCCATCAGAAGCCCCATATGGGTGGGCGGCGGAGCGGTCTTCGGGCCCAAACCTCGCAGCTACGTTCAGCGGGTGAATAAGAAGGTTCGACAAGCGGCTCTCCGATCCGCACTGGCCGACAAGGCAGGGTCCGAGCGGATTTTCATCCTCGACGGCTTCGATCAGACCAAGACCAAGGCGGCTCATCAGTGCCTCGAGGTGGCCGGCATAACGGGCAAGGTCTTGATCGTCGTCGATTCCTCCTCCGAGGGGGACGAGGCGGTCGACCTTGCCTTTCGGAATCTCGCGCACAGTGCCTTTTCGTTGCAGGGCTCACTTGCGGCGTATGACATCGTGGCGGCGGAAGCGGTTGTATTTACGTCCGGCGCCTACGAGAGGTTCGTCGAGCGTGCCGGGAACAAGGTGGCGAGCCGGTGAGTCCCTCGACCAAGGGCGATCCTCGCAGTGTCATCTTGGCGCCGGTCGTCAGCGAGAAGTCTTATTCGCTCATCGATAGCAACGCCTATACCTTCCTGGTTCACCCCGGCGCCAACAAGACCGAGATTCGACAGGCGGTCGAGTCGATCTGGGATGTACGAGTGGTAAAGGTCAATACGCTCAACCGCAAGGGCAAAGTGAAGCGCTTCAGATACGCCCAGGGGAAGCGGCCGGATAGCAAGCGTGCTGTGGTCAAGCTGGCCGAAGGCGACAGCATAGAGATCTTCGAGCAGTCCTAGGAGATGCCGACCGATGCCAGTTCGTAAAGCCAAGCCGACCTCGGCGGGACGCCGCTTCCAGAGTCACTCCGATTATGCCGATGTGACGCGTTCGAGGCCTGAGAAGTCCTTGCTCAAGCCGAAGCCGTCGAAGGGCGGGCGTAACAGTTATGGGCGCATCACCACGCGTCATCAGGGTGGTGGTAACAAGGTCCGCTACCGGACCGTGGACTTCCGCCGCGAGAAGGACGGAATTCCCGCGAAGGTTGCGCATGTGGAGTACGATCCCAATCGCAATGCTCGCATCGCTCTGTTGCATTACTTTGACGGAGAGAAGCGCTACATACTGCTTCCTCACCGGCTTCGGGTCGGGGCGACCATCGAATCGGGTGCCAAGGCAGATATTCAGGTGGGAAACGCTCTTCCGCTGCGAAATATCCCGGTCGGAACCGTCGTACACAATGTTGAGCTGAAGCCGGGCGGTGGAGGGAAGATGGCGCGCTCGGCCGGTTCGTCGGTTCAGCTCGTCGCCAAGGAGGGCCCCCGCGCGACCCTGCGACTCCCTTCGGGGGAGATGCGCATGGTGGCGATGGACTGTCGCGCCACCATCGGTCAAGTGGGGAACGCCGAGGCCGAGCTCATCTCGATTGGGAAGGCCGGCCGTGCTCGGTGGAAGGGCAAGCGTCCAACCGTCAGGGGAGTGGCGATGAACCCTGTCGACCATCCTCTCGGTGGTGGCGAGGGCAAGGCGTCGGGGGGCCGGCACCCGGTGAGCCCCTGGGGCAAGAAGGAGGGGCGCACTCGCAAGAAGAAGAAGTCTGATGCGCTCATCGTGCGGCGTAGACGTAAGAAGAGAGGGAGATAGTGCCTCGGAGCCTGAAGAAGGGTCCGTTCGTCGACGACCACCTGTTGGTCAAGGTGGTCGAGATGAACAACAGAAACCAGAAGAGAGTGATCAAGACTTGGTCGAGGCGATCGACCGTGATTCCCGAGATGGTGGGCCACACGATCGCGGTGCACGACGGCCGCAAGCACGTACCGATCTACGTTACCGAATCCATGGTGGGTCACAAGCTGGGTGAGTTCGCTCCCACGCGCGCCTTTCGGACCCACGGGAGCTCGGAGCGCTCGGCGAGGATGAGATAGTGGCCGTCAGAACGGCCGGCGAGGCTCAAGAAGCTCGCGCAACGGCCAGGTACATAAGAATCTCCCCCACCAAGGCGAGACAGTTAGTCGATCTCATTCGAGGTCGCCATGTCGACGATGCGAGGCGGGTGTTGCGCTTTTCCACGCGAGCGGCGTCGACGCCGATCGCGAAGGTCCTGGAATCCGCCGTTGCCAACGCCGAGCACAATCGCGAGCTTCCGGCGGACGAGCTCATCGTGGTCCGCACATGGGTGGACGAAGGTCCGACCTTGAGGCGTTTTCGTCCCCGCGCTCTGGGACGGGCGACTAGGATACGCAAGCGGACGTGCCATATCTCCGTGGTCGTGGGTCGCGTGGAAGGAGCCGTCCGGCCGGCAGTGGAAGCTGCGGCTCCCGAGACGTCCCGCCGCAGAACGAGGCGGGGCCGCGCACGTCAAGACGAAGGGAACGAATAGGCATGGGGCAGAAGGTCCATCCGTACGGCTTCAGGCTCGGTATCTATACTGACTGGAAGTCGCGCTGGTACTCCGAGAAGGAGTACCGCGACTATCTCGAGGCCGATCTGCGGGTGCGAGAGTATTTGCTGGGCCAGCTTCCCCATGCAGGTATCAGCCGCATCGAGATCGAGCGAACCAGAGAGCGTGTGCGTGTTGACGCTCACACCGCGCGTCCGGGCATCGTTATCGGCCGCAGGGGAACCGAGGCGGAGCGTCTGCGCTCTCAGCTAGAGCGCATGGAGTCCAAGCTCTACGGTCGGCCGGTGGACGTGAGGCTCAACATCATCGAGGTCAAGCAGCCAGAGCTAGACGCGAAGCTGATCTCGCAAGGGGTCGCAGAGCAGCTCGCCAGCAGAGTGTCGTTCAGACGGGCGATGAAGAAAGCCGTAGGAACCGCAATGCGCCACGGTGCCAAGGGTGTGCGGGTGCAGTGCTCCGGGCGGCTGGGGGGAGCGGAGATGAGCCGCTCCGAGTGGTACATCGACGGCCAGATGCCGCTGCATACGCTGCGCGCCGACGTCGACTATGGATTTCACGAGGCTCGCACGACGTTCGGTCGCATCGGAGTGAAGGTGTGGATATACAAGGGCCCGTTCCAGGACATCTATGCCTCTGCGCGAGACGCCGCCCGGATGAAGCGTGAAGCCGCTCTGGCCGCGGGCGAGACCGTGGGACGCGGTGCCGAGGAGCGCGCCCGCCGGTCGCGTCAAGCGCGCACACCGGAGCCCCAGAAGAGCCCGGTTCCGGCGGCGCCCCAAGTGACCGCGGCCGCCAGCGTGTCCGAAGGACCAGAGGCACAGACTCCGGCCGCGACTCCTGCCACCGGAGCCGCTGCAGGCGAGCCGGCACCGGGGAAGCAGTAGCCATGCTGCAGCCGAAGAAGGTCAAGCATAGAAAAGTCCAGCGCGGAAAAAGGCGCGGTAAGGCCAAGGGTTGGACGTCGGTCAAGTTCGGCGACTACGGACTAATGACTCTGGAAGCAGGCTGGATCACGAACCGTCAGATCGAGGCGGCCCGAATCGCGATGACCCGGCATATCCGTCGTGGCGGCAAGGTGTGGATCACGATCTTTCCCGACAAGCCGGTAACCAAAAAACCGGCGGAGACACGAATGGGGTCGGGCAAGGGAAACCCAGAGAGCTGGGTAGCCGTGGTAAAGCCCGGGCGCGTCATGTTCGAGTTGGCCGGCGTGCCAGAGCCTTTGGCCAAGGAGGCCATTCGTCTCGCCGCCCACAAGCTTCCGGTGAAGTGCAAGTTCGTGACTCGCGAGCAGACTCTGGAGGTTACTTAGTGCTCCGCACCGGAAAGACGGTGCTTACCGAGAGCGTCACTGCGCCCCGGTTCGCCAGGCGCGAGGAGCGCTGCGTACCTGGAAGGTACGTGAGCGACGAGTCACGCCGCGAGCGGGGATGCAGAGGCGTTCGAATGCCACCGTATTTATGGGGAGGTGCACTTAGTAATGGCGTCGGCAGCTGAGCTCAGAGAGCTCTCGATCGAGGAGATCGAGCAGGCACTAGCGGAAACGGGCGAGGAGCTCTTCAACCTTCGTTTTCAGCATGCTACCGGGCAGCTGGAAAATTACCGGAGGCTGCGCCAGCTACGCCGAGACGTGGCGCGCATCAAGACGATATTGAGAGAGCGCGAGCTCGAGGACGCCGGTGCGAAGCATTAGGGAGAAATATGAGCGGTGTTAGTAGTGAATCGAGCGAGATCATTGAGCGGGGCAAGCGGAAGGTACGCACCGGGCTTGTCGTCTCCGATGTCATGGATAAGTCTGTTGTCGTCGAGGTCCGAGACGCCGCCCAGCACCCCACTTACGGAAAGATAGTGCGAAGCACGACCCGTCTCAAGGCGCACGACGAGAGCAGCCTGGCGGGAGTCGGCGACCGAGTCAGAATCGCCGAGACGCGTCCCCTGTCCAAGACGAAGCGCTGGCGGGTAGTCGAGATAGTAGAAAAGGCGAAGTGATCCAGCAGGAGACCAGATGTCGTGTAGCAGACAACACCGGGGCTCGTGAGGTCTTGGTCATAAAGGTCCTGGGCGGAACGAGACGCCGTTATGCGGGCATAGGCGACATCGTCGTGTGCACTGTCAAAGATGCGATCCCAGGCGGCACCGTCAAGAAATCTGACGTCGTCAAGGCCGTTGTGGTGCGCACCACCAAGGAGCGCCGGCGCATCGACGGGTCCTATATCAAGTTTGACGACAACGCGGTCGTGATCGTCGACGGGCAGATGCAGCCGCGAGGCACTCGCATCTTCGGCCCAGTGGCGCGCGAGCTCAGAGACCGGCGGTTCATGCGCATCGTCTCCCTTGCGCCGGAGGTGCTGTGATGCCGTCCACCAGTATCAGGAAGGGCGACCGGGTGCGGATGATCGCAGGCAAGGATTTGGGGGCCGAAGGACGCGTCTTGGCTGTGCTCCCCAAGCGAGGCAAGGTGATCGTCGAGGGCATGAATACCGTCACCAGGCACGAGAAGGTGCGCCCAAATCGCCGAGGTGGGCAGGAAGGCGGCATCCAGCACAAAGAGGCCGCGGTGGATGTTTCGAACGTCGCCCTGATCTGTCCCAACGACGGCGCCACGCGCGTGGGCCATCGTGTCGATGATTCAGGGGCGCGGGTACGCGTGTGCGTCAAATGCGGGACGGAGCTGTGATGGCTCAGACGACCTATTCCCCCCGGCTCAAAGTGCAATATCGTCAGGAATTGACTCCCAAGCTGCAACAAGAGCTTGGACTAAAGAACGTCATGCAGGTTCCCGGCCCCGAGAAGATCGTAGTCAACATGGGGGTGGGGGATGCGTCGCGCGATGCCCGCCTCTTGGAGGGTGCGGTCAAGGACCTCACAACGATCACGGGCCAGAAACCGACGCTACGCAACGCTCGCAAATCGCTGGCGACCTTCAAGATCCGGGCCGGCATGCCTATTGGGGCGGCCGTGACCATGAGGGGCGATCGGATGTGGGAGTTTCTCGACCGGTTGATGGCGATCGTGCTTCCTCGTATTCGCGACTTTCGAGGGCTGAACCCGGAGTCCTTTGACGGCCGGGGCAATTACAGCTTCGGTCTTACCGAACAGCTTGTCTTTCCCGAGATCGACTACGACGACATCGACGTCCCTCGTGGAATGGACATCACGATCGTTACGACCGCTCAGAATGATGAAGGCGGCAGGGCGCTTTTGAGCGCACTTGGCTTTCCATTCAGGAGCGGAAGGTTGGAGGTATAGATGGCGAAGAAGGCCTTGCGGCTCAAGGCACAACGGAAACCCAAGTACAGGGTGCGAGCCTACTCTCGATGTGTGCGCTGCGGACGGCCGCGAGCCGTGTATCGCCGCTTTGGGTTGTGCCGGTTGTGTTTTAGGCATATGGCTCACAACGGGGAGATCCCCGGCATCACGAAAGCGAGCTGGTAGAGAAGATGAGCATGACCGATCCTGTGGCCGACATGCTTTCGCGTATCCGCAATGCGTCGTCGGCGGCCCACGACGAGGTTGTCATTCCAGCGTCCAAGATCAAGGAGAGCATCGCGAAGATCTTGGCCGATGAGGGGTTTGTGCAGAGCTATGAGACTTCGCGCGAGGAGACGCATGCGAACATCAAGATCCGCCTGCGTTACTCGGTGGACAGGGAGTCTGCAATTGCCGGAATCAGCCGGGTTTCGAAGCCCGGTCGGCGCGTGTACAAGGGAGCGCGAGAGCTGCCCCGCGTGCTCGGCGGTCTCGGCATCGCAATCATCTCGACGTCGCAAGGGGTCATGACCGACAGACAAGCCCGCCGAGTGGGCGTCGGGGGAGAAGTTCTGGCGCATGTCTGGTAGAGGAAAGGTCGGAAGATGTCACGTGTAGGTCAAGCCCCCATCAGCGTGCCCTCGGGGGTTGAGGTCACTGTTTCCTCAGGCGGCGTGGTCGTCAAGGGGCCGCGCGGGGAACTTTCCAGGGTGGTGCCGAAGGGTATCGCGCTAGAGCGCGCAGACGGCGAGATCAGGGTCACGCGCGCCAACGAGGAACGGGAAGTGCGTGCACTACACGGGTTGGTTCGAAGCCTGGTCGCCAATATGGTCCAGGGGGTCACTCAGGGATACGAGAGAAGGCTCGAGATCCATGGGGTCGGCTACCGCGCGGCCAAGAAGGGCGACGACATCGAGTTCCAGATTGGCTTCTCCCATCCCGTTGCCAAGAAGGCCCCCGTCGGTATCGAGTTCGAGCTCCCGACTCCAACGAGGATCGTGGTGAGAGGCATCGACAAGGAGCTCGTGGGCCAGGTGGCGGCGGAGATTCGAGCGATCAGAAAGCCCGAGCCGTACAAAGCGAAAGGCATCAGGTACGAGGGGGAGCACATTAAGCGTAAGGCCGGTAAGGCCGCGAAGGCGGGCGGGTAGTGTGACCTCGGATCTGAAGGCGCGGGGCAGGGTAAAGCGGCATCGCCGGGTGAGAAAGCTGGCGGTGGGAACAGAAGCGCGGCCCCGGCTCGCGGTGTATCGCTCCAACCGGCAGATCTATGCGCAGCTCATTGATGACTCCTCCGGCAGGACGCTTGTGTCTGCGTCGTCTCTGAAGGTACGAGGAGGCAAGGATCCGACGACCAGGGCAAAGGCGGTAGGACGTGCTGTGGCAATGCGCGCCACCGACGCCGGCATCAAACAAGTGACATTCGACCGAGGAGGCTTTCGCTACCACGGGAGAGTCAAGTCCCTGGCCGAGGGCGCCCGCGAGGGCGGACTTGATTTCTAGAACGGGAGAGAGCTGATGGCAAGAGGTTCGGGAGGTCGTCAAAGAGACGACGATCGTAACCAGTACGAGGAGCGCGTTGTCTCGATCAACCGCGTTGCCAAGGTGGTCAAGGGCGGCCGCCGGTTCTCATTCACTGCTTTGGTTGTAGTGGGCGATGGAGCCGGCCGCGTCGGCGTTGGTTATGGCAAGGCACGAGAGGTTCCGGCTGCGATCCAGAAAGGCATCGAGGAAGCGAAGCAAAGCTTCTTCACGGTTCCCATGGTAGGTCAGACGATCATCCACGAGATCATCAGCGAGGACTCCGCGGCCGTGGTGCTCTTGAAGCCGGCTTCTCCCGGAACCGGCGTGATCGCCGGAGGCCCCGTGCGCGCAGTCGTCGAGTGTGCCGGCATCCGGGACATCCTCTCGAAATCGTTGGGTTCGAGCAACCCGATCAATATCGTGCACGCCACCGTCAAGGCGTTGCAAGGCCTCAAGACGGCAGAGGAGATCGCTCTCAAGAGAGGCAAGCGTCCCGAGGAAGTCGCCCCTCCATATCTGCTGCGCGGCGCGAGTTCCGCTGGATCATCGGCATCTTAAGTGCACCTCCCCGTCAATCCGGTGACATTCGAACGCCTCTGCATCCCCGCTCGCGTCGTTACTTGTCGCTCACGTACCTTCCAGGTACGCAGCGCTCCTCGCGCCTTGCGAACGGCTCCGCCGAGGTCGGAATTGGGATTCAATCTGGGGCGCAGTGACGCTCTCGGTGCGCACCGTATTTCCGGTGCGGAGCACTGAGGGACATAGATGATCAAGCTCAAGGTGTCGCAAGTGCGTTCGGCGTTGGATCGAGGGGCGCGGCAGCGGGGGACCCTGCGTGCTCTTGGCATCAGGCGCATCGGCCACACCGTGGTTCACGAGGACAAGCCCGAGATAAGGGGCATGATCAAGGCCGTGGAGCATCTAGTGACGGTTGAGGAGATCGAGGAGACATGAGACTGCACGAGCTGAAGCCACCGCAGGGGGCTCGTAGAGCGCGCAGGCGAGTAGGTCGCGGCGAAGGATCGGGCCGTGGGAAAACCGCAGGCCGCGGGACCAAGGGAACCCGGGCGCGCGGCAGTGTGCCCCTGTTCTTCGAGGGCGGCCAGATGCCTCTCGTGCGCCGCCTGCCCAAGCGCAAGGGGTTCAAGCCCATCAACCGGGTCGTCTACGGAGCGGTCAACGTTTCCGAGCTGGGCAGGATCGAGTCGTCCGAAATCGGACCGGCCGAGCTCAGGGCGACCGGGCTGGTGCGCAAGCGAGACAAGATCATCAAGGTCCTGGGGCAGGGAGACATCGACCGGGCCGTGACGGTCAAGGCGCACGCCTTCAGCGCCACCGCCAAACAGAAAATCGAGGCGGCCGGAGGCAAGGTCGAGGTCGTTGTGCGTGGGAGGTCTGGCGAATGAACCTGCTTGGAGCGTTCGTCAATGCTTTCAAGGTTCCCGACTTGCGCAAGAAGATCCTCTTTACGATGCTCATCATAGCGGTGTACCGGTTCGGTGCCCACGTCCCTACACCGGGCATCGACGTCCAGGCCGCGCAAGCCTTCGCCAGAGGCGCTCAGGGCGGGGTATTCGACTTCATCAACTTGTTCTCGGGCGGGGCACTGACCCAGATGGCGATTTTCGCCCTGGGAATCATGCCTTACATCACGTCGTCCATCATCATGCAGCTCTTGACGGCCGTGATCCCCAAGCTCGAGGCATGGTCCAAGGAAGGCGAGGCCGGCTACAAGAAGATCACGCAGTGGACCCGTTATCTGACCGTGCTGTTGGCGATTTTGCAGTCGACCGGACTGGCGTTCCTTTTCCACAGCGGGCAGATCCAGGGTCCGGGGGGCCAGCCGATCGATCTCATACCGCAGTTCTCGGGGCCTCGGGTAGGGCTCATCGTCCTGTCCCTGACGGCCGGGACAGCGCTGATCATGTGGCTCGGCGAGCTCATCACCCAGCGGGGCATTGGTAACGGCATGTCGATCCTGATCTTCGCGTCGATCGTATCGACCCTTCCCAGCGAGGGGAAGGCCATTCTCGACCAGGGCGGACCGGTGCTGTTCAGCTTGATCGTGCTGATGGGTATCGGGATCATTCTTGCGATCGTCATGATGGAGCAGGGCCAAAGAAGGATCGCCGTTCAATACGCTAAGCGTATTGTAGGCAGGCGCCAGATGGGGGGGCAGTCGACTTATATCCCGCTTAAGGTAAACCAGGCGGGTGTGATCCCGATCATCTTCGCCTCGAGTGTCCTCTACATCCCCAGTTTGCTGCAAAACGTGGTTCAGGTGGATGTGATTCAGGATTTCATTACAAACCATCTCGTCAACTCAAGCAGCTTTGTGTACATGATTCTCTACGGGACGATGGTGGTGTTCTTTGCCTATTTCTATACTGCCATCAGCTTCAACCCGATGGATGTCGCCGACAATATGAAAAAATACGGTGGATTCATACCCGGTATTCGACCTGGGCGGCAGACTGCCGAGCATCTCGATCGAATCCTCACTCGAATCACTCTTCCGGGCGCTCTGTTCATCGCCGCGATTGCACTGCTTCCATCAATTGCGTTGCGCGCCTTTGGTCTGCAGGCGCTTCCCTTTGGAGGAACGTCGATCCTCATCACGGTGGGCGTGGCGCTCGAAACGATGAAGCAGATCGAATCCCAGCTCATGATGAGGCATTACGAAGGGTTCTTGAGATAATGCAGCGTCATCGCACGGGCTGCTAGCTCAGGCCGGGCATAAAATCTATGCGACTTCTCATCTTCGGCCCGCAGGGGGCCGGCAAGGGAACACAGGGGAGGCGCGTCGCCGAAGAATTCGACCTCGACGCGATCGCTACTGGAGACATGTTTCGATGGGCAATCTCCAACGAGACCGACATGGGGATGAAGGCGAAGGAGTACGTGGACGAGGGCAAGCTCGTCCCCGACGACGTTACCGTGGAGGTGGTAAGGGAGCGTCTGGAGGCGAAAGGTTTCGACGACTTCCTGCTCGACGGGTTCCCGCGTAATACATCGCAGGCCGATTCTCTGGACAAGATGCTGTCCGAGCACTCTGCCGCGATCGAGGCGGTCCTCGCTCTGGAGGTTCCCGAAGAGGTATCGCTGCGAAGGATCGTGGGGCGAAGGGTGTGTTCGAACTGCGGTCGCAACTACCACGACGACGCCCCGCCCGAACGGAACTGGACGTGCGACCGCTGTGGGGGCCAAGTCGAGAGGCGCACGGACGACACTCCGGAGAACGTCAGAAAGCGGCTGCGCCTCTACCATGATCAGACCGAGCCCTTGAAATCGCACTACCGGGACGTCCTCCATGTGATCGATGGCATGGGGTCCCCCGACGAAGTCTTCTCTCGTATCGTGGAGAGCCTCAAGTGATCTACAAGAAGTCGCCCGAAGAGCTTGTCATCATGCGGAAGGCCGGCGTGATGGTGAGCGATACGCTTCTGCGCCTGCAGGAGGCTCTGCGTCCGGGCGTGACCACGCGCCACCTCGATGCAATAGCGGAGAGTGCGATAGTTTCGTCCGGTGGGAAACCCTCGTTCAAGGGGTACAAGGGGTTTCCCGGCTCGATCTGCTCTTCGCCGAACGACGTTATCGTTCACGGGATTCCTTCAGACCACGTACTCGATGAGGGCGATGTCGTGTCGTTGGATGTCGGAGCTTTCTACGGGGGCCTTCATGCCGACTCCGCTTGGACGTTTCCCGTCGGAGCAATATCTGAGGATGCGGCCCGGTTGCTCGAAGCAGGCGAGAAGTCCCTGGACGCGGCCATCGAACAGTGTTATCCGGGGCGGCGCTTGGGCGACGTCGGCCACGCCGTCGAGCAAGTTGCCATCAAGGCAGGGTTCTCCGTGGTGCGGGAATATGTGGGTCACGGTGTTGGACGCGCCCTACACGAGGACCCACAGATTCCCAATTACGGCCCCCCGGGCCGGCGGGAGGTTCTGGGCGCAGGGATGACCTTGGCCATCGAGCCCATGATTAACGCTGGAGGGGCCGCCACGAAGGCCCTCGACGATGGTTGGACGGTGGTCACGGCGGATGGAGGGTTGTCCGCCCATTTCGAGCACACCGTGGCGATTACCGAGGAGGGTCACGAGGTCCTGACCAGGCGCGAGGCGAGGTGAATTCGACTCGGGAGCGTATTTCTGCTACTCTTAAGGGTCGGTCAGGGCAGTTTCTGCGCGCTTTCGGCGCGGTTCGCATCCCCGGCCGGATCAAACATAGACGATGAAAGTAGGAACCGCGCGCATGGCGAAGAACAAGGAGAAAGGCGCCCAGAAGGAAGAGGGCATCCAGATCGAGGGCACAGTCAATGAAACCTTGCCCAACGCCATGTTTCGCGTCGAGCTCGACAACGGCCACAAGGTCCTGGCTCACATCTCGGGGAAGATGCGCATGCACTACATCCGCATCCTGCCGGGAGATCGTGTGCTGGTGGAACTGTCCCCCTACGACCTCACGCGGGGGCGTGTGGTCTACCGCTACAGGTAGGAGCAAGAAGATGAAAGTTCATCCCAGCGTCAAGAGGATCTGCGACAAGTGCAAGATCATTCGCAGGCGCGGGAACGTAATGGTGATCTGCTCGAATCCCCGGCACAAGCAAAAGCAGGGATAAGGAGGCCGAATGGCTCGAATCGCCGGTGTAGACCTGCCTCGGGACAAGCGTCTCGACATCGCCCTGACCTACATCTTTGGGGTGGGGCCGACCCGCGCCCAGGAGACTTGCACCGGATCTGGGGTTGACGCCAGTACGCGAGTGCGTGATTTGACCGATGAGGAGGTCGTCCGCTTGCGCGATTTCATTGGGGATAGCTACGGAGTCGAGGGAGATCTCCGCCGCGAGATCAACCAGAACATCAAGCGCAAGATCGATATCGGTTGCTACCAAGGACTACGGCACCGCCGAGGGCTTCCCGTGAATGGGCAGAGAACCCACACGAATGCCCGCACCCGCAAGGGTCCCGGCAAGGCGGTCGCCGGCAAGAAGAAGTCAAAGAAGTAGCCGGGGTTCCGAGAAAAGTCTAGAGGGAAGGACATGCAGTTTGGCCGGTCCACGCAGAGCTAGGAAGACTCGCCGCAAGGAAAAGAAGAACATCGTTCACGGTGTCGCGCACATCAAGTCCACGTTTAACAACACGATCATCTCGATTACCGATCCTGAGGGGAACGTGATTGCGTGGGCATCTGCGGGTAACGTGGGCTTCAAGGGCTCCCGCAAGTCCACTCCCTTCGCGGCCCAGCAGGCAGCTGAGGTGGCGTCGCGCCGTGCTCAGGAGCACGGGGTTCGGCGAGTTGATGTAATGGTCAAGGGACCGGGTTCGGGGCGGGAGACTGCAATCCGCTCTCTGCAGGCCTCGGGTCTAGAGGTCATCGGCATCAAGGACGTCACGCCTGTTCCGCACAACGGCTGCCGGCCTCGGAAGAGAAGGCGAGTCTGATGGCGCGCTATACCGGGCCTGTGTGCCGGCTCTGCCGTCGTGAGAGGACCAAGCTGTTCTTGAAGGGGACGCGCTGTGAATCTCCCAAGTGTCCTATCGAGAAGGGCCGGCCGCCTCCCGGAGAACACGGCCGGGGGCGAGTCAGGGAGAGCGAGTATTTGCTTCAGCTACGTGAGAAGCAGAAGGCTAAGCGCTTCTACGGAGTGCTGGAGAAGCAGTTCCGAGGGTACTACCAGGAGGCCGCTCGGTCGAAGGGGGTCACCGGCGAAGAGCTCATGAGGATCTGTGAGTCTCGTCTCGACAACGTTGTCTACCGGGCCGGGTTGGCCATGAACCGCGGCATGGGCAGGCAGCTTGTTTCCCATGGCCACTTTCAAGTGAATGACCGCAAGGTCAATGTTCCTTCGTTTCGGGTGAAGCCTGGAGACGTAGTCAGCGTTCGGGGCCGTTCGCGCAATGTCGGCCGGATCATCGAGAACACCTCTTACGCAGAGGGAAGAGTGATACCCGACTGGCTGACCTCGAACCTGAGGGAAATGGCAGTTGAAGTGCGCGCCTTGCCGGAGCGCAACCAGATTGATGCGCCAGTGCAAGAGCAGCTAATCGTCGAGTACTACTCCAAGTAGTTCTTTCAGCCCTTTGCTCGCCAGGAGAGGAGCTTAATTGAATCTGTTGGTCGTCCAACGTCCACATGTCTCTGAAGAAGAGATCTCACCACAACGCAGCAAGTTCATCATCGAGCCGCTGGAGCCCGGTTTCGGCTACACGCTGGGCAACTCGCTGCGCCGCACGCTGCTTTCGTCCATACCGGGGGCAGCCGTGACCCAGCTAAAGATCGACGGCGTACTGCACGAGTTTTCGACCATTGAAGGTGTGGCCGAGGACGTCACCGACGTCGTGCTCAACCTGAAAGAACTCGTTATCCGCAGCGAGAACGACGAGCCCACGACGGTTCACCTGCGGGTCAACGGGCCCGCCGAAGTGACGGCCGGTGATATTCAGCTTCCGGCCGGTGTGGAGATCCTCAATTCCACCCATCACATCGCAACGCTTAACAAGAACGCAAGTTTGTCCACCGAGCTGCGAATCGAACAGGGTCGGGGTTATGTGGCGGCCGCAAGCGCCCCCAAAGAGGCCATCGGGGCGATACCCATCGATGCACTATTCTCCCCCATCCGGAGGGTGACCTACGACGTCGAGCCGACTCGCGTCGAGCAAATGACGAACTACGACCGCCTTATTCTCGACGTCGAGTCCGACGGCTCGATCACTCCAGCAGAGGCGCTGTCGTCTGCCGGTTCTACTATGGTGGAGCTGTTCCAGCTGTTCTCTAATCTGGGTGAGGGTATGGGGGGCTTGGTCCTGGGCCCGGACCCCGAAGAGGAAGTTGTCTCAGGGGTGCTGGCGCAGCCGATCGAAGATTTGGACCTGACCGTGCGCTCATACAACTGCCTCAAGCGCGAGGGTGTCACAACCGTGGGCGAGCTGCTGCAGAAGTCCGAAGAGGATCTGCTTGAGATTCGCAACTTCGGCCAAAAGTCGATCGACGAGGTCAAGGCTAAGCTCGAGGAGCTGGACTTGTCCTTGAAGCGGAAAGAGTTTTAGGGACTTTATGCCACAGCCGAAAAAGGGACCTGCGCTCGGATCCAACCCCTCTCATCAGAGGTTGATGCTCCGTAACCTCTCCCGCTCGCTGTTCGAGCATGAGCGGGTGAAGACCACAGAGGCCAAAGCGAGGTTGTTGCGTCCCTACGCCGAACACCTCATCACTAAGGCCAAAAAGGGCAGCATTCATCACCGTCGTCAGGTCTTGTCGGCGATCGAGGACCGGGGAGTGGTGCACAAGCTGTTCGCAGAGATAGGTCCGCGGTTTGCGGAGCGAAACGGCGGCTATACGCGGATGCTCAAGATCGGCCCTCGTCAGGGAGACGGGGCTCCCATGGCTTTCGTGGAGCTCGTGGAGGGTGCGGTTGCGCGTTCTTCCGCCACAGCCGAAACCGAAGCCGCCGGCAGGCGCCGGCTGCGCCGGCCGGGACGGAGACGGGCCGGGGCGTCCGGCGAAGGAGTCGCGGCGGCGACCGCGAGTGTGGAAGCCGAGCCGAGTGTGGAAGCCGAGCCGAGTGTGGAAGCCGAGCCGAGTGTGGAAGCCGAGCCGAGTGTGGAAGCCGAGCCGAGTGAGGATGAAGTCGTCGCCGACGACGGCGACGAGGAGACTACTCAAAGCTGAACCTTCGTCTCGACATTTCCTACGACGGCTCCTATTTTCACGGGTTCGCCGCACAGCCGTCCGTTAACACGGTCCAAGGGGAGATCGATGCAGCTCTGTCCAGGGTGCTCCGCTCCCAGGAGATGGAATCCACGGGGGCGGGCAGGACCGACGTCGGCGTGCATGCCCTCGGCCAAGTGATGAGCGTGCGCGAGGTTGGCGACGAGACTGATCTCGACAAGTTGAGAGCTGCCCTCAACTCCGCGCTCGGCGGGCGCATCGCGGTGAGAGCCTGCGCTCGAGCCGATTCGGAGTTCAACGCGCGCTTCAGCGCCCGCTCGCGCCTCTATGTGTACGCCATCCTGCAGTCGGACGTACCGGACCCGTTCCTGGCGAGAACGGCTCTGTGGCATCGGAAGGAGCTTTCAGTTGACGCGATGAACGAGGCTGCCGGCCATCTCGTCGGCGAGCACGACTTCAGCTCGTTCGGGCGTGTTCCACCTGGGGCTTCGGCGAGAAGGACACTCTTCGAGTTGTCGTGCTCACGCTCCAGCTCCATCATCCGAATCCAGGCGCGCGCCAACGCCTTCATCCAGCAGATGGTTCGCTCGCTGGTCGGCACACTCATTCAGGTGGGCGAGGGAAAGCGGGGGCCGGACGAAGCCGCCGGCGTGCTCGAAGCCCGAGACCGAGTTACGGCAGGTCCCGTCGCCCCCCCTCACGGTCTCTGCCTGGTCTCGGTCGAGTATGATGAGGGTTGGAGCAGGCCGATTTGACGCTGCTTCGCAGGTGCCGGTATCCTGCGGTTTCTCTGACTATCAAGCGGCTCGAAACCGCCAAAAGGAAGATATGAGAACCCACTCGACAAAGCCTCATGAGATCGTGCGCGACTGGTGGGTCGTGGACGCGGATGGTGTCGTGCTGGGTCGGCTCGCCTCTGAGGTCGCTCAGCTTCTTCGTGGCAAGAACAAGCCCTACTTCGCGCCCTATCTCGACTGCGGTGACCACGTCGTGGTGGTTAACGCTTCCAAGATTGTCTTGACCGGGAACAAGATCACCGACAAGCAGTACTACAGGCATTCCGGCTATCCGGGCGGTCTGAGCGCGACCCCTTATTCCAAGCTCATGGCGACTCGTCCCGAAAAGGCCGTCGAGAAGGCGGTCAAAGGGATGCTCCCGAGCAACCGTCTCGGACGAGCCATGCTCAAGAAGCTGAATGTCTACGCCGAAGGCGAGCACCCTCATCAAGCACAGCAGCCGAAGCCGCTCGACCTCCGGAGCGTGGCCGCTCCACACAACCCCGAGCAAGCCCACACGATCGAGGAGGTAACGGGTGGTTGAGGCCCTGACCCGCGCGACCGGCCGGCGCAAAGAAGCGGTGTGTGCTGCGCGCCTCATGCCCGGCAACGGGCAATGGTCGATCAACGGTGGCCGCAGCCTGGAGGACTATTTCCCGAGCATCACCCACCGCAGGATCCTCACCGAGCCACTCCGGCTCACCAATACCGAGGGCCGCTATGACATCGTCGTGAAGCTCACCGGCGGCGGCGTGGCCGGCCAGGCTGGTGCGCTCAGGCATGCGCTCTCGCGCGCTCTGGCCGAGCTTGATCCCGACCTCAGGCCGGCCCTCAAGCGGGCGGGTTTTTTGAGGCGCGACGCGCGAGAGAAGGAACGGCGCAAGTACGGGCTCAAGAAGGCCCGCAAGGCGCCCCAGTACTCCAAGCGCTAGGGCCGCTCACCCCGCTCTGTCCGCCGTACTCAAACGCGCGCAAAGCGCGCCTGGGTACGGATTCTGTACTCGGAGGTGCATTGAGCGCGATTGGCTACGTGGGCCGAGGGTCTAGACGGCCCACCACCACGGTTCCCTCCTCCCGGCCCATTGCCGCCCCGTCGGCGTAACGGTAACGAGAGAAGACGATCCAGCCTCCGGGGCCTACTAGTGGCGAGTCGATTACGCGCTTGTTGACCACGAGCGAGCGGGTCCGCGCGTGGATGTCCACGGCCCACATCTGTACGTATCCGGTGACGGCCGATCCGGTGATGTGGTTGGGTGAGGATAAGAGTGCGAGAGTCGGTGCCCCAGGTGATGCCGTGTCCGTGGCTCGCGCTTGCGTCGTAGCCGAGAACGTGTCCGATTCGCCTGCCATTTCCTGCGAAGAGGATGTCGTAGGCCGGAGGTGCGGACGTCTGTGTGCAATGGTCAAAGGGACTCGTTTGCTGAAGGACGAAGTGCGCGCCGACGGGTGACCAGGCCCGCTCGGGCACCCACATGTTCCACGCGTTCAGCATCTCGTCTTTTCGATCCGGCAGATGACGCATGAAGACGCGGCAGCCCCGCGCCTACAGCGCCCTTTTTCCATCGGGATCGACCGCGACCGAGGCTGCCAGTGAGTCGTATCCCTTGGGATCGGGAATGCTCAGGCCCGCGGGGGTGGGTTCCGCGCCGGGTCTATGAAATACGAGCTTCCGTTCCGGAGGCAGATAGGCGAGGCGACCGTCGTCGAGCCACCTCACTTGTCCGTGATAGGCGGCCTTTGCGACTCCTCGTGTGATGGCGCCGCTCGCCACGTCGACCAGGTCGATGGCGCGTCCCCGACGGATGAGGAGCTTGCGAGCGTCCGGCGAGAAGAGGGCGATTTGGGTTCGGGAAACCGGGCCCAGGAAACGAAGCGCGTCCTGGGTCAGGTCGATCACTCCCAAGTAGGTTGTGTCCCCGCCCGGCTCCCACCACCTGAAGGCCACAAGCCTCCCGTCGCGGCTGAGGTCGGTCAGGTGATAGGGAGAGTCGAAGCGCACGAATGGGCGCTTGTCGACGATGTGCGTGGTGCCCTCGTCGTAACTCTCAATGTGTTCGTGTGCTGCTCCCGGACCCGACAATGAGAGCAAGGTGAACAGGGCAACGAGCGCCGGGCGAAGCGGTTTCATTAAGTGCACCTCCCCGCTCACGGGTATCGGTAACGATGGAAACCAGGGCTCGAGAGTCGGTGATGGCGGTCATCACGAGGCCAGCATGCGGCGTAGCACCATCTGCAGCACTCCGCCGTGCCGGTAATAGTCGAGCTCGACGTGCGAGTCGATGCGGCATTGCACCATGAAGGTGGTCTCATGCCCGTCGGCCCGGGCCGTGACCTCCAGTTGGGCGCCCGGCTCGAGCCCCGACGAGATGCCGGTTATCGAGTAGGTCTCCTTCCCGTCGAGGCCGACGGACTCGGGGTTCTCCGATCCTGAGAACTGCAGTGGCAGAATCCCCATGCCGATGAGGTTGCTGCGGTGGATGCGTTCGAAGCTCTCCGCGATCACCGCCTTGACCCCTTGGAGCAACGGCCCCTTGGCGGCCCAGTCCCGGGAGCTACCGGAGCCGTACTCTTTCCCGGCGAGAATGATGAGGGGAACACCCTCTTGCTGGTAAGACTCGGCGGCATCGTAGATGGTCATCGACTGCTCATCGGGCAGTCGGAGGGTCCAACCCCCTTCTTTCGAGGCCAGCTTGTTTCGCAGCCTGATGTTCGCGAACGTGCCGCGCATCATGACCTCGTGGTTGCCTCGCCGAGACCCATAACTGTTGAAGTCCTGGGGCTTGACACCCTTTTCGACGAGATGCTTTCCGGCAGGGGAGCTCGGGGCGATCGAGCCCGCCGGTGAGATGTGGTCTGTGGTGACCGAGTTGCCCACGTACACGAGCACGCGCGCGTCCACGATGTCGGAGGGAGGCGATGGCTCGGCCCCCAGATCCTCGAAGAAGGGCGGCTCCCGAACGTAGGTGGAGCTCTCATCCCATTCGTAGAGATCTCCCTCGGGTGAAGGCAGATCTCTCCAGCGTTCGTCACCGTCGAAGATCGAGGCGTACTCGTCGGCGAAGAGACCGGCGCTCACCGACACCATGGCTTCTTCTATCTCCTCCGCCTGTGGCCATAGGTCGGAGA
>Ga0209587_1000161_pt1 | contig 32282 bp, 28 predicted proteins | sample NGEPerD_2_FD_184512 | JGI IMG/M metagenome (GOLD analysis project Ga0209587, IMG submission 184512) | Arctic peat soil microbial communities from the Barrow Environmental Observatory site, Barrow, Alaska, USA - NGEE PermafrostL1-D... | ecosystem: Environmental > Terrestrial > Soil > Wetlands >...
CGGCGTGGACGAGCCACCCGGGGTCCAGAACTTCAGCTTCTTGTTCGGGTCGCGCATCCCGCCGGCCATCTCGAGCAGCTCCCGCAGGGTGATGCCCAGCGGCGCTTCGTACTGACCGGGACGGGCAACGTGGCCGGAGAGGCTGAAGATGCCGAAGCCGGTCGACTTCTCGGTGCCCATCTCGGCGAACCACTTGGCACCGTGGAGCAACATCGGAGGGATGGACGCAATTGACTCGACGTTGTTGACAACGGTCGGTCGCGCATAGAGACCGGCGACGGCAGGGAACGGCGGCTTGAGGCGCGGTTGCCCGCGACGACCCTCGAGGGAGTCCAGCAGCGCGGTCTCCTCACCGCAGATGTACGCGCCGGCGCCGGCGTGCACGGTGATGTCCAGGTCGAAGCCGCTGCCAAGGATGTTCTTGCCCAGATAGCCTGCGGCGTATGCCTCTTCGACCGCGCGCAGCAGTCGGCGGTAGACGTGGACCACCTCGCCGCGCAGGTAGATGAAGGCATGGTTGCAGCCGATGGCGAACGAGGTGATGATCATGCCCTCGATCAGGAGCTGCGGAGCCGCCATCATCAACGGGATGTCCTTGCAGGTGCCCGGCTCGGACTCGTCGGCGTTGACCACGAGGTAGCGGGGGCCACCGTCAGGGGCAGGCAGGAAACCCCATTTCATGCCGGTCGGGAAGCCCGCACCGCCACGACCACGTAGACCGGAGTCCTTGGCCATCTGCACCAGATCGGCCGATGGCATCGTCACGGCCTTCTTCAGCGCCTGGTAGCCGTCGTACCTCTCGTAGGTCGCCAGTGTCCAGGACTGGGGCTCGTCCCAGGTCTTGGTGAGGATCGGAGTCAGCTGCGTGCTCACTTCTTCTTCGCCTTCCCGGTGCCCTCGGGCGCATCGAACAGCGTGTCGGTGGTCGGGGCCGTGTCGGTGGTCGGGGCCGTGTCGGCTGCCGGAGCCGCCTTCGCCTTCGGAGCCGTCTTTGCCGCCGGCGTCTTTGCCGCCGGCGTCTTCGTCGCGGACTGTGCCTTGGCGACCTTGAGGCCCTCCAGCGACGCCGGACCCGCACCGACGCCCTCGTCGGCCAAGCCGTCATGGAAACCGGCCAGCACCCGCGAGACCTCCTTGAAGCTGCAGACCTTTGACGCGCCGCGGGTGGGAGTCACGGATAGGCCGGAGCGCAGGTCGTCGACAAGCTGGCTGGTGGACTGGGGCGTCTGGTTGTCGAAGAACTCCCAGTTGGCCATGACCACAGGCGCGTAGTCACAGGCCGCGTTGCACTCGATCCGCTCCAGCGTGACCAGGCCGTCGGCGGTGGTCTCGTCGTGACCAATGCCCAGATGGGCGCTCACGAAGTCCCAGATCTCGTCGCCGCCCATGATCGCGCAGAGCGTGTTGGTGCAGACGCCGATCGTGTACTTGCCGTTGGGGTGACGCTTGTACTGCGAGTAGAAGGTCGCCACGCCACTCACCTCGGCGCCGGTCAGACCCAACAGATCGGCGCACAGCTCGATGCCCCGGGGAGAGACGAACCCGTCGACCGACTGCACCAGGTGCAGCAGAGGCAGCAATGCAGATCGCGCCTGCGGGTAGCGGGCGATGACCTCGGCGGCGTCGGCACGCAGCGAGGCCAGGACGTCGGCCGGGTAGCCGTCGGTGTCCGGTGACGGCACCACGCCGTAGTTCGGACTGCCGTCGGTGCTGATCATCGGTCCACGCCTCCCATCACGGGGTCGATCGAGGCAACCGCCACGATGACATCCCCCAGCTGGCCGCCTTCGCACATCGCGGAGAAGGCCTGGAGGTTGTTGAACGAGGGTTCACGGAAGTGCGCCCGGTAAGGACGGGTGCCACCGTCTGAGACCACGTGCACACCGAGCTCGCCCTTGGGCGACTCCACCGCGACATAGGCCTGGCCGGGCGGAACGCGAAAGCCCTCGGTCACGAGCTTGAAGTGGTGGATCAGGGACTCCATCGAGGTGCCCATGATCTCGCGAATGTGGTCCAGGCTGTTGCCCATCCCGTCGCTACCGATCGCGAGCTGTGCCGGCCAGGCGATCTTCTTGTCCTCGACCATGACCGGGCCGGGGGTGTTCTGCAGCTTGTCCGCGGCCTGCTCCACGATCTTGAGGGACTCGTACATCTCGTCCATGCGGACCCGCATCCGGCCGTAGGCATCGCAGGTGTCGCGCACCGGCACGTCGAACTCGTAGTTCTCGTAACCGCAGTACGGGTCGGACTTGCGCAGGTCGTGCGGCAGACCAGTCGAGCGCAGCATGGGTCCCGTGACGCCCAGGGCCATGCAACCGGTGAGGTCGAGGTAGGCGACGTTCACCATGCGCCCCCTGACGATCGGGTTCTCGTTGAGCAGTCGCTCGAGCTCGCCGATGCCGCGACGGAGCAGCGGGATCGCGTCACGGACCTTGTCGATCGCGCCCGGAGGCAGGTCCTGCGCCACGCCACCGGGTCGGACGTAGGCATGGTTCATGCGCAGGCCGGTGATCATCTCGAAGATCGCCAGGATGCGCTCACGCTCACGGAAGCCGATCGTCATGACCGTGGTCGCGCCCAGCTCCAGGCCACCGGTGGCCAGAGCCACGAGGTGGGATCCGACGCGGTTGAGCTCCATCATGAGCACACGGATGATTGTGGCGCGCTCGGGAATCTGGTCGGTGATGCCGAGCAGATTCTCGACGGCCAGGCAGTAGGCCGTCTCGTTGAACAGCGGCGCGACGTAGTCCATGCGGGTGCAGAACGTCACACCCTGGGTCCAGGTGCGGAACTCCATGCTCTTCTCGATGCCGGTGTGCAGATAGCCGACGCCCGCCTTGGCCTCGGTGACGGACTCGCCGTCCAGCTCGATGATCATGCGCAGGACGCCGTGCGACGAAGGGTGCTGCGGACCCATGTTGACGACGATCCGCTCCTCGTGGAGGGAGGCTGCCTCATCGACGATGGCGTCCCAGTCACCGCCGCCGGCGTAGACGTGCGCGCCTTCGTCGTCCTTGGCGTCAGCCACCGAGGTAGCGCGGATGTCACGAGTCTGTTCGGTCATCAGCTGTACTTCCTGCGCTCGTCCGGCGGCGGGACGGTAGCGCCCTTGTACTCCACTGGGATGCCGCCTAGGGGATAGTCCTTGCGCTGCGGGTGACCTTGCCAGTCGTCCGGCATGAACATTCGGGTCAGCGCCGGGTGGCCGTCGAAGACGATGCCGAAGAAGTCCCAGGTCTCGCGCTCGTTCCAGTCGTTTGCCGGATAGACCTCGACGATGGAGGGGATGTGCCGGTCATCGTCGGGGCAGGTGACCTCGAGGCGAACTCGTCGGCCACCGTTCGTGATCGAGAGCAGGTGATAGACGGCGTGCAGCTCGCGGCCGGTCTCCTGTGGGTAGTGGGCGCCGGAGACACCCAGACACATTTCGAAACGGAGCGCCGGGTCGTCACGCAGTGCGCGAGCCACGCCCAGGATGTGCTCACGGGCGACGAAGACGGTCATCTCGCCGCGGTCGACCACGACTCGCTCGATGGCTTGCGCGTATGACGCGCTGCCACCCACGAGGGCACGCTCCAGCTGGTCGGCGATCTCGTCGAAGTACCCGCCGTAGGGGCGGGCAGCGGCAGCCGGGAAGAGCACGTTGGTGACCAGACCGCCAAACCCGCTGGTGTCGCCACCGTCAGAGGCGCCGAACATGCCTTGTCGCACATCGATGACCACAGGCTCGGGAGTGGCCCCCTGCGCGGCCGGCAGGTTATCGGGGGTCTCGTCGTCTCTGCTCATGCCAGCAGACCCTTCATCTGATGCGTGGGCATCTCGGCAAGCGCCGCAGCCTCGGCCGCACGAGCCGCGGTGACCCGGTTGACTCCGAGCGGGGTGGCCTGGATCTGCTCGTGCAGAGCGACGCAAGCGTTGAGGAACATCTCTGGCCGTGGCGGGCACCCCGGAAGGTAGATGTCGACGGGGACGATGTGGTCGACACCTTGCAAGATGGCGTAGTTGTTGAACATGCCTCCCGAGCTGGCGCAGACCCCCATCGAGATCACCCACTTGGGCTCGGACATCTGGTCATAGACCTGGCGCAGCACCGGAGCCATCTTCTGGCTGACGCGGCCGGCCACCACCATCAGGTCTGCCGTGCGCGGCGTGGCCTGGAAGTACTCCATGCCGAACCTGGAGACGTCGTAGTCAGGCGAGCCGGCGGCCATCATCTCGATGGCGCAGCAGGCCAGGCCGAACGTCGCGGGCCAGACCGAGTGCATACGGCTGTAGCCCGCGACGTACTCGACCGTGGTCAGCAGGATGCCGGCCGGAACCTTGTCTTCAATACCCATTGCTCAATCCCTCCTCAGTCCCACTCGAGTCCGCCACGACGCCACACATAGGCGTACGCGACGAACACCGTGAGGATGAACAGCACCATCTCGACCAGCGCGAACAGGCCCAGCTTGCTGAAGGCCACCGCGAACGGGTACAGGAAGACGCTTTCAATGTCGAAGATGATGAAGAGCATCGCGGTCAGGTAGTACTTGATGGGCACCTTGCCGCCGCCGAGAGCCTGAGGCGTGGGCTCGATGCCGCACTCGTAGGCGTCCGCCTTGGCGCGGTTGTAGCGCCTTGGACCCACGTACGGAAGAAGCAGGACGGAGAGAAGGGCGAAAGCGGCGCCGATCCCCGTCATGAACAACAGCGGAACATACTGGTTGGTCATCTGGACGATCTCGCCTTTCGGTTGCCGACCTGCCCTGTGCGAGGCACCAGCCTAGAGGCGGTGCGTAGCCTCATGCCGAGGGGGCCATCTTCGACAGCGCGTTGATCAGCCGATCGCTGGCGTCGCCACCGTGCGGCTCGGCCAGGTTGGCCATGATCTTGAGCAGGAACTTCATCATCGTGGTGCGTGGCAGGCCGTACTTCACGGCCAGCCGCATGATCTCGGGGTTCCCGATCATCTTGGCGAAACCACGGCCCAGCGTGTAGTAGCCGCCGAGCGCGTCCTTCATCACCCGGGGGTAGGACTGCAGGACCTTCTCGCGCCCGGCGTCGGTCTGCCTGGCGAACGCCTGGGCGATGACCTCGGAGGCCAGGCGACCCGACTCCATCGCGTAGGCGATGCCCTCGCCGTTGAACGGGTTGACCATGCCGCCGGCGTCGCCGACCAGGAGCAGACCCTTGTCGTAGTGCGGTTGCCGGTTGAAACCCATCGGCAGCACGGCGCCGCGGACCGGGCTGGTCATCGTCTCCTCGTTGAACGTCCACTCCGGCGGCAGTGTGTCGACCCAGCGCTTGAGGATGTCCTTGTAGTCGACGTTGCCGAACGCAGCAGAGGTGTTGAGGATGCCCAGGCCCACGTTGGAGGTGCCATCACCGACGCCGAAGATCCAGCCGTAGCCGGGCAGCAGCTTCTTCTGGCCGTCGTCGCCCTTTGACCACAGCTCGAGCCACGACTCGAGATAGTCATCGTCGTGGCGCGGGCTCGTGTAGTAGGTACGGACGGCGACACCGAGTGGGCGGTCGTCGCGCCTGGGCCGGTTCATCGACATGCTCAGGCGGCTCGAGTTGCCGTCGGCGGCGACCACGAGCGGCGCGTAGTAGGTGAGCTCCTCACCGGTCGGTCGGCCATCGACGTCCACCGCCTTGGCCCGGACGCCGATGATGGAGCCGGTGCGATCGTCCAGAACCGGGCCCGTCACGTTCGTGGCCTCAAGCAGTCGGGCACCGTGCTTGACCGCGTGCCTGGCCAGGATGTCGTCAAAGTCCTGCCGGGTGCGCACCAGGCCGTATGGCGGGAAGCTCGCCAGGTCTGGCCACTGGAGCTGCAGCCGGACGCCGCCACCGACGATGCGCAGGCCGTGGTTCTTGATCCAGCCATCTTCCTCAGGAGTGGGGATGCCGAGGGTGATCAGCTCGCGTACCGCCCGGGGGGTCAAACCGTCGCCGCAGACCTTCTCACGCGGGAAGGTGGCCTTCTCCAGCAGCAGGACGTCGAGCCCGGCCATCGCCAGGTAGGCGGCTGTGGACGACCCGGCAGGGCCGGCGCCCACGACGATCACGTCGGCAGACTGCACCCGCTCACCCGATGGCGTGGTCGAGGGGGCGCTGCTGGTGATGGTGCTGTTACTCACGGGGGCCTCACCGTAGTGATTGCGGCGGAGCTGACAATGGGCTGGCAGCGCTTGTGAAAAACTTCACGAACGAGACGAGACTCTACGTCGGGATCGTGTTCTTGTTCCCATCGTACTTATTGACATCCTCCCGGCCACGAATGACCGGGGTTCCTACTGTGCCACTCACGAGGCACCTTGGTGGGTTCTCGCTTCACAGGCAGCCGCTGGGACAAGTCCCAGTCTGACGCCGCCTCCACGAGCGTTTAGGGTCTCCGCCAGCCCGGCGGCGACCATGCGACCTTCAACCAGAATGTTCCTGGCGGCGTTCAGATCCCGATCGTGGGTGATGCCACACTGCGTGCAGGTCCAGGACCTGACCGCCAGGGGTTTCTTGCCTGAGTTGAACCCACACACCGAGCACAGCCGGCTCGAGGGGAACCAGCGACTGACCCGCACCACCGTCCGGTGGCAACGCAACGCCTTCTCCTCCAACAACCGCACCAGTGTCGACCAGCCAGCATCGGCCACCGACTTCGCCAGCCGGGTCCGGGCCAAGCCGGACACGGCCAGGTCCTCCACATAGATCGCTTGGTTATCGCGAACGATGCGGTGGGCCAGCTTGTGATGGGCGTCCAGGCAGGTTTCCCGGACCTTGCGATGCTGGACAGCGACCCGGCGCACCGCCTTGGCACGCCGCTTCGATCCCTTCGTCTTCCTGGCCAGTGACTTCTGTGCCCTCGCCAACGCCCTCGCCTTCCGACGCAGGTAGCGAGGGTTCTGAACGACCTCACCAGTGGACAAGACGGCGAGGCTCGCCAGGCCAAGGTCGATCCCGACCTCGTTGGTGCTCTGGGGTAGCGGTGTGTCTGCCACCTCGACCACAAACGAGGCGTAGTACCGCCCGTCCGCCTCCCTGATCACCGTCACGCTCGACGGCACAGAAGGCAGGACACGCGACCACACCAGGCGAACATCCCCGACCTTCGCCACCCGCACCCCGCCGATGGTGACCCCGAAGCCGTTGCGGGTCAGCCGGATCGACTGTCGGTTGTCCTTGCGAGACCGGAGCCTGGGGTGCCCCACCTTGCAGCCCTTACGCGCACCGGAAAGGGAGTCGAACCAGTTCCGGTACGCACGGCGCGCGTCCTGGCACGCTTGAACCAAAGCAACTGACGCGACCTCACCTAGCCACTGCCGCTGCGGTGTCGTCTTGGCCAAGGTCACGACCTTGCGCTGCACCTGCGTGTCGCTGATCTTCTCACCGGCCGCATGAGCGTCCTGACGGGCACGAAGCACATCGTTGAACACCACCCGGGCGCAACCAAACGTCCGAGCAAGCAACACAGCCTGGCCAGGAGTGGGGTAAGCGCGGTAACGGTAACGAACGAGCACCCACTGAACGTAACGTCGCGCACCGACATTGACCCACTGCTGTCCGTGTCAACGCCCCACCTCAAGCAGCTATCCCGGACCTGAAGTACCGGGCTTGCGCCGCCCAAATACGCGGTCAGACCTAAGCCGGTTTGGTGGCCCTGTGCAGGGCGACGATGCCGCCGGACAGGTTGCGCCAGGCCACGTCCTGCCACCCCGCAGCGGTGATCAGACGCGCCATACCTGCCTGGTCCGGCCATGCCTGGATCGACTCCGCCAGGTAGACGTAGGAGTCGGGGTTGGAGCTGACTTTGCGCGCGATGGACGGCAGGGCACCCATCAGGTACGTGGAGTAGACCGTTCGGAACACCTTGATGCTGGGGTGGCTGAACTCGCAGATGACCAGCGAGCCCCCCGGTTTGGTGACGCGCAGGAACTCCTCGAGCGCCGCACTGGTCCCCACGACGTTGCGCAGGCCGAACGAGATCGTGACCGCGTCGAAGGAGTCGTCGGCGAACGGCAACCTGAGAGCATCCGCAGCGGTGAAGGCCAGGTCCGGTCGGCGTCGGTTGCCGACCCGCAGCATCCCCAGTGAGAAATCGGCTGGCACAACGTGCACACCGGCGTCCGCAAAGGGCTCGCTGCTCGTGCCGGTTCCGGCCGCAATGTCCAGGACCGTGTCGCCACCTTTGGCACCGACCGCCTCGCGTACGAGCTTGCGCCACCGGCGATCCTGACCCAGGGACAGGACGTCGTTGGTCAGGTCGTACTTCGCGGCGACGTCATCGAACATCGCCGCAACGTCCTGGGGTCGCTTGTCGAGGCTGGCGCGGGTCATGGCCCCATCCTCGCTGATCATGGTTCCCGTCACCACGGCAGCGGTCGTAGGCTTACTCGCCGTGACCTCCTTGCCGCAACCCGAGCAGGACCGCCCCGGGTCGCCGGCTGCATCCGTGCCGGCCATCGTGGCCCGCACCGTGGAGATCGACGACCCAGGTGCCTTGTTGTCGCTGCTTCCGGGGAGCCTCTCCCCCGAACGGGTCTCCACGTGGGTCCGCCGCGGCGAGGGACTGGTCGGCTGGGGCCGTGCGGCGGAGTTCCGGGCCGGCGGGGCGGGTCGGTTTGCCGAGGCGCAGGCATGGTGGAAGTCAGTGATCGAGCGCGCCGTCGTACGCGACGACCTGAGCCTGCCGGGCACCGGGCCAGTGGCTTTCGGCTCCATCGCCTTCTCCGCGGACTCCCCCGCTGGTGCTGTTCTGGTCGTGCCTGAGGTCCTTGTGGGGCACAGGGGTTCGCGATGGTGGCTGACGACGATCGGAGTCGACTCACATCTGCCGAGCACGCTGATCCCGTCTGCATCCCCGCCCCCGGCGCCCCCCGAGGACGTGGCCTTCGCGGACGGTGCTCTCTCAGGGGCACAGTGGTCGGCCGTCGTGGCACGCGCCGTCGAACGCATCAGCGCCGGCGAGATGGACAAGGTGGTCCTGGCTCGCGACCTCGAGGTGGACGCCCGTTCGGCAATCGACCCGCGTTGGCTTCTGCATCGCCTGGCCGAGCGCTACGACAACACGTGGGTATTCGCGGTCGATGGCCTCGTCGGTGCCACGCCCGAGATGCTCGTGAAGCTGGAGAAAGGCCTGGTCACCTCACGTGTGCTGGCCGGCACCATCCGTCGCACCGGGGATGACGAGCGCGACCTCGCGCTCGCCGCCTCGCTCGCCAGGTCATCCAAGGACCTCGAGGAGCACGAGTACGCCGTTCGATCCGTCGCGGAGGCTCTGGCACCCCACTGTTCGTCGGTCAACGTCCCCGAGTCGCCCTTCGTCCTGCATCTGTCCAACGTCATGCATCTGGCGACCGACGTAGCCGGCGTCCTGACCGACCACTCGACGTCGCTTGCGCTGGCCGCTTCGCTGCACCCGTCCGCCGCCGTCTGCGGGACCCCGACCCGCGTGGCAGATGCGGCGATCCGCGAGCTCGAGCAGATGGACCGTGGACGTTATGCCGGACCCGTGGGCTGGATAGATGCAGCTGGTGATGGCGAGTGGGGAATTGCGTTGCGGTGCGGTGTCCTTGACAGCGTCGACCCGAGTCGGATGCGGCTGTTCGCCGGCTGCGGCATCGTCGCGGGGTCCGACCCGGACTCAGAGCTGGCGGAGTCCGACGCCAAGTTCGTGCCCATGCGGGACGCTCTGACTGCTGGCTGAGTCGATCGGTCACCGGTCAGCGCGACGTCGCTCGTCCAGGCAAATCGGTTGCGCTGGAACGCCCTTCCCGCGAGGCTCGCCACATGACTGTCTCCATCGTGCCCCTCACCCCCTCGGACGGACAGCGGCTCCTGGATGTCGACATGGCCGCGTTCTTCTTCGACCCGACGGCCCATCCGGTCGATGTCGTCACGAGCCACTTCGACTGGACGCGCACGTTCGGCGCGACCCGCGAGGGCAGCGATGACCTGATAGGCGTCTACACGTCATACGACATGGCGGTGACCGCGCCCGGGCCGTTGGCCGCCCTGACCCGGGTTCCCATGGCCGGGCTGTCATGGGTTTCCGTGCACCCTGACCATCGTCGCCGTGGGGTCCTGCGCGAGATGATGGCCCACCACTTTGCCCGGCTGCATGAGGAGGGCTCAGCCCTGAGCGGGTTACATGCGGCCGAGGTCCCCATCTACGGCCGGTTCGGGTACGGCATCTGCTCGGTCGAGCTGGAGCTGGAGCTGGAGCGCGGCGCCGTCTTCACCGCTCCTGCGCTGGACGATGCTGCGAGCCGGGTCACGACCCGATTCGTCGCGGCGGACTCCGGCGACGCGGCACGGGTCGTCCATAACCTCCACCTCCGTTGCGCCGAGACCGCGTTGGGCGCGGTCAGCCGGCCGGAGCATCTGGCCCGACCGCTGTTCGCCGACCTCCCGTTGACCCGACAGGGACGCGAGCCGTGGCAAGTGCTCCTTGCCCACGTCGACGGTGAAGCCGCCGGTTACGCGGTGTTCAGTCGCCAGCCGAAGTGGGAGGGCTACCGGGCCAAAGGAACGGTCGCGGTTCGCGAGCTGGCGTCCGCCAATCCAGCGACGTTGCTGGCCCTTGCCCGACGGCTGGTGGACTTCGACCTGACCGCAACGACCACGATCAACGGCCGCGGGATCGATGACCCCATCGTGTGGTGGGCCGGCGGTCCGCGCGCCCTGGGCGTCACAACAGTCGACTCGTTGTGGCTGAGGCTGATCGACGTCGACGCAGCCCTGACCGCGCGCGGATACTCAAGTCCCTGCGATGTCGTGCTGGATGTTGTGGACCCCATCTGCCCCTGGAACCAGCGAGCATGGCGTCTGCGGGTTGACGATCAGGGTGTGGCGACATGCCAGCGCACCGGGGACGAGGCCGACGTGCGACTGCCTGTCCAGGCGCTGGGCGCCGCCTACCTGGGATCCAGAAGCATTGCCTCGCAGGCACACCAAGGTCTGGTCACCGAGCTGACGCCTGGGACGCTGCGCCTGCTATCACGGGCCATGAGCTGCGACCGCGAGCCCGTGGGAGCCACCGACTTCTAGCGCAAGCTGTCCGCGGCCGCCTGCGCGACGCTGTTGGGGTGGGCCTTTGGCGACTGGGTTGGGCCTTCTGCGACCTTGACGATGTCAGGCGATGCAGATACGATTAGCACACTTGTTCGAATCAATCAATGATCTCAGGGGGTGGCAGACATGTCGTGTGCGACGAGCATGGTGGCCGCTCCTCCGCTGCGGTCGGTTCTGTCGACCGTCGGTGTCGTGCCACCGACGATCCTCACGAGCGTCGGTCCCGTTCTTGATCCGGCTGTGCCTGATGTTGCCGTGCCTGATGTTGCTGTGCCTGATGTTGCCGTGCCTGACGTGGCCGTGCCTGACGTGGCCGTGCCTGACGTGGCCGTGCCTGAGGTGGCTGTGGCAGGGGTGATGGCTGATCTGGCGTTGGTGCTGAGCGCGGCCTGTCCTGGTGGGTTGTCCGGGGTCAGCGCCGAGCAGGCAGCGGTGGAGGCAGTCAAGGCGTGGGCGGACTCGGTCGCTGTCGAGGCCGTTGCGGCGATGGTTACCGGGTTCGAGACGGAGTGGGTCCACCTGGCTCCGGAACCATCACGTTCACACTGGTCGACCACGCGGGGGTGGCAGCGCTTCTTCCGGCACTGTCGGTCCGCGGCCGCCCGCGAGATCCAGGTCGCGACCGGTCTTCCGATCACCGCGTGTCAGCGCCGGGTGTGGTTGGCCGCGTGTGAGCCTGAGCGGGTCGGGCCGATGCTCGCTGGGATGCGACTGGGCCGGGTGAGCCTGGCCCGGGCGATCAGCCTGGCTGAGGCCACCGCACACCTGGACGCGGTCACCGCCGCGGCCATCGGGACCCGGGTCCTGCGCCCACCGACCGGCCCCGACGGCGCTGCCCTACCAGGGATGGCGCCGGCCTCCGAGGCGACGTTCAGGGCACGGCTGCACACACAGCTGGTGCTCCACCACGGGCTGGTTGGCCAGGCTGAGCGCAGCCACGCCGAGGCGGTCAAGGGACGATACGTCAGGGCCGAACCCCAGCGCGGTGGCACCGGACTGCTGTTGATCACCGGTGATGGGCCGCGCGTCGCCGCAGCACACGGCAGGGTCGATGCGATCGCCCGGCGCCTGCGCAAGAGCGGCAGCCCCCGCACCCTGGACCAGCTACGCGCCGACGTCGCCACCGACCTGCTGCTGCGGGGGTGGATCCCCACCGACCCGACGTTTGCCGCCCTGGGTGAACCCCCGACGGCCCGGGTCCAGCTCATCACTTCCTTGCCGACGGTCATGGGCCTCGACCACGGTGTCGGCCAGATCCCGGGCTGGGGTGCCATCAGCGGGCAGCAAGCCCGAGACCTCGCGCTGCAGGCCGGGTCGATCTGGAAACGGGTGGTGACCGACCCGCTGACCGGCCGGGCCATCGAGGTCTCCGCGACCACCTACCAGGTCCCGGCCGGGATGGCCGAACAGGTCAAAGCCCGGGACCGGACCTGCCGCGCGCCAGGATGCGAGATCCCCGCCGGACGCTGCGACCTCGACCACAGCCACGAATGGCAACCCGACGACACCGGCGGACCGACCGCCGAAACCAACCTGGCCGCGCTCCACCGCGGACACCACAACCTCAAGACCTCCGGCTTCTGGGACCGCGACCAGTCACCCGACGGCACGCTGCGCTGGACCACCGCGACCGGCCGCAAGGTGACGACCTACCCCTACGTCTACGACCACCCCGACAACCTCCCCGTCAGGGTCTCGAGCCTGGAGGCCCACCACGGCCGCCGCCTGGCCCCGGTCCTCAACCCAGACATCCCGCTCCCCGGACACCTCAACATCTTCGACGAAATCGCATGGGCCCAAGCCCTCGCGCCCGCCACCCCACAACGACCACAACACCATTGGCCAACCCAGCGCGACGAGGGCACACCACGACCCAACCAGAGCCAACACCCCACCGCGACCGCTGCCACCATCGACGACTACCCGCCACCACCGTTCTGACCGTCTTGACCGACTGGTGGCTAGCGCAAAGCGTTCGCCGTGGCGGCCCTCAGGTTGGCGTGAAGGTCGCGGTGCACCGAGCGGTCGACCCGCACCTCAACGACGCGGAGTCCGTCGGGGCGCTGTCCGACGACGGCGCTGAGGTCGGTCGCACTGGAGGCCAGAACGTGTTCGACGCCATGAGCACGACAGGTGTCAACGATCGAGACACCCGTCGGTGTGCCGAACACACGCTCGAAATCTGTTGCCCTGTTTGGCTCCCCGGGCTCCAGCAGGGTGAAGATGCCACCTCCGTCGTCGTTGGTGACGACGATGGTCAAGCTGGGTTGCGGCTCGCGTGGACCAATGAGCAAGCCGTTGCTGTCGTGGAGGAAAGTCAGGTCGCCCATGAGCGCGTATGCCGGTCGCCCGGGCTGCGCGAGCGCGATGCCGATGGCGGTCGACACACAGCCGTCGATGCCAGCCAGTCCGCGGCTGGCCACGATGGTGAGCGGTGCGCTTCTCAGCGACGGAGACAACGCCAGGTCGACGTCGCGGACCGAGTTGGATGATCCGACGAAGAGCGTTGCATCCGGGGGCAGCTCGGCAAGGACCGCGGCCGCAATGGCAAGCCCGCTCGGCCACGACTGGGCGATAACCGCCTCGGCTGCTTTGGCGACCAGCTCGCCAGCGTCCAACCAGTCCCGCGCCCACTGCTCATCGACCTGTCTGCCCTTGATGACGGATGCACCCAACGCCTCGAACGGATGGATGATCGACGCAACATGCGAGGGATCGGGCCAGCTCGACCGCGCCGCAACGATCTCAACAGCTACGGCGGGGTTTCGCAACAGCGCGCCCACTGCGCGGGAGAGCGTGATCCGCCCCACGACGAGCACCCGCTCAGGCAGATGCCGCGACAGCCACTCACCGGCGGTGAGCAGCAGCGGGCCATGAGGAACCTGGGCGCTGCGGTCATGGGCACCGAACGGCTCAGCGATGACAGGCCACCCCGCAGCCGCAACCAGCTCCATCACCTGGACGGCCATGCACGGGTCAGGCAGATCACCAAGCAGCACAAGGGTTTTGGGAACAAGCGCGAAGGGTTCGCCCTGCCCACGCAACGGTTGCACTCTGACCCACGGGGCGCCTTCGTCACGGCCATCGAGGCTTTCAGGCCATCCGGCCACGGGAGCCACATCGGGCACCAGCACATCGGGAACCAACGGCTCACGCAGCGGCACGTTGAGATGCACCGGCCCGGCGTCCAACCTGCCCGTCCCTGTCGCTGCCACACAGAGCCGGCCCACGACGGAGCGCCACACGGCATTCTGGCCGTCGCGGTTCTCTGGCGCACCAAACTGGTGGAACATGCGGACGGCAGTGCCGAAAAGGCCGCTCTGGTCAGTCGTCTGGCTCGCCCCGGTCCCCTGCAGCTCTGGGGGGCGGTCTGAGCTGACGACGATAAGTGGCACGGCAGCGTGGCTGGCCTCAAGGACAGCAGGGTGGAGGTTGGCGACCGCAGTGCCTGATGTCGTGAACACCGGCACAGGGCGGCGCGTGAGCTTGGCCAGACCCAGAGCCAGGAACGCCGCGGAGCGCTCGTCCACACGGACGTGCAGGCGCAGACGGCCTGCCCGGTCGGCGTCCTGCAGTGCGTAAGCGAACGGGGCAGAGCGGGAGCCTGGACACAGGACGGCCTCGCGGACTCCATGGCGCACCAGCTCATCCACCACAACCGTGGCCAAAGCCGTCGACGGATTCACGCTGGCGATCCTGCCACAACACCCAGACTTGGGAGTTAGTGACTCACAGCCACGGATCGCGCTGTGCCCCCACATGCTTGACTGTCTCAGCGCCAGCAATCAGGGCAGCCCGCAAAGCCTCATGGCGTCCGGCTCCCGCGACCAACGCGGCACACAGCGCTCCGCAGAGCGCGTCACCCGCCCCCGTGGTGTCGAGCACCTCGGACGTTTCGACAACGGGGCCGATCAGCTGGTCACCATCCCACGCTGCGCCCGCCGCCCCGAAAGTCACGATCAATGACGCTGGCACAGCCTCCGAGTCTGCCAGCATCAGGGCTTCGTGCTCGTTGACCACCAGTGGGTCGGCGAGGGCGACGATGTCGGGTGGCAACGCGGCGTACGGAGCCAGGTTCACAACGACCCTGGCACCCCTGTTGGACGCGCGTCGCGCGGCGGCGGCGACGACAAGGAGCGGCACCTCCAGCTGCAGCAGCACGACGTCGCCAGGGCCTACCGAGTCCAGGACGGCGAGATCAGCAACGGTGACCGCGGCATTGGCGCCGGCTACGATGACGATCGAGTTCTCGCCAGCCTCGTCAACCGTGATGAGCGCATGGCCCGTGACGCAGTCAGGCTGAGCGCGGATGCCTGAGACATCGATACCCAACGCCGACAGTCGTGCGACGTAGGCAGATCCAGCCTCATCCGACCCGACGCAGCCGACCATGACCACGGCAGCACCTGCCGCCGAGGCGGCGACCGCTTGGTTTGCCCCCTTCCCACCAGCCCACCGCTCCAGCCCACTGCCAACGACGGTCTCACCCGGCTTCGGGTGCCGCTCGACCCGCGTCACCAGATCGACATTGAGGGACCCCACAACGACGACGCGACCCATCAGTGAGTCGCGATGTTGACGGTGCGCCACCACAAGTCGGCGTAGCGCTCAGCGTCCACTGACAGCGCGACCTGCACCGTTGTCGGTGCAGGCACAGGAGCATCGTGGGACACGTCCCCCGACCACTCGCGTCGGTCGACAACGGTGCGGCCGCGCGAGTAGGTTCCTGCCAGCTCAACCCGGACCGGCAGACGTGACGTGGTCACACCCGCGCGATCGATCGCCACGCACACCGCTCCCGCATCTCCGATGGTCGCATCGGGCTGACCGAAACGACTGCACTGGAAGTCGATCAGCCGCCCGGCAAGCTCGGCCGGTCCACGCCCACCCACCGCGATGAGCTGCTTGGCCCCCATACGGCTGATTCTCACGTCATAGAAGACGTCCAGGCCGTACATGACGACGGGGATGTCGAGCTCAGCCGACGATTCGAGGACGATTGCTGCCGCTTCGGGGTCATGCCACACGTTGAACTCGGCGGAGGCGGTGGCATTGCCGATGTTTGCCGCCCCACCCATGAATACGATCTCACGCAAGCCGGCAGCGGCCTCTGGATAGGTGCGCAGCAGCAGGGCGATGTTGGTCAGAGGAGCCAGCGGCACCAACGTGATTCGTCCTTCCGGCCCTCCTTCTGCGGCAGCGCACAGCAGGTCCCGAAGCAGCTCCACCGCGTGTCGATCGTCGGGATGACGGTCGGAGGAAGGCCAGCCAAGGTCCGCCAAACCGTCATCGCCGTGGACGTGCAGGGCATCGCTCGAGGGTTCGAGAAGCGGTCTGGCTGCGCCGCGAGCGACCGGAACATCCGCCCGGCCGGCGACGTCGAGGACCATCAAGGTGTTGCGGAGTACTTGGTCCACGCTGGCGTTGCCACCGACGCAGGTCACCGCGCGCAGATCCACCTGCGGGTGCAGTGCTGCCAACAGCAGCGCACACGCGTCGTCGACACCGGTGTCGACGTCGAGAATGACCGGCATCGGGACGGACTTCTGTAGGTGGAGGGGAGTCATGCCTGCACCAGAGTTACGGGCATCGACGAGTCGGCCGGAAGATCGAGGGCTGACGCGCTGCGACCCCTGGCCACCATCTGAGCGCCAAGTGCGGCGACCATCGCTCCGTTGTCGGTGCACAGACCGGCTCGAGGCAACCGCAGCCGGATGCCCGCAGCGTCGCATCGCTGCTGGGCCATGGCTCGCAGTCGCGTGTTGGCCGCGACGCCACCGCCGATGAGCAGGTGATCGACGCCATGCTCCTGGCAGGCCAGGACCGCCTTGCGCGTCAACACGTCGACGACCGCCTCTTGGAAGCTGGCGGCGACGTCCGCCACCGGCACGGGCTCACCCGCCCGCTCGCGCGCCTCGACCCAGCGTGCGACGGACGTCTTGAGGCCAGAGAACGAGAAGTCGTAACGGTGCCGCGCCATGTCCTTGCCCGAGGTCAGGCCGCGAGGGAACGCCACGAAGGCTCTGTTGCCTTCTGTGGCAACCCGATCCACGTGCGGTCCCCCAGGAAACGGCAGCCCGAGGACCCTTGCCACCTTGTCGAAGGCCTCGCCCGCAGCATCGTCGATGGTGCTACCGAGCGATCGCACGTCATGGGTGACGTCCGGGACGAGCAGGAGGCTGGAGTGCCCGCCAGAGACCAGCAACGCGATGGTCGGCTCGGGCAGCAGTCCATGCTCGACGATATCGACTGCGACGTGGGCGGCGAGGTGGTTGACGCCGTAGAGCGGTTTGCCCAAAGCCACCGCGAGCGACTTGGCCGCAGCCACGCCCACCAGCAGAGCGCCAGCCAGCCCCGGGCCGGCCGTGACGGCGATCGCGTCCAGATCATCGAGCCGAACGCCAGCCTCGCGGCAGGCTCGCTCGATCGTGGGGACCATGGCCTCGAGGTGGGCGCGGCTGGCCACCTCGGGCACCACGCCGCCGAAGCGCGCGTGCTCTTCGACACTGCTGGCGACCGCGTCGGCGAGCAGGATCTGACCGCGGACGATCCCGACGCCAGTCTCGTCGCAGGATGTCTCGATGCCGAGAACCAGCGGGCCGCCAGTCACAGCGTCAACCTCATGATCTGCGCATCAACGTTCGCCGGTTGGTAGTACCTGCGTCGCACGGTCGTCATCACAAAGCCCGCCTTTGAGTAGAGCCGCTGTGCCGCAACGTTATCCGCCCGAACTTCCAGCATCAGATGTTTTGCGCCACCACGCCGTGCCTCAGCGATCAGCCAGTCCATCAGCACCGCGCCCAAACCCCGGGACTGCACTGACGAAGCGACCGCGATCGTCATCACGTCTGCAACCTCGCCGCCACGGTCTACACCGGCGTAGCCAACGACAGCGCCCCCGTGCTCACCGACGACATAAGCACGACGTGGGCGACCGGCCAGCTCCGCCCACCAGGTCTGCTCCGACCACGCGTCTTCGGCGAACAGCTCCAGCTCGAGCAAGGCCAGGACAGGGATGTCGCGCCAGGTCATCTCGCGGAGAGCTGTCGAAGGCTGGTCTGTCTGAGGCAGCGTCATGGCAACGCCGGCCTGCGTGGCGGCGGAGGCGCCGCATCCGGGCGACGCAGATACATCGGTTCGGGCTCGGGCAACGTCTGACCAGCTGCCAGCATCCGGGCTGCCAGGTCAGCAAGTGCGCCGGCACTGACATCGAGCGGGCCCATGCGGGGACCGAGCGACTCGGCATACAGGACGGCACCTCGTCCGATGACCGGCAGTCCTCGCACCTCGTCGGCGATCACGGCTGCTTTGGCCACCATCGGTTCGCCAAGGCGTTTCACCCCTCGACCGGAGATCTCGTAGCGAGCCCAGTAGACCTCTTTGCGTCGCGCATCGGTTGCCACGACACAAGATTGACCTAGAGCACCCGACACATCCTCCAACCACGCCTGGTGGGCCATTGCGTCAAGGCTGCACACCCCGAACACGGGCACGCCCCGGGCGAAGGCAAAGGTTCGAGCCGTTACCAAGCCAATGCGAAGCCCGGTATACGGCCCTGGGCCGGTGCCGACGACCACCGCGCTGACGTCGGCCGGAGCACGGCCCGCCTTGGTCAGCACCTCGGCGATCCCTGGCGCGACGTACTCGCCGTGGCCCCGAGCGTCCAGCGTGATGCACTCGGCAAGCACCTTCTCACCGTCGTGCAGTGCGACGGTGATGGCGGAGGTGGCGGTGTCGATCGCGAGCAGCAGCACGGGTTCAGGCTAACGAGACGAGGTCGTCGAGCGCTGCCACGGTTGCCGGGCCGGTCCATCGCGCACCATGGCCGACGAGGTCCACGGTCCGGGCATCGTGCCCGCGCAACGTCACCTCGAGGTAACCCTCACTGAGGTCTTCGGCAACGCCATGACCCCACTCGACTATCGTGACGGCCGATTCAAGGGACGCATCGAGGTCCAGGTCATCGAGCTCCGCGAGCCCGCCCAGCCGATAGGCATCGACATGCACGAGATCCGGTCCACCGGTCATCGACGGGTGCACCCGGGCTATGACGTACGTCGGTGAGGTCACCGGGCCACGTACCCCGAGGCCGGCGGCAATGCCTTGTGCCAGCGTCGTCTTGCCGGCGCCCAGATCGCCGGTGAGCAGGAGCAGGTCTCCGGCTTTGAGGAGAGCACCGAGCCTGGCCCCCCATGCGTGCGTGTCATCGACGGTGCGGAGCATCACGTGACCCGCCGGGCGGAAGACGTGGATGGCCTCCGGAGACATCGAAACGCTGTCGAGAGACCGGCTGTCACGAGACATTGTCGTGGCGTTCCTTGGCCTTCTCCACCCGCCGTCGCTTGGCCAGGTCAGTGACCAGTCGACGGACACGCGGTTTGCGGCGCAGGTCGATGTGCGCGGCCGCGGCACGTTGCGCGCGCGCGATCAACGCCAGGAGCTGCTCGCTGACCACGTCACCGTGCTCCAGCATGATGATGTGGCCGGCATCGTCGACCAGGACGTGCTCGGCACCAGGGATGAGCCGAACGATCTCCTCGCTGTGTTGCGGCGGCGTCAGCAGATCCTGGACTCCGTTGATCACCAATGTCTCCACGCCGATGAACTTCTCGAGGGCTTCACGCTTGTCGTGCTTTTCGAACGTCTCCATGAACTCGGAGATGACCTCGATCCGCGTCCCGAAGATCATGTCGGCGGTGAGCCGCACGATGCTCAGCGGCACCGGCGAGGCGAACGAGTAGCGATCGACCAGGAACTCCTCGACATCGCGTCCAGCCCGGCGCGCCGCGTTGACCAGACCTTGCCGGCCCGCGAGCTGGCCAACGGCGACCGGCCCCAACCGGTGCACGGCCCTGCCCAGCATGCTTCCAAGACCCCACGAGACCGCCGAAAGGCCTCCTGGGCTGGTGGCCACGAACGCCACCCCAAGAACGCGTTCCTTGATGAGCTCGGGCTGGTGAATGGCGAGGGCCATCAACGTCATTCCGCCCATGGAGTGACCGACCAGGACCAACGGGCCCTCGGGCACGACCTGGCTTATGACCGCACCCAGGTCGTGCCCGAGCTGGTCGACGTCGTAGGACTCCTTGGACCCGGCCCCTGACTGCCCGTGACCCCGATGGTCCCAGAGCACCACGCGATATCCCGCGGCCTTGAGCGCACGTCGCTGGAACACCCAGCTGCGCAAGCTCAAGGTGTAGCCGTGACAGAACACCACCGTTGGCACAGGCACGCCGTTGGGCGCCGCCGCGGGCCGGCCCTCAGGTTCGTCGATCTCAACATGAAGCTCGACGCCGTCGGTGGCGATGACGACGACTTCGGCACTTGCCTGTTCTTCGTATGTATCAAGGGAGTCCAACGCCCTGGCCGTCTGACGGGCACGGACCAGTCGATCGGCAACAACACCCACTGCAGCCGTAGCGGCCGCCGCGGAAAGTCCTACGCCGAGGCCGGTGAGGGTCCTCCGGCGAGTCCGGATCATTGCTTGCCCCCGACGTGGATCCGGGGCACTCGGGCCCCGATGCGCGTGACGATCTCGTACGAGATCGTCCCCGTCGCCTGCGCCCAGTCCTGCGCCGTCGGCTCCCCCGACTGTCCGGGGCCGAACAGGGTCACCACGTCCCCCGCCCGAGCCTCGCTCCGGGGGCCGAGGTCGACGATGAACTGGTCCATGCAGACCCGCCCGGAGACCGTATGCCGCGCGCCCGCCAGGCTCACCGGCCCCACGTTTGTGGCACTGCACGGGATGCCGTCGGCGTAGCCGATCGGCACCAGACCCACGATCGTGTCCTGCGTGGTGACGTAATCATGTCCGTAGCTGAGGCCCTGCCCGGACGGAATCCGTTTGGTGGCAGCGAGATCAGCACTCAGCGTCATCGCCGGCGTCAGCCCGAACGTTGACGGACCGCCCAGCGCCGGGACCGGCGACAGACCGTAGACGGCCAGCCCTGGCCGAACCAGGTCGAAAGCAGCGGCGGGATTGGTCAACGTGGCGGCGGAGTTGGCCAGGTGCCGAACCTCAAGGTCGCACCCCGCGCTTTCGGCGTCGTGCACGGCCTGCACGAATCGCTCCTGCTGCGAGCGGTTGGTCGGATGGGCCGGCTTGTCCGCGTAGACGAGATGCGACCACACCCCGACGACTCGGACAGCGCCCTCGGCCTCGAGGCTGCGGGCGGCGTGGAGCAGGATCGGCCAGTCATCGCCGAAGGCCCCGTTGCGACCAAGCCCGGTATCGACCTTGAGATGGATCCGGGCCGTGCGCCCAAGGGCCCGGGCCGCGTCGGCCACCTCGGACAGGCACCACAGCGCAGACACCGACAGATCCACGTCGGCGGCAACTGCAGCCTCGAAATCTGTCCCGGGAACGTGCAACCATGACAGGACCCGGGCCTGGATTCCGCTGTCCCGCAATGTCATCGCCTCGTTGAGGTGGGCGACCCCCAGCCACGTGGCACCGCCAGCCAGGGCGGCCCTGGCGCTGGGCACGATCCCGTGTCCGTAGCCATCGGCCTTGACGACAGCCATCACCGCGGCTGACCCAGCGTGCTCACGCAGAACCTCGACGTTGCGACGGATCGCGTCCAGATCCACGGTGGCCCGTGCAGGCGCCCGGCCACCGGCAGGCACAGCACCGTCAGCACGGGCCAAGCCGGCAGGGGATCCGTGAATCTCGTACGTCATCGTGAAAGTGTCTCAGGGTCGGGCAGTCGGGCGCGCCAACAAGCCGGCTACCACCCCGGGTATGGCCTGAGCCACATCCAGAGCGCGCACTGGCCCACCGGGGTTCGCCGCATCTGCAGCCAGCCCGTGAACCAGCGCGGCGACGCTGCCGCCGTCCAACGGCGACAGCCCTGCGGCGAGCAGCGTCCCCGCCAGCCCGGCCAGCACATCTCCCGATCCAGCGGTTGCCAGCCACGCCGGCGCGTCGGCCTGTGATCGCACCGCAAGATCCGACGCGGCGGACGGCACCACCAGCGTCGTCGCGCCCTTGAGCAGGATGGTGCTGTTCGTCAGGTCGGCCAGGCGCCGGGCGTGGGCCACCGGCGCACCAGCCACCGTGGCTCGATCCACCAGGACATCGAGTCGGCTCAGCAGACGGGCAAGCTCACCAGCATGGGGCGTGAGCAGTGTGGGGGTGGAACGCGGTTCGACAATGAGGTCGAGACCGCCCGCATCGACGACACAGGGCAGGCCGGAGTCCAGCGCCGACTGCGCCGCGGCTCGTTGCGCCCTGCCCTCGTCGGAGTCGTCCGCGACGTCCACGCCCGGCCCGATGAGCCACGCCTGCACCTGACCCGAGCCGATAACGGCTTCGGGAACCCGGGAGCGAACCAGCAGGGTCGGCGTTGAGGGGCCGACGTAGCGCACCATCCCTGCGCCTGAGCAGACCGCCGCCGTGACCGCCAGCAGCGCTGCCCCGGTGTAGTTCTCGCCGCCGGCGACGATCCCGAGCACACCACGGGTGTACTTGTCGTCCCCGGGCCCTGGACGGGGCCAGAGCCTCGAGACGTCGTCGTGGGTGACCCGCTCGACCGCCGGCGGGCCGTCGATCGACACACCGATGTCCACGACCGTGAGCCGTCCGACCGCAGGCTCGGTGGCCGGCAGCAGGTGGACCGGTTTGGGCACGATGAAGGTCACTGTCTCGTCGGCGAACACACAGGAGTGAACGGCCACCTCGCCGTTCGGGTCCGCGCCGCTGGGCAGATCGACCGCCAGCACGTATGCCGTGTCACTCACCCCGCGCAGCAGTCCGTCGATCTCGGGCGACAGCCCCGGGTGCCCGCCGATCCCCACGATTCCGTCGATGACCAGCTCGGCCCGACCCAACGCGGACGCGACCTCAGAATCTGCATCCCCACCCACCGCGCTGAGCACCACGACACCGGCCTCGCGGGCGGCAAGGAGCCCGGCCTCGTGCACCGGCTCGGCGATCTTCAGCACCACTACGGCGGCACCTTCGCGCGCGAGGAGGGCCGAGGCAAAGAGCGCATCTCCGCCATTGTTGCCGGCCCCGACCAGCGCGACGATCCGTCGCCCACCGGGGGCACCAAGTCGGGCGGACGCGACCGCAGCCAGGCCAGCGGCGGCACGTGACATCAGCTCGCCTTCGCCCAACCCGGACATCGCAGCGGCTTCGGCCTCGCGGACGGAGGACACGGCATACGCGCGGATCATGGTCGCCTCAACCCTCGGCGATCACGACGGCTGAGGCGATGCCGGCATCGTGGGAGAGCGAGACGTGCAGCTCGTGCACACCCAGCTCGGCCGCACGTGCCTCGACGCTGCCCCAGATCTTCAGGTGTGGCCGGCCTTCGTCGTCATTCACGACGCTGGCGTGGGTCCAGTGCAGACCCGCCGGCGCGCCCAACGCCTTGGCCAGCGCTTCTTTGGCTGCGAACCTGGCCGCCAGGGAGTTGAGCCCCAGCGAACGCTCGGAGTCGGTGAAAAGCCGCTCGAGCAGGCGCGGCGTACGTCCGAGCACCTGACCGAAGCGCGCAACGTCGACCACGTCGATCCCCAGCCCGATGATCACGACGGCCCCATGGTTATCTGATCGCCAGCGTCATTCGACCGTGACGGACTTGGCAAGGTTGCGCGGCTGGTCCACGTCCAGGCCCTTGGCCGCGGCCAGCTCACAGGCGAAGACCTGCAGAGGGACGGTCGTCACCAGTGGCGCCAGGAGCGGTGGCGTCGCCGGGACCCGGATGATCACGTCAGCGAACGGGACGACGTCCTCGTCGCCTTCCTCGGCGATCACGATGGTCCGGGCTCCACGGGCACGGATCTCCTGGATGTTGGACACGACCTTGCCGTGCAGACCGTGCTCGCTGCTGGGCGAGGGCACGATGACGAAAACAGGCTGTCCGGCCTCGATCAGGGCGATGGGCCCGTGCTTGAGCTCGCCCGCTGCGAAGCCCTCAGCGTGGATGTAGGCCAGCTCCTTGAGCTTGAGAGCGCCCTCGAGGGCCACCGGATAGCCGACGTGACGACCCAGGAACAGGACCGACCGGGTGTCGGCCATGAACCGGGCGACCTCGCGGACCCGGTCCAGATCGTCGAGGACGGTCTGGATCTTGGCGGGCATCTCGTGCAGGTCCTTCATCACAGCCTGTGCCTCGTCGGCGAAGGTGCCGCCCCGCAGCTGAGCGAGATAGAGACCCAGGATGTAGCAGGCAGTGATCTGTGCCAGGAAGGCCTTGGTCGAGGCGACCGCGATCTCGGGACCCGCGTGGGTATAGAGGACCGCGTCCGACTCACGCGGGATGGTCGAGCCATGGGTGTTGCAGATGGCGATGACGCGAGCGCCCAGGTTTCGCGCGTGCTTGACCGCCATCAGTGTGTCCATCGTCTCGCCGGACTGCGAGATCGCCACGACGAGGGTGCGGTCGTTGACCACCGGGTCGCGATATCGGAACTCGTGCGCCAGCTCGACCTCGCACGGGATCCGGGTCCAGTGCTCGAGGGCGTACTTGGCGACCATGCCTGCATAGGAGGCCGTGCCACACGCGATGAACACGATCTTGTCAACAGCGCGCAGCTCAGCCTCGTCCATGCGCAGCTCGTCCAGCACCAGACGACCCGACTCGTCCGTGCGACCCATGAGCGTGTCGGCGACAGCGTGCGGCTGATCGTTGATCTCCTTGGCCATGAAGTTCGGAAAGCCGCCCTTCTCGGCGGCGGCGGCGTCCCAGTCGACGTGGTAGTGCTTGCCCTGCGCCGGCGTTCCGTCGAAGTTGATGATGCTTGCACCATCGGCCGTGATCGTGACGATCTGGTCCTGGGCGAGCTCGAGCGCCTCGCGGGTGTAGCCGATGAAGGCCGCGACGTCAGAACCGAGGAAGTTCTCACCTTCACCCAGACCGACGACCAGCGGGCTGTTGCGCCGGGCGCCGACGACGACCCCAGGCTGGTCCGCATGGACTGCCAGCAGCGTGAACGCGCCCTCCAGCCCGCCCACGACCTGTCGCATGGCCTCGGTGAGGTCACCCGTGCTGGCATAGGAACCGGCCAGGAGGTGCGCGACAACCTCGGTGTCGGTCTCGCTGAGGAACTCAACGCCGTCAGCCATCAGCCCGGACTTCAGCCCGTGGAAGTTCTCGATGATGCCGTTGTGGATCAGGGCCAGCTTGCGGTCCGTGCCACCGCAGTGTGGGTGTGCATTCTCGTTGGTGGGGCCGCCGTGGGTGGCCCATCGGGTGTGCCCGATCCCGGTGCTCGACTCCGGCAGCGGCGCCTGGGCCAGCGCGGCGATCAGGTTGACCAGCTTCCCCGCGCGCTTCATGGTCACGACGTGGTCCCCGTCCCCCAGTGCCACGCCGGCGGAGTCGTAGCCGCGGTACTCGAGTCTGGCCAAGCCCTCCATGACGACCTCGAGAGCCCTGCCGTCGACGTTGGGGCCCACGTATCCCACGATTCCGCACATGCCAGCCAGCCTAGCCCGAGGCCTCCCGGTCCCCGCACCGATCAGGCGTCGGCAACAATGGGCGGCGTGCGACCGCCCAATGGCCATGCCCTCCCGTCGCCGTACGTCGAGCTCGACCGTGCGGCGTGGGCCCGTCTGCGCGACCAGCACCCACTGAACCTGACCCAGGAGGACGTGGCCCGGCTCCGTGGCCTGGGCGAGCGCCTCGACCTCGCTGAGGTCGAGCAGGTCTACCTCCCGCTGTCCCGGCTGCTCAACTTCTATGTCGGCGCCACCGCGGGCCTGCACCGCATCACGGCAGACTTCCTCGGCGAGCAGCCTGAACGGACCCCGTTCGTCATCGGGGTCGCCGGATCCGTGGCAGTGGGCAAGTCCACCACCGCCCGGATCCTGCGCGAGCTTCTGGCCCGCTGGCCCGGAACACCTCGCGTCGAGCTCCTGACGACCGATGGCTTCCTCTACCCCAACGCTGAGCTCGAACGTCGGGGGCTGCTGGAGCGCAAGGGATTCCCCGAGTCGTACGACCGTCGGGCCCTGCTCAGGTTCGTCGCCGAGGTCAAGTCCGGCAAGGACGAGGTCAGCGCGCCCGTCTACTCCCACCTGACCTACGACATCGTCCCGGGAGAGCGGACCGTCGTACGCCACCCGGACGTGCTTATCGTCGAGGGGCTCAACGTCCTGCAGGCTCCGAGAGTGCGAGTCGACGGACGCACCGGCCTGGCGGTCAGCGACTTCTTCGACTTCTCCGTGTACGTCGACGCCAGGACCGAGGACATCAAGCGCTGGTATGTCGAGCGGTTCCTGCGCTTGCGGGAAACCACCTTCGCGGACCCTGGCTCCTACTTCCACCGCTATGCCGCGCTGACCGACGAGCAGGCCCGCGAGACCGCCCTGGGCATCTGGGACTCGATCAATGAGCGGAACCTGATCGACAACGTCGTGACCACCCGAGGCCGGGCCAACCTCGTGCTGTCCAAGGGCGAGGACCACAGCGTCCGTAGGGTCAGGTTGCGCAAGCTCTGAGCCGTGGCTCAGAGCTTGGTTTGAGCAACCGTCCTGCGCCATGATGGCGCCATGAGCGATCCCATCGGTCCTGGGCAACCCCACCCGGGCCGGATCGAACGCGACTCGATGGGTGAGGTCGAGGTGCCCGCCGACGCGCTGTGGGGCGCCCAGACGGCTCGGGCTGTGGAGAACTTCCCCATCTCCGGGCTGACCATGCCGCTGCCGATCATCCACGCGCTGGCTCGGATCAAGGCGGCCGCCGCTCGCGTCAACGCCGAGCTGTCCGTGGTGGATCCCGCCATCGCTCAAGCCGTTGCCACGGCGGCGGACGATGTCGCGCGGGGCAAGCACGATGACCAGTTCCCCATCGACGTCTTCCAGACCGGCTCAGGCACCTCGACCAATATGAATGTCAACGAGGTCGTTGCCCGCGTCGCCCACCTTGCGACTGGTTTGGCCATCCACCCGAACGACCATGTCAACGCCGGACAGTCCAGCAACGACACCGTCCCCACCGCCATCCGGGTTGCCGCGGTGCTCACCACACGCGACCTGCTCGTGCCGGCGCTGCAGCACCTGTCCACGGCTCTGCATGGTCGTCAGACTGCCTTCGCGGACGTCGTCAAGGCGGGTCGGACACACCTCATGGACGCCGTGCCGGTCACCCTCGGCCAGGAGTTCGGCGGCTATCGGCGTCAGGTCGACCTGGCCTGCGAGCGACTGATCCAAGCCGCCGACGGGGCCGCCGAGCTGCCTCTGGGAGGGACCGCTGCCGGCACCGGTCTGAACGCGGCACCTGGGTTTGCGTCGGGCGTGATCGCCGGGCTGAGCGAGACCACTGGCATCGTGTTCCGGGAAGCCGACGACCACTTCGAGGCTCAGTCGGCCCAGGATGCGCTGGTCGCCGTCAGTGGGGCAGCCAAGGTCCTGGCCGTCAGCCTGACCAAGATCTGCAATGACCTGCGCTGGATGGCTTCGGGTCCCCGGGCCGGGCTGGGCGAGATCCACCTGCCCGATCTGCAGCCCGGGTCGAGCATCATGCCCGGCAAGGTCAACCCCGTGGTCCCCGAAGCAGTTCTGATGGTGTGCGCACAGGTCATCGGCAATGACGCGACCATCACCACCGCCGGTACTGCCGGTAACTTCGAGCTCAACGTCATGTTGCCCGTCATCGGACGAAACCTGTTGGAGTCATTGACGTTTCTGGCCCGGGCCTGCCGACTCTTGGCGGACAGGTGCATTGATGGCATCACCGCCGACGAGGAACGGTGCCTCGACCTGGCCCAGAGCTCGCCAGCGATCGTGACCCCGCTCAACCACTACCTGGGATATGAAGCAGCGGCGGCGGTCGTCAAACAGTCATTGAAGGAACATCGGTCCATCCGCGACGTCGTCATCGCCCGCGGCCATGTCGATGCAGGCGACCTGACCGAGGCTCAGCTCGACGCAGCGCTGGATGTCCTGGCGATGACTCGCCCCCCTTCCGCGCGCTAAGGGGTCGGCTACTTCATCCTGCCGACGTACCCCTCAGACCTGGCCTGCATCGGGTTCGACCGGACCGGGACAACACGGATCGGTCGCTCAGTACCAGTTCGAGGCTTGGGACTTGGCCCACGCGCCACACGGCGTTCCGTACCGGTCCGAGATGTACTGCAGGCCCCACTTGATCTGCGTGACCGGGTTGGTGGCCCAGTCGCTGCCGATCGAACCCATCTTGGAACCGGGCAGAGACTGGGGAATGCCGTATGCACCGGAGCTGGAGTTGTTGGCGTTCCAGCGCCAGCCGCTCTCCTTTTGCCACAGGCTGTCGAGGCAACCGAACTGCGCATCTGACCAGCCACGGTCGGCCACCAGCAGTCGACCAACAGCCCGGGGATCCGACTGGGCCCGGGCGAGGATGCTTTGCCGATCTCGTTCGCGAGCCGCGCGTTCGGCGGCAGCCTTGCGAGCCTGGGACAGCGCTGCGGCTGCGGCATCGGCCGCGACCTTCCGCTGCTGCGTCAGTGCAGATGCACGCTGTACGCCGGCCTGACGGGCCTGAGTCAGCGCGGCGTCGGTGTCGATCTGGTTGTCCGAGAGCTCAGCAGCCTGGGCCACGGCGGCAGGGCTGGCAGTGAACGACGCCGCGAAGACCTGGGGCTTGGCCGCGGAGGCGTAACCGGCAGCACTGACTCCTGCAACGGTGGCGAAGGCCACTGCGGAAACGAGCGGACGGCGCAAGGCGCGAGAGAAAGCCGCGGGTGTTGCGGAGGTGGACCCCTGAGCACGGCTCCGGCCAGTCGAGCTGCTCCGGTGCCGACCTGGGCTCCGGTGCCGTCCTGGGTATGGCGTGGTCATGCAACCTCCACACGAATCGGACCACCAGAGCTGGTGGCCCGAATACGCAGATGAGCGCGACGAGTGGAAGCGGGAACCTCCACCTGGCGAGACGTCTTTGCCTGCCGACGCGTTATGAAAATGAGACTTTGCGCATACACGGTCCCAAAGATCCTCAGGGATTCCAAATCGCCCGTGTGATCAGCTGCCTTCAGGCGGCATACAGCACCCTTTCGCGGCCCTGTCCCTGAGGCGAACCCCGGCGTCAACACTCGACGGCGAACCTCAGACCTCCAGGCCCTCGAGCAGGTCGGTCACCAGCGCCGCGATAGGACTGCGCTCGCTGCGGGTCAAGGTGACGTGGGCGAACAACGGATGGCCCTTGAGCGCCTCAATGACGGCGGCGACACCGTCGTGACGACCGACCCTCAGGTTGTCGCGCTGGGCGACGTCGTGGGTCAGAACGACCTTGGAGTTCTGGCCGATTCGCGAGAGCACCGTCAGCAGCACGTTGCGCTCGAGCGACTGGGCTTCGTCGACGATCACGAACGAGTCGTGCAACGACCGTCCGCGGATGTGGGTCAGGGGAAGGACCTCGAGCATCCCGCGGTCGAGGATCTCCTCGACCACCTCGGTCGAGACCAGGGCGCCCAAAGTGTCGAAGACCGCCTGTCCCCACGGCCCCATCTTCTCGGACTCGCTGCCGGGCAGATAGCCAAGCTCCTGGCCACCCACGGCATACAGCGGCCTGAAGATGATCACCTTGCGGTGCTGCCTGCGCTCCATCACTGCCTCGATCCCGGCACAGATCGCCAGGGCACTCTTGCCAGTGCCGGCCCGCCCACCAAGGCTGACGATCCCGACGTCGGGGTCCATCAGCAGATCCAGGGCGATGCGCTGCTCGGCGCTGCGCCCATGCAGACCGAACGCGTCACGGTCACCGCGCACCAACCGGATCGACTTGTCCGGGCTCACCCGCCCAAGGCCCCCACCTCGTGGCGACACGAGCACCAGCCCCGTGTGACAAGGCAGCTCGCGCGCCGCGTCGTTCTCGAGGCGACCGTTCTCGTACAGCGAGTCCATGTCCTCGACCGAGATCGCCAGCTCAGCCATGCCGACCCAGCCGCTGTCGACGGCGAACTCGGCGCGGTACTCCTCAGCCTCGAGCCCGCATGCGGACGCCTTGACGCGCATCGGCAGGTCCTTGCTGACCACCGTGACGTCGTGACCATCGAGGCTCAGGTTCTTCGCGACGGCGAGAATGCGGGAGTCGTTGTCGCCGAGCCGAAAGCCTGCGGGAAGTGACTGGGCGTCAGTGTGGTTGAGCTCGATGCGAAGGCTCCCGCCGTCGTCACCGACCGACACCGGCGCGTCGAGACGGCCCTCCTGGATACGCAGGTCGTCCAGCAGGCGCAACGCCTGCCGGGCGAAGTAGCCGAGCTCCGGGTGGTTGCGCTTGGCCTCGAGCTCGGTCACCACGACGACAGGGAGCACCACCTCGTGCTCGCGGAAGCGGAGTATCGCGCGCGGGTCGGACAACAGGACAGAGGTATCGAGCACGAACGTCTTGTTTCTGGCCTCCGACCCAGATGAGGTGCTGTGCGTGGTCCCCTGGGTGCCGGTGGGGCCTGTCTTGGAGCTGGTCGAAGAACGACGAACCGTGGCCATTTCGACTCCCTCTGCACAGCACATACGGCTGTATCTCTACTCGCGGACGAGATGCCGGAACCGATCCACCGTCAGACGGTGGAGCCGATACCGGCCCTCCGTCCGGAGCTGAAGTCGCTCCATGTGGTGGGCCTTCCCGAACGCATGACGGGTGCCTTGCGTCACGTTCGAGGCTAGGCCCAAGGGGGGCCTGCGGCTCGCTTATCAGCAGCGACACGCACGATCACAAAACCGTCCGTGTCGTGGGTCGTTTCTGCGGATGTTGCCTGAGCGGTTCGTGTCTGAGCAGCTATGCGCCGTAACGCCTCTCGCGCTCGGCATAGGCGCGCAAGGCACGCAGGAAGTCCACGTGGCGGAAGTCCGGCCAGTAGGCCTCGCAGAAGTAGAACTCGCTGTGGGCGCTCTGCCACAGCAGGAAGCCACCCAGCCGCTGTTCGCCTGAGGTGCGGATCACCAGGTCGGGGTCCGGCTGGCCCTTGGTGTACAGGTGGTCAGCAATCTGCTCGACGTCGAAGATCTCTGCGAGCTCCTCGATCGACGTGCCCTTGGCCGCGTGCTCCTGCAACATGGAACGGACCGCGTCGGCGATCTCACGACGCCCGCCGTAGCCCACTGCGACGTTGACGATCATGGCATCGAGATCACCCGTGGAATCTGCCGCCTCCTTGAGGCAGCGAGTCGTCTCGGCGGGCAGAAGGTCAAGTGCACCAACGGGATTCAGTCGCCACCGTCGCGACTCGGCCAGGTCAGCAACGACATTCTCGATGATCTCGAGAAGGGGCTTGAGCTCCTTCGCGGGGCGGTTGAGGTTGTCGGTCGAGAGCAACCACAGCGTGACCACCTCGACGCCGACATCTTCGCACCAACCCAGCAGCGGCGAGATGTTGTCAGCGCCTGCCTGATGCCCCTGCGCGGTGTTGGCGCCGTTCGCCTTGGCCCATCGGCGGTTGCCGTCGAGCATGACGCCGACGTGGCGGGGCAAGCTCTGGTGTTTGAGGCCAGCGGCGAGTCGGCGCTCGTATGCGCCGTACAGCAGGTCACGCAGCCCCACGGCGATACTCCCTCGAGTTCTGGCCAGAACTCAACCGTACTCCGCGCGGCGTTGCGCCCGCGCCGGCTGCGAGATCGGGCTCACAAGTTACGCGCTAGTAACTTACGGTTGCGTAGGTTATTGTTCTCGCATGAGCTCCGCACCGCAGGCTGACCGCCGTCCACTCGAAGCTGCCGCTGCGGCGGACGCGGCCGTCAAACCCAAGCTGCGCGGGTGGATCCACGCCGGCACCTTCCCGCTGGCTCTGGCCGCCGGCATCGTCCTGGTGGCCCTCGCCCCCAACGCCAAGGCCCGCATCGGCGCCGTCATCTTCGCCATCACGGCCGCCATGTTGTTCGGCACCTCAGCGGTCTATCACCGCGGCACCTGGTCCGCGAAGGTGACGGGTCTGCTCAAACGCATGGACCACTCCAACATCTTCCTGATCATCGCGGGCACCTACACACCCTTCGCGCTGCTGCTCCTTCCCCCGAACCAGACCCGCAGCCTGCTGCTGATCGCCTGGATCGGCGCAATCGGCGGGGTGCTGTTCCGCGTCTTCTGGGTCGGCGCGCCACGGTGGCTCTACACACCCATCTACGTCGCGCTGGGCTGGGTGGCCGTGTTCTATCTCAAGCCGCTCTACGTCCACGGCGGCGCCGCCGTGGTCACCCTCATCGCCGTCGGCGGTCTGCTCTATACGTTCGGCGCCGTGGTGTACGGGATCAAGAAGCCCAACCCCTCACCGCGGTGGTTCGGATTCCACGAGATCTTCCACGTCTGCAC
>Ga0209587_1000162_pt1 | contig 32197 bp, 29 predicted proteins | sample NGEPerD_2_FD_184512 | JGI IMG/M metagenome (GOLD analysis project Ga0209587, IMG submission 184512) | Arctic peat soil microbial communities from the Barrow Environmental Observatory site, Barrow, Alaska, USA - NGEE PermafrostL1-D... | ecosystem: Environmental > Terrestrial > Soil > Wetlands >...
CACCCGATCTGAGCCGAGCGAACGTCCCGCGCCGATCGCGCCGCCGCTGACGCCGAATCGACGCAGGCCCAGATCTCGCTGACCTTGAGGTTGCCGTCGGCGCCGAAGCGGACGTGGTAGTCGAGCCCGTCCGGGGGAAAGTCGCCGCTCTCCTCGAGCCGGCGAATGCTCTCGTCGTACTGCTCGGGTGCCCTATGGTCTGGTCGATGCGAGTGGCTGTTGTCGGAGCTGGCGCCATCGGGGCATACGTCGGCGCTTCGCTTGCGCGCGGTGGCGCCGACGTCCACCTGGTGGCCCGCGGCGAGCATCTGGAGGCCATGCGCCGCCACGGCGTTCGCGTCCTCTCACCCCGGGGGGACTTCACGGCCAATCCGCCGGCCACCGACGACCCGAGCGAGATCGGGCCCGTCGATGTCGTCTTCCTCGGCCTCAAGGCCCACTCCTACGCGACCGCCGGTCCCCTGCTGGAGCCGCTGATGCACGAGGAGACGGCGGTCGTCGCCGCCCAGAACGGCATTCCGTGGTGGTACTTCCACGGCCTCGAGGGTCCCTACGCGGGCCGGCGGATCGAGAGCGTGGATCCCGACGGGGCGGTCTCGGAGATCATCCCGCCGCAGCGCGCCATCGGCTGCGTCGTCTACCCGGGCACCGAGCTGACGGGCCCGGGGGTCGTCAAGCACCTCGAGGGCACGCGGTTCCCGATCGGGGAGCCCGACGGGTCGATCTCCGAGCGCTGCACGCGCTTCAGCGAGGCGATGGTGGCGGGGGGCCTCAAGTGCCCGGTCGAGGAGAACATCCGCGACGAGATCTGGGTGAAGCTGATGGGCAACGCCGTGTTCAACCCGCTCAGCGTGCTGACGGGCGCCACGCTGGCGGCGATGTGCCGGCACCGCCAGACGCGAGAGCTCGTGGAGAAGATGATGGGCGAGGCGCTCGACATCGCGCATGCGGTGGGCGCGCGACCCAGCGTCTCGATCGAGCGACGCCTGGCCGGCGCGGAGGGGGTGGGGGAGCACAAGACGTCCACGCTGCAGGACTTCGAGGCGGGCAAGCCGCTCGAGCTTGCCGCCATCATCGACGCCGTGATCGAGCTGGCCGACCTCGCCGAGGTGGACGCACCGTCCATGCGTGCCATCGCCGCGGCGAGCGCTCTGCTCGCGGAGACGCGCTCCCCGGAGTGAGCTGGCCGCGTCAGCGTCCCGTCGGTTGAGCGTGGACTCGCGGCCCACGTCAGAGAGACGATCTAGCACTCGGACCCGAGATATGAGAACCTCGGTGCGGGGAACACTATCCGCACCCACCGGAACGACGAAAGAGGGCCGACGTGACGGCTGCGACCACCGAGCAACAGCAAGCGACGACTCCGGCCGCACAGGAGGCCGAGCCCGGGACGATCTCGGGCGGCCACCTCGTGGCAAAGGCACTGAAGGCAGAGGGCATCGACGTCATCTTCACCCTCTGCGGCGGCCACATCATCGACATCTACGACGGCTGCATCGACGAGGGCATCAAGGTCGTCGACGTTCGCCACGAACAGGTGGCGGCCCACGCCGCGGACGGATACGCGCGCGTGACCGGCCGGCCCGGCTGCGCGGTTGTCACCGCTGGCCCCGGGACGACCGACGCCGTCACCGGCGTCGCCAACGCCTTCCGCGCCGAGAGCCCGATGCTGCTGATCGGCGGCCAGGGCGCGCTCAACCAGCACCGCATGGGCTCCCTGCAGGACCTGCCCCACGTCGACATCATGCGCCCGATCACGAAGTTCGCCTCGAGCGTGCTCACGACCGAGCGGGTCGCGGACATGTGCTCGATGGCCTTCCGCGAGGCGCTTGCGGACGCCCCGGGCCCCGTGTACCTGGAGATCGGGCGCGACATCCTCGACGCCAAGGTCCCGCTCGACAGCGCGGTCATCCCGCAGCCGGGTCATTACCGCGCCTCGACGAAGAGCACCGGCGATCCGAACGACATCGATCGCCTGGCCGACATCCTCGTCAAGGCCGAGCGGCCGTGCGTGCTGCTGGGCAGCCAGGTCTGGACGGCGCGCGGGGCCGAGGCCGCGACCGACTTCGTCCGCCGCCTCAACATCCCCGCCTTCATGAACGGGGCGGCCCGCGGCACGCTCCCGCCGGGAGATCCGCATCACTTCCACCTCACCCGGCGCTACGCGTTCAAGAACGCCGACGTGATCCTCATCGTCGGGACGCCGTTCGACTTCCGCATGGGCTACGGCAAGCGCCTGAGCCAGGAGGCCACGGTCGTCCAGATCGACATGGACTACCGCACGGTGGGCAAGAACCGCGACGTGTCCCTCGGGCTCGTCGGCGACCCGGGCGCGATCCTGAGCGCCGTGGCCGAGGCCGCGGAGGGGCAGGGCGCCAAGGGTGCCGCCAGCGATCGGGAGCCGTGGCTCCAGACGCTGCGGGACGAGGAGCAGAAGGCCAAGGAGGAGCGCCTGCCGCGCCTGATGCGTGACGACGCGCCGGTCCACCCGCTGCGGCTCGCGCACGAGATCAACGAGTTCCTCACCGACAACACGATGTACATCGGCGACGGCGGCGACGTCGTCACCTTCTCCGGCGGCGTCGTGCAGCCAAGGGGCCCGGGCCTGTGGATGGACCCGGGTCCGCTCGGCACCCTCGGGGTCGGCGTGCCCTTCGTCATGGCGGCGAAGCTCGCGCGGCCTGACCGCGAGGTGGTCTGCCTGTTCGGCGATGGCGCCTTCAGCCTCACTGGCTGGGACTTCGAGACGATGGTTCGCTTCGACCTCCCGTTCATCGGCGTCGTCGGCAACAACTCGTACATGAACCAGATCCGTTACGGCCAGATCCAGAAATACGGTGAGGAGCGCGGCGACGTCGGCAACAAGCTCGGCGACGTGAAGTACGACCTGTTCGCCAAGATGCTTGGCGGCTATGGCGAGGAGGTCCGCGAGCCCAAGGACATCCGCCCCGCCCTCGAGCGGGCCCGCGAGTCGGGCAAGCCCTCGCTGATCAACGTGTGGATCGACCAGAACGTGTTTGCGCCCGGCACGATGAACCAGACGATGTACAAGTAGGGGAGGAGGCGGGAATGAGAAAGGCCCTCGAGGGAGTCCGCGTCGTGGACATGACCCACGTCCAGGCCGGGCCGGTGTGCACGCAGCTGCTGGCCTGGATGGGCGCGGACGTGATCAAGATCGAGCGGCCGGGCGGCGGGGACGTCACCCGGAGTCAGCTGCGCGACCTGCCAGACGTCGACAGCCTCTACTTCACGATGCTGAACGGCAACAAGCGCAGCCTGACGCTGAACATGAAGGCAGACGAGGGCAAGGAGGTCTTCTCCCAGCTGCTGGAGCGCAGTGACATCGTGGTCGAGAACTTCGGCCCCGGGGTCATGGATCGGATGGGCTACACCTGGGAGCGCATCCAGGAGATCAACCCACAGATCATCTACGCCTCGCTGAAGGGGTTCGGCCCAGGTGCGCTCGAGACCGCGAAGGCGTACGAGAACATCGCCCAGGCGACTGGCGGGGCGATGAGCACCACGGGATTCGAGGACGGGCCGCCGGTCGTGACCGGCGCCCAGATCGGAGACTCGGGGAACGCCGTCCACCTGTTCGGCGCGATCTGCGCCGCGCTGTACCAGCGGACGCACACCGGTCGCGGCCAGCGCGTGCAGATCTCGATGCGCGCGGGCATCCTCAACCTCTGCCGCGTCAAGCTGCGCGACCAGCAGCGGCTAGAGCACGGGCCCCTGGCCGAGTATCCGAACGAGGAGTTCGGCGACTTCGTCCCGCGCTCCGGCAACGCCTCCGGCGGCGGGCAGCCCGGGTGGGCCGTCCGCTGCAAGCCGACCACGGAGAAGGGCGCGAACGCCTGGGTGTACGTCGTCATCCAGCCCCAGGTGTGGGAGCCCCTGATGCACAAGATCGGCCGTCCCGATCTGATCGAGAACCCCGACTACGCCACGCCCGAGGCGCGACTGCCTCACCTGCCGGACATCTTCGACGTGATCGAGCAGTGGACGCTGACCAAGACCAAGTGGGAGGCGTTCAGCGAGCTCAACGCGATCAACGTCCCGTGCGGGCCGGTGTTGAGCACCAAGGACCTCATCGAGGACGAGGGCCTGCGGGCCGAGGGGGTGGTCGTCGCCGTCGACCACCCCGAGCGCGGCACCTACTCGACCGTCGGGTGCCCGTTCACGTTGTCGGACTCGCCGGTGGAGGTCAAGCGCTCGCCGCTGCTGGGGGAGCACAGCGCCGAGATCCTGGAGGAGCTGCTCGACCGCCCCGAGGGCGAGCTCGAGCGGCTGACCGCGGCCGGTGCCGTCTAGCGCCAGACCACAAGCCTGACGAGGAGATCGAGGGAGGACGATGCAGTCGACGATGACGGAAGGCCGGTCCAGCGCCACCGACACGGGGACGGTCCGGGAGGTTCTGGACGAGGTCCGCGCGGACGGGCGGACGTCGCTGACCGCGCCGGAGGCCAAGCGGGTCTGTGACGCCTATGGCATCGACGTGCCCCAGGAGGGGCTGGCGACGTCCGCCGACGAGGCCGTGGGGCTCGCCGACGAGATCGGCTACCCGGTCGTCCTCAAGATCGTCTCGCCCGACATCCTGCACAAGACGGAGGCCAAGGGCGTTCTGGTCGGCCTGTCGTCGGCCGACGAGGTCTCCTCCGGGTACGACACCATCCTGGGGAACGCCAAGGCCTACAAGGCGGACGCCGGCGTCACCGGGGTGCAGGTGCAGCGGATGCTGCCCGAGGGCCAGGAGGTGCTGATTGGCGCCATCAGCGATCCCACATTCGGCCCTGTCGTCACCTTCGGTCTCGGCGGGATCCTGGTCGAGGTCCTGCGCGACGTGACCTTCCGGCTCGCGCCGACGACGGCCGACGACGCGCTCGCGATGGTCAACGGGATCCGCACGGCCGAGGTGCTGCGCGGCGTGCGCGGCCGGCCGGGGGTCGACCTGCACGCGCTCGCCAACATGATCGGTCGGGTGTCGGAGCTGGTGAACGACTTCCCGGAGATCACCGAGGCCGACCTCAACCCGGTGCTCGCGCAGCAGGACGGCGCGATCGCGGTCGACGCGCGCTTCGTCGTGTCCTTCGACGCTCCCGACGAGCGCCCGCCGCGCTACAGCGAGGACGAGATCCTCGAGACCATGAACCGCCTGATGCACCCGCGGGCCATCGCCGTGATCGGCGCCTCCGAGCAGGAGGGCAAGATCGGCAACTCGGTGATGCAGAACCTCGTCAATGGGGGCTTCGAGGGGGAGATCTATCCGGTCAACCCGAAGGCCAGCGAGATCCTCGGCAAGAAGGTCTACGCCGACGTCTCAGACCTCCCGGACGGCGTCGACGTGGCGGTGTTCGCGATCCCGGCCAAGTTCGTCGCCGACACGATCGCGAAGGTCGGCGACAAGGGCATCGCCACCGCCATCATGATCCCCTCTGGCTTCGCCGAGACCGGGGAGACCGAGCTCCAGCAGCAGCTCGTCGACACCGCGCGCGAGCACGGCGTCCGCTTCGTCGGGCCCAACATCTACGGCGTCTACTACACGCCCGGGAAGATGAGCGCCGCCTTCACCACGCCCTACGACGTGCAGGGGCCGGTCGCGCTGGCCTCGCAGAGCGGCGGCATCGGGATGGGGATCCTCGGCTTCGCCCGGTCCACCAAGATGGGCGTGTCCGCGATCGTCGGGCTCGGCAACAAGTCCGACATCGACGAGGACGACCTGCTCACGTTCTTCGAGCACGACGACGCCACCAACTGCGTCGCCCTGCACATGGAGGACCTCAAGGACGGGCGCTCCTTCGTCGAGGTGGCCCAGCGCGTGTCCAAGAAGAAGCCGATCGTCGTCCTCAAGGCGGGCGCGACGCCCGCCGGCACGAAGGCCGCGGCGTCCCACACGGCGGCGCTGGCCGGCGACGACAAGGTCTACGACGACATCCTCCGCGAGGCGGGGGTGGTCCGCGCGCGCGGGCTCCAGGAACTGCTCCAGTTCGCGCGCTGCCTGCCCATCCTCCCGACGCCGACGGGGGAGAACGTCGTCATCATCACGGGCGCCGGCGGCTCTGGAGTGCTGCTGTCAGACGCCTGTTACAACACCGGGCTCCAGCTCATGGAGATGCCGGACGACCTCAACGAGGCGTTCATGAAGTTCATCCCGCCGTTCGGCGCCGCCGGCAACCCGGTGGACATCACCGGGGGCGAGCCGCCCGAGACCTATCGCAATACGGTGGCGCTGGGGCTCGAGGACGAGCGCGTCCACGCGCTCGTGCTGGGCTACTGGCACACGATCGTGACCCCGCCGATGGTCTTCGCCGAGGTGATGGCCGAGGTGGTCGAGGAGTACCGCGGCCGCGGAATCGAGAAGCCGGTCGTGGCCTCGCTGGCCGGCGACGTCGAGGTGGAGGAGGCCTCGCAGTACCTGTTCGATCACGGGATCCCGGCGTTCCCGTACACTACCGAGACGCCGGTGGAGGTCCTGGCGGCCAAGTACCGCTGGGCGAGGATGGCCGGTCTTCTGGACAGCAGTGAGGGCACAAGGGTGATGGCACCCTGACCGCAGTTTTTCCAAGGCAGGACACCGGCCGGACGGCCGCCTTGCGCGGCTCCCGACGGTGGGATTTGTCTTCTGAGGAGAAGGGGGAGAGTCATGGGAACACCTGAAGGCCGTACACCCGGCGCGATCACCGTCGACGAGGCAGGCGCCGAGCGATCCTGGAGCGCCGGCAAGCTGCCGCCGATGCCAATCCGCAAGCTGCCCGAGGCGCCGGTGGCGGCGCACATCATCGGGCCGGCAATGGTCCTCATCGCGCTCGGGGTCGGGTTCGGAGAGACCTACCTGTGGCCGCGCCTGGTCATCGTCTTCGGCCCGGACATCCGCTGGCTGTTCACTGTCGGCGTCCTCGTCCAGCTGGTGGTGATGCTCGAGATGGCGCGCTACGCGATGGCCACTGGAGAGTCGATCTTCTTCGGCGCGGCACGTGTGTGGAAGCCGTTGATGTGGCTGTTCTTCGCCATCGCCATGCTGGTCTACATCTGGCCGGGCCACATCTCGGCCGGCGCGGACGCGCTGGAGGAGATCACCGACATCCCGTGGCAGGCGTCCGCGACCGTCGGGCTGCTCTTCATCGGGGTGATGTTCACCGTCGTGAAGGTGATCTACAACCTCATCGAGGCGCTGCTGGCCTTCCTCGTCGGCGTAATGGTGATCGGCTCGGCCATCCTCGGTACCTTCGTCGGCAGCTTGCACGACCTCGGCGTGACCCTGGCGGGGACGGTCCGTTTCGACACGGGCATCCCGGACGAGGCCTTCACCGCCGCGTTCTTCCCGATCGTCGTCGGGGCCCTGGCCTTCGCCGGCCCGTCGGGCATGCAGCAGATGTGGTACACGCTGTGGCTGCGCGACAAGGGCGCCGGCATGGGCGCGCACACCCCGCAGGTGCACGGGCTGCTGCACGCGGACGAGGAGCAGACGATCCCCGACACCGGGTCCATGTTCGACACCGAGGACCCCGAGGAGATGCGCAAGTGGCAGGGTTGGCGCAAGTGGGTCGCCTTCGACGCGATCGTCCTGTTCTTCGGCATCACGATGCTGGTCACGATCATCTTCACGGTCATGGCCCTGAACGCCGCCGAGCTCAATCCCGATGCCCGGTCGGCGCTGCTGGAGGGTGACAGGGACGCCGCGCTGCCGGCGATGGCCGACGCGTTCGCCCAGGCCGCCGGCATCTTCGACACGCTGTTCTTCATCTTCATCGCGATCGTCGGCTGGAAGGCCAGCGTCGGCCTGTTCGACGCCTTCGCGCGCGGGCAGTCCGACATGAGCTACCACTTCATGCCGGGCGCGAAGAGGTTCAAGATGGCCCACCTCTACAGCGCCTACCTGTGGGGCGTGATCATCTTCGGGATCCTCATCCTGAACTTCGGCCCCGCCGACGGGCCGGAGGGGATCCTGGACATCCTCGCGTTCCTGTCAGCGTTCGTGATGGGCGCGTACTGCCTGACCCTGGCGGTTGTCAACAACACGAACCTGCCGAAGAAGATCCGACCACACTGGTTCCTCACCATGGTCCTGGTGCTGGGCGGGATCGGCTACCTGACGGCGATCATGTACAGCGTCATCAAGTACGGTGTCTCCGACATCGGCTGATGGCGACCAGCCGCGCAGAACGACCCACCACGCCTGCGCCGGTGAAGGCGCCGGTCTCCACGCCCTGGGCGAGCCTCGGGCGGCGGCAGGTCGTGGAGCTGACCGTGCCCGGGGTGGTGATCGGTCTGCTCGCCGGTGCGATCGCGGGGGGCGTGTCCGCCGCCGGCGGCCTGGCCCTCAACGTCGCCCTGTTCGCGGGCGTCACGCTCGGCGTGCCGCTCGCCCTCGCCGGCGCCGGCTACGAGATCCTGCTCGCCCAGGGGAGGGTTCCCCTGGGCATGCTCACACCGGTCGCGCTGTACTGGGCCGTCGGCTTTCCCGTGGTGCGCGTGCTCCACGCGGGACTGCTCGCTCTCTACGCCGGCCCTGGCGTGGCGGTCCCGTACGGCTGGCTGGACTTCGTCGTCTACCAGGTGCTGCTCAGCGTGGCGTTCGGGGTCGGGTACTGGTGGTTGCACGAGAACTTCGCGCCGCGCTGGTGGTTTCACCTGCGCGATCGCAACCCCGTCGCGAACTTCTTCGTCAGGCACCAACTGCAGTACGCCGCGGCCGCGGAGCAGGAGCGCCAGCCACGGTCGGGGCGCAAGTCCCGACGGCCGCGCTGAGCGGCCGCCATGGTCTTGAGGTTCCCAACAGCCATGAGGTGACCATGGATCTACTCGAATACCAGGGAAAGCAGCTCTTCGCGCGTCACGGCATCCCGGTGCCCACGGGCCGCCCTGCGATGACGGTCGACGAGGCGGTCCGCGCCGCCGACTCGATCGGCTACCCGTGCGTCGTGAAGGCGCAGGTCCAGATCGGTGGCCGCGGCAAGCTCGGCGGGATCAAGGTCGCCGCCAACCCGGACGAGGTGCGCGAGCACGCCGGGGCGATCCTCGGCATGGACATCCGCGGGCTGAAGGTCCACGAGGTGTGGATCGAGGAGGCCTCGGAGATCGAAGCCGAGTACTACGCCTCGATCGTCTTCGATCGCAGCGCCAAGGCTCCGTACGTGATCCTCTCCACGAAGGGCGGCATGGACATCGAGCAGGTGGCCGAGGAGGACCCCGACGCGCTCGCCTCCCTGCACGTCGACCCGCTGCTGGGCTTCCAGGAGTTCCACGGGCGGCGGCTCGCCTTCGAGGCCGGCGTCGACGCCGACCTGGTGCGTCCGGTCACCGCCATGCTGAGAAAGCTCTACGACGCCTTCGTGGCCGAGGACGCGATGCTCGTCGAGGTCAACCCGCTGATCGTCACGCCCGAGCGCGAGCTGCGGGCGCTGGACGCGAAGGTCACCCTCGACGGCAACGCGCTGTTCCGCCACCCGGAGAGCGCCGCGCTGCGCGATCCGTCGGCGGAGGACCCGCAGGAGCAGATGGCCAAGGAGCGCGGCCTGACCTACGTCAAGCTCGACGGCGACATCGGGATCCTCGGCAACGGGGCCGGGCTGGTGATGTCGACGCTCGACGTCGTGGCCCAGGCCGGCGGCCGGCCGGCGAACTTCCTCGACGCGGGAGGCGGCTCGAAGGCGGACGCCATCGTGGCCGCCGTCGAAGTGATCCTCTCCGACGACAAGGTCCGGGCGGTGCTCTTCAACATCTTCGGCGGCATCACCCGCTGCGACGAGGTGGCGAAGGGCCTGATCGAGGCCTTCGACCAGGTGCAGCCACGCGTGCCGTTCGTCGTGCGCCTGGACGGCACCAACGACGAGGAGGGCCGGCGGCTGCTGGCCGAAGCCGCGCTGCCCAACCTGCACGTCGAAGGGACGATGCTCGGCGGCGCCCGGCGCGTCGTGGAGCTGGCGGCCGCGACCCCGAGCGAGGCGCGATGAGCATCCTGGTCGGCGGCGACACCCGCCTGTGCGTCTCGGGCATCACCGGCCGCGAGGGCACCTTCCACGCGCTCAACAACAAGCGCTACGGCACGAACGTCGTCTCGGGCGTGACGCCCGGCAAGGGCGGCCAGAGCGTGGAGGGCGTGCCGGTGTTCGACACCTTCCACGAGGCGGTGGCCGAGACCGGCGCGAACACGGCGATGATCTTCGTTCCGGCCCGCTTCGCGGCCGACTCGATCACCGAGGCCGCCGACGCGGGGATCCCGACGATCGTGGCGATCACCGAGGGCATTCCCGCCCATGACGAGCTGCGGGTGTACACGCATCTCAAGCGCTCGACCGGCGTGCGCCTGATCGGGCCCAACTGCCCGGGCGTGCTGTCGCCCGGCAAGGCCAACGTCGGGATCATCCCGGCCGACTTCTTCAAGGAGGGCAATGTCGGCGTCGTGTCGCGCTCGGGCACGCTGACCTACCAGATCGGCAACGAGCTGGCCCAGAGCGGCTTCGGCAACTCGTCGATCGTCGGAATCGGGGGCGACCCGGTTCCCGGCTCGAGCTTCGTCGACATCCTGCAACTCTTCCAGGAGGATCCGGAGACCGAGCTGATCGTGATGGCCGGCGAGATCGGCGGCTCTGCCGAGGAGGAGGCCGCCGAGTACATCGCCGAGCACGTCACCAAGCCCGTCGTCGGCTACATCGCCGGCTTCACCGCCCCTCCGGGCAAGACCATGGGCCACGCGGGCGCCATCGTCTCCGGCACCTCCGGGACCGCGCAGGCCAAGGCCGACGCGCTGGAAGCCAGCAACGTTCGCGTCGGGCGCACGCCCACAGAGGTGGCGGAGATCGCCGTCGCGACGCTCGGTGGGTGACCTGAAGGCTCGTCTGCTGAGCCGCGACGGCTGGCCGTTCGTCCTCGTCCCGTTCATCCCCGTCGCCGTAGTCCTGGAGCTGGTGCACGGCGGCCCGACGCTGATCTTCGCGACCTCGGCGCTCGGCGTCATCCCCACGGCGGCCCTCATGGGCCGGGCCACCGAGGAGCTGGCGGATCGCTCGGGCCCCGGCATCGGGGGCCTGCTCAACGTGACGTTCGGCAACCTGCCCGAGCTGCTGATCGCCTTCTTCGCGCTCCTGGCGGGGCTGCAGGAGGTGGTCAAGGCGTCGATCATGGGCTCGATCCTGGGCAACATCCTGCTGGTGCTGGGCGCCTCGATGCTCGTCGGCGGCCTGGGTCGCGATCAGCAGAGCTTCAACCGCAGGGCCGCTTCGGCGCAGGCGACGATGCTCATCCTCGCGTCGGCCGCGCTGGTCATGCCGGCGGTCTTCCAGGTCGTCAAGGGCGGCGGTCTGCCGGTGCCGGGGGCCGAGCCGCCGGACTACTCGAGCTCGGTCGAGCAGCTCTCGCTGGCGGTGGCCGTCGTGCTGCTGGTCAGCTACTGCGCCGGGCTGTGGTTCTCGCTGAAGTCCCATCGCGACCTGTTCAACCCGCCCGAGGACGAGGGCTGGGACGAGGACGCCGAACCCTGGAGCGTCAAGCGCTCGGTCACCCTGCTGGCCGCCGCCGGCCTCACGGTCGGCCTGATGTCGGAGATCCTCGTGGGCTCGATCGAGGAGACCGCCGAGTCCATCGGGCTCAGCCAGTTCTTCATCGGCATCATCATCGTCGCCATCGTGGGCAACGCCGCCGAGCACTGGGTCGCCGTCTACGTCGCGTTCAAGGACAAGATGGACCTGGCGGTCAACATCGCCGTCGGCTCGAGCGCGCAGGTCGCGCTGTTCGTCGGCCCGCTGCTGGTGGTGTTGTCGTTCTTCTTCGGGCCGAAGCCGCTGGCGCTGGTGTTCAACCCCTTTGAGCTCGCCGCCCTGCTGCTGGCCGTGCTGATCGCCATCCACGTGGCGAGCGAGGGCGAGTCGACCTGGTTCGAGGGCCTGCTGCTGCTGGCCATCTACACGGTGCTGGCGGTCACGTTCCTGTTCGCGTAGAGACCCGCTGGGAAGCGCTGAGTCGCTAGACGCGAGCCTCGATATCTTTCTGCATTGCGGAAATCTTCTATTGAAATGCGGAAAGATCCTCGCTAGGGTTCGCGGCATGCGCTTCTGTGCCAACGTTTCGATCCTGTTCACGGAGGTGCCGCTCCTCGAGCGCTTCGCCCGTGCGCGCGAGGCCGGCTTCGAGGTGGTCGAGCTCTGGTGGCCGCGAGGCGAGGACCTCGCCGCGGTCGAGGCGGCGATCGCCGACGCCGGCGTCGAGGTGGCGCTGCTGAACTTCGACGCGGGCGACATGCCCGCGGGCGATCGCGGGCTGATCAGCGACCCGGCGCTCCAGGACGCCTTCCGGGCCAACGTGCCGGTCGCGCTTGAGCTGGCGGCCGCGGTCGGGTGCACGAAGCTCAACGCGCTCGCCGGCCACGAACTACCCGGCCTGGAGCGCGAGGCCCAGCTGGAGCTCGCCCGCGAGAACGTGCGGTTCGCGGCCGAAGCGGCGGCCGAGCAGGGCGCGCAGGTGCTGATCGAGGCCGTCAACACGATCGAGAACGGCCCCTACCTGCTGTCGCGGACCCGTGCCGCGTCCGACTTCGTGGCGTCAGTCGGGCGCGAGAACGTGCGGCTGCAGTACGACGCCTACCACATGCAGCGCATGGAGGGCGACCTCACCGCGACGATCGAGCGCCACCTCGGCGAGATCGCGCACATCCAGGTGGCCGACAGCCCGGGCCGCGGCCAGCCGGGCACGGGCGAGATCAACTTCGACTACGTCTTCCGCCGCCTCGAAGAGCTGGGCTACGACGGCCTCGTCGGCCTCGAGTACAAGCCGGCCGGGGGGGACACCGAGGCGAGCCTGGCGTGGCTGAGAGGAGCAGCGTATGCCTGAGACGGTCGGATTCATCGGCCTGGGCGTGATGGGCGCCCCCATGGCCGGCAACCTCGTGGAGGCGGGCCACCCGCTTGTCGTCCACAGCCGCAGCCCGGAGCCCGTCGAGGCGCTGGCCGAAGCGGGCGCCGAGACGGCGCCGAGCCCGCGCGAGGTCGCCGAGCGCTCGGACGTGGTGATCACGATGCTGCCCGACTCACCGGCCGTCGAGTCCGTCGTGCTCGGCGAGGACGGCGTGCTGGCCGGCGCGTCGGAAGGCGACCTGCTCATCGACATGAGCACGATCCACCCCACGGTGTCGGTCGCGGTCGCGGAGGCGGCCGCCGAGCGCGGCGTGGCCGCCCTGGACGCGCCCGTGAGCGGCGGCGACGTGGGCGCCCAGCAGGGCGCCCTGTCGATCATGGTCGGCGGGGAGGCCGCCGACTTCGAGCGGGCGCGCCCGCTGTTCGAGGTGCTCGGCAAGACGATCGTGCACGTGGGCGAGGCGGGCGCCGGGCAGGTGGTGAAGGCCTGCAACCAGGTCGTCGTCGCCGTGACGATCGCGGCGGTCAGCGAGGCGCTGGTGCTCGGCTCCAAGGCCGGCGTGGATCCCGAGCGGATCCTCGACGTCCTCGGCGGCGGGCTGGCCGCCAACAAGGTCATGGAGATGCGCCGGCGCAACTTCCTCGAGCACGACTTCACGCCGGGCTTCCGGATCGACCTGCACCACAAGGACCTCAACATCGCGCTCGAGTCGGGCGACGCCTACGGGGTGCCGCTGCCCGTCACCGGCCTGGTGCAGCAGTACATGCGCGCGCTGCGCGCCAAGGGCCACGGCGGCGACGACCACTCCGGCCTGCTCCGGCTCGTCGAGGAGCTGGCCGAGCACCGGATCGGCAGCGACCACCTGACCGCCACGACCACCTGACCGCCACGACCACCTGAGGAGAGACTCGATGCCACGCATGAACCCGATGGAAGCCGTCGTCCGCGTGCTGGAGGACGAGGGCGCGCGCGTCGCCTTCGGCGTCCCCGGCGCGGCGATCTTGCCGCTCTACGACGCGATGCGCCACTCGAGCATCCGCCACCTCAGCGTCCGCCACGAGGAGGGCGGCACGCACGCCGCCGACGGCTGGGCGCGGATCACCGGCGAGCCGGGCATCTGCATCGGCACCTCGGGCCCCGCCGGCACGAACATGATCACCGGCCTGTACACCGCGCAGGCGGACTCGATCCCGATGATCTGCATCACCGGGCAGGCGAACCTCGGCGTCCTGCACAAGGAGGCCTTCCAGGCCGTCGACATCGTCGACATCGCCAGGCCCGTGTGCAAGTGGGCCTACCAGGTCAAGGAGACCGCGCAGCTGCCGTGGGCGTTCCGGGAGGCGTTCCGCGTCGCGCGCGAGGGCCGCCCCGGGCCGGTGCTCATCGACCTGCCGCTCGACGTGCAGACGGGCGAGGACATCGAGTACGACCCCGCCACCGACGGCCCGCTGCGCTACATCACCCCCGAGCCCAACCCGCGGGCGATCTCCGCCGCGCTCGACCTGCTGGCCGGCGCCCAGCGCCCGCTGATCCTGGCGGGCGGCGGCGTGATCCTGGCCGAGGCAGCCGAGGAGCTCGTCGCGCTGGCCGAGGAGCTGCAGATCCCGGTGTCGCCCACCTACATGGGCAAGGGGTCGATCCCGGAGGACCACCCGCTGTGGGCGGGGATGGTCGGCATCCAGACCAGCCAGCGCTTCGGCAACCAGATCTTCCTGGAGAGCGACGTCGTGCTGGCTGTCGGCGCGCGCTTCGGCGACCGCCACACCGGCGACCTCGACGTCTACCGCGGCGAGCGCAAGTTCATCCACGTCGACATCTCGCCGGAGCAGATCGGGCGCGTGTTCCCGGCCGACCTGGGCATCGTCAGCGACGCGAAGCTCGCGCTGCGGGCGCTGGGCGAGCAGGCGGCGGAGCGCTCGGCGCCCTCGCGCGAGGGCTGGGTCGAGCGCGTCGCGCAGCTCAAGGACACGCTGACCCGGCGCACGGACTTCGACGACGTGCCGATCAAGCCCCCGCGCGTCTTCCAGGAGCTCAACGACCACTTCGACCCGGATACGATCTTCGTGACCGCGATCGGCCTGTACCAGATCTGGAGCGGGCAGTTCCAGCGCACCTACAAGCCGCGCCATTACCTCTGCTGCGGGCAGGCCGGTCCGCTGGGCTGGGAGGTCCCCGCCTGCATCGGGGTCAAGCTCGCCGCGCCCGACCAGCTCGTGGTCGGCGTGGTCGGCGACTACTCCTTCCAGTTCCTCATGGAGGAGGTCGCCGTCGCCGTCCAGTACCAGGTGCCGTTCGTGCTCGTCATGGTCAACAACGGCTACATGGGGCTCATCCGCCAGGCCGAGAAGAACTACGACATGAACTACGCCGTCGGCATCTCCTACGAGGGGCCCGAGGGCCACCCGGGGATCGACCACGTCGGGGTCATGAAGGCGATGGGGGCGGACGGCATGCGGGTCACCGACCCGGGCGAGATCTCCGCGGCCCTCGACTGGGCGGTGCTTTCCGCGCAGGAGCGCCAGGTCCCGGTGCTGGTCGAGGTGATGGTCGCGCCCGAGGACGACGCCGCCATGGGCAAGTCCATCGACCACGTGCGCGAGTTCGAGCCCGTCGAGGGCGGGGTCCCCGACCCGCTCGCCGCCATGCCCGAGCTCGCGGGCTGAGGCGACCCGAGATGCCTGCCAGCGGCGCGGTGCCCGAACGTCGGCGGGACGGTGTCCAGTCCCTCGACCGCGCCCTCGACGTGCTCGAGACGCTGGCCGCCTCGGGCGAGCTGGGCGTGTCGGAGGTCGCGGCTCGCACCGGCCTCGTGGTGAGCACCGCCCACCGCCTGCTGGCCGGGCTCGCGAACCGCGGCTACGTCGGCCAGAACCCGGCGAACGGCCGGTACGCGCTCGGCTTCAAGGTACTCGAGCTGGCCGGCGGGCTCGAGGTGCGCACCTCGCCCCTGCGGGCCGCCGCCCGCCCGCACCTCGAGCGCCTCCAGCAGGCGACGTCGGAAACCACCAACCTCGCCATCCTCGACGGCGACCAGGTCGTCTACGTCGACCAGGTCGAGGGCTCGCACAGCGTGCGCATGTTCACCCGGTTGGGCAGCTCCGCGCTCGCGCACACCACCGGATCGGGCAAGGCGATCCTCACCCACCGTCCGCCCGAGGTGATCGAGAAGCTCTACCCGCGCACGCGCGAGCCCTTCGAACGCCCGACGCCGCGTACGCTCACCACGCTCGAGGCGCTGCGGGACGACTTCGTGCGCATCCGCCGGCGCGGCTACGCCCTCGACAGGGAGGAGCACGAGGAGGGGGTGAGCTGCGTGGCGACGCCCGTGTTCGACCGCAGCGGCCTCGCCTGCGGCGCCATCAGCATCTCCGGTCCCACGGCGCGGATCGACCAGGCCGACACCGCGGCGCTCGGCGAGCTCCTGCGCCGCCACGCCGCCGAGGTCTCCGCCGCCCTCGGCCACCGCGAGACTCCCGAGAGTGCCCGTTCCCACGCGATTTAGCGGACGTTGATATGGACACCATCTGTGGAAAAGCAGCGGTGACGCCCTCGCTCCCCGCAAGGCGCGAAAACAGAAGCCCCACGCTCTCATCGAGGATCAGTGCGGTACGCAGCAGCACGGTGACGAATGGCAGCGACCCGGACGGTCCGGTCGCCATCGGTGAGTTGGTAGACGACACAAAGGCATCCGGAGTCGTCTGACGTAGAGTTCTCCGCCTCATGAAGCTCGGCTTTATAGGCGCCGGCAGCATGGCGTCCGCGCTCGCGCGGGGGCTCGGTGAGCCCGTGCTCGTGTACGACCCCGAGGCCCAGCGCGCCGAGCGCCTCGCGGCCGACGTGAAGGGGCAGGTGGCCGCCTCCAACTCAGACCTGGCCGACGCCGCCGACGTGATCGTGCTGTGCCACAAGCCCGCCGGGCTGGAGCAGGTGGCCACCGAGGTGGACGGCCGGGCGCGAGCCGTGGTGTCGATCATGGCCGCGACCCCGACCGAGACGCTCGAGGCGGCCTATCCCGGGGTGCCGGTGTACCGCTTCATCCCCAACCTGCCGGCGGAGGTCCGGCGGGGCGTGCTCTGCTACGCCCCCGGGTCGCTCGCCGCGGACGGCCCGGAGCAGGAGATCCTCACCCTGTTCGGCCGCGCGGGGACCGTGATCCCACTCGACGAGCCGCTGATGGAGCCCGCGATGGCGCTGATGAGCTCCGGCCCCGCGTTCCTAGCGCTGGTGGCGGAGGCGATGGCCGAGGCCGGCGCCCGCCACGGGCTTGATCCGCACCAGGCCACCCGGCTGGTGGTGGAGACGATGGCCGGGACGGCCGCCTACCTGGATGCCAACGGCCTGGAGCCGGGCGAGATGCGCGCGCGGGTGGCCACGCCCGGCGGAGTGACCGAGAAGGGGCTCGGCGTGCTGGAGGAGTCCGGCCTGCGTGGCTCCTTCGACAGGGCGATCGACCTGATCGTGGAGGCGGCCGCCCGATGAGCCTGCTGGCCGCCATCGACCGCAACGACGTGGCCGACTACGTGGACACCCTGGTGCTCGTGTACGTGGTGCTGATCTTCGTGCAGATCATCGTGAGCTTCATCCCGCGGATGCCCTACAACCGCTTCCTGAGCGCGTTCCTGACGTTCGTGGCCGACGTGGTGAACCCCTACCTGAACATCTTCCGCCGCTTTCTCCCGCCGGTGCGCCTCGGTCCCGGTGCACTGGACCTCAGCCCGATGGTCGGCACATTCGTGCTGCTGATCGTTGGCGGGATCGTAAGCGGCATCATCCGCGGCGGCTGACCCGTGAGCCGGGCGGCCGGTTGGGGGCGGGCCGCGGCCACCCTCGCCGTTGTGGTGGTGGTGGACCAGGCCACCAAGGCGCTGGCAGTGGCGCGGATCGACCGGGGGGACGAGGTCAACGTGTTCTTCGGACTCGACCTCACCAACACACGCAATCGTGGCGTGGCCTTCGGCGCGCTGCAGGGCAGCGCCACCGTCGTGGGACTGCTCATTGCCGCTGCGCTGGTGCTGCTGGTGGGCTACTTCGTCCTCAACGCGTCGCGACCGCTGCTGTGGCTGCCTGTGGGGATGCTGCTCGGCGGCGCCGCGGGCAACCTGGTCGACCGCGCGCGCGAGGGGGCGGTGATCGACTTCATCGACCCCACCTTCTGGCCCGCGTTCAACCTGGCCGACGCCTCGATCGTGATCGGGGTGTTCGCGCTGCTCTACGTGGTGGAGGGAAAGCGGGAGTGACGCTGGAGATGGGCCATGCCGAGGCCGGGATGCGCCTGGACGCGGCGCTCGCGGCCCGCGGCGCAGCGGCCTCGCGCTCGGAGGCCCAGCGGCTGATCGACCGCGGGCTGGTCACCGTCGACGGGCAGGTGCGGCCGAAGTCCCACCGTGTGTCCGACGGCGAACTGCTGGAGGTGGCGCCCGAGCCGGTGCAGGCCCCGGGCGAGGCCGTGGAGGCGCCCTTCGAGGTGGCCTGGGAGGACGAGCACCTGATCGTGGTGGACAAGCCGGCGGGCGTGGTGGTGCACCCCGGGGCCGGCCGCCGCCATGGGACGCTGGTCCAGGCGCTGGCGGGCCGCGCCGCGGGCGGCCCGGACCCCCAGCGCGCGGGGATCGTGCACCGCCTGGACCGCGACACCTCCGGCCTGCTGGTGGTGGCCAAGTCCGAGGCCGCCCACGCGGCCCTTCAGCAGCAGATCCGCGACCGCGAGGTGCACCGCCAGTACCTGGCGCTGGTCGAGGGCCACCCGGACGCGCGCCGCGGGACCATCGACGCGCCCCTCGGCCGGGATCGCCACCGGCGCACCGCGATGTCCACCCGCACGGCCCGCGCGCGGGCGGCCGTGACGCACTTCGAGGTGATCGAGCAGCTGCCGCGGACCGCCCTGCTGGAGGTGCGTCTGGAGACCGGGCGCACCCACCAGATCCGCGCGCACCTGGCCGCCGTCGGGCACCCGGTCTGTGGCGACAGCCGCTACGGAGGAGGAGCGAGCGGGCGGCGCCTTGGACTCGCTCGCCAGTTCCTGCACAGCGCGCAACTCATGTTTGACCACCCATGCACAAGGGAACGAGTTCTGTGCGAGTCCAAACCACCCGCCGAACTCGCTCGATCACTCGACGAGGCCCGGCGGGAGCCAGTCTCCGAAGGGCCAGACGGGGACTGACATTCGGGGCGAGGCGGTCTTCGGACCGCCTCGTTTCGTTTCTGGACCCACTCCCTCCAGTCCCGTAAGTGCAGAACGGGGCGACCTTTCGGCCGCCCCGCGCTGCATGAAGCCGGGCCGGACCACCGGAGTTAGGGGAAGGGAGGCCGGCCCGCATTCCCACAACGACCCGGCCCCGGCAACCTTGCGTTCTTTATGCTTCCCGGCCGACGTTTCATTCCATCCCCCGCCGGGCCGGCGTGACCCTGCCCGGGCGAGCCTTATCGCACCGGGTCCGCGCAGCGGACGGCGGAGGAGAACCGACAAATCAAAAGGGAGCAACAGTTGGCTCAGGTAACGCTCAGAGAGCTGCTGGAGGCCGGGGTGCACTTCGGCCACCAGACGCGCCGCTGGAACCCGAAGATGCGCCGCTTCATCTTCGGGGAGCGCAGCGGAATCCACATCATCGACCTGCAGAAGACCGAGCGCCTGCTCGCAGAGGCGCAGGCCTTCGCCGCCAACGTGGCGGGCCGCGGCGGCACCGTGATGTTCGTTGGGACCAAGAAGCAGGCGCGCGACACCGTGGCCAAGGCCGCGGAGGCGTCGGGCATGCCCTACATCCACCAGCGGTGGCTCGGTGGGCTGCTCACCAACTTCCAGACCGTGTCCAAGCGCATCAAGCGCCTGCACGAGCTCACCGAGTGGACCGAGAGTGGCACGCTGGAGCTGCTGCCCACGCGGGAACGCATCTCGGCCATCAAGGAGCGCGACAAGCTCGAGTACAACCTCGGCGGCGTGCGAAACATGCAGCGCCCACCCGACGCGATGTTCGTGGTGGACATGAAGACCGAGGCGATCGCCGTGCGCGAGGCCCAGCGCCTGCGCATCCCGATCATCGGCCTGGTGGATACCAACTGCGACCCCGACCCCGTGACCTACGTGGTGCCCGGCAACGACGACGCGATCCGCTCGTGCTCGCTCGTGGTCGAGGCGATCGCCGGCGTGGTGGGCGAGCAGCACCAGCGCTTCCGGGCCGAGGAGGAGGCCGCTCGCCGTGAGGCCGAGGAGGCCGCCCAGCGTGAGGCCGACGAGCGCGCTAACCGTGAGGCCGAGGAGGCCGCCCGCCGCGAGGCCGAGGAGCAGGCGCAGCGCGAGGCCGCCGAGGCCGCGCAGACAGAGGGCGGTCAGGCTGAGGGCCAGCCCGCGCAGCCGCAGCCGGCCGCACCCACAGAGGCGCCGGCCGCCTCCGAGCAGCGGGTCTTCGACCCGAACGAGGACGGTTGAGCGTGAGCGGCGAGGTCACAGCGGCGGCCGTCAAGGAGCTGCGCGAGCGCACCGGCGCCGGGATGATGGACTGCAAGTCCGCCCTCCAGGAGGCCGACGGCGACATGGACAAGGCCATCGAGCTGCTGCGGGTGAAGGGGCAGGCCAAGGCCTCCAAGCGCGGCGAGCGCGCCGCCAGCGAGGGGTTGGTCACCAGCTACCTCCACCACAACGGCAAGGTCGGCGCCCTGGTGGAGGTCGACTGCGAGACCGACTTCGTGGCCCGCAACGAGGAGTTCGCGGAGTTCGCCCGCGAGGTGGCCTCGCACGTGGCGGCGGCCGCGCCGCTGTACGTGTCGGCCGAGGACGTGCCGGAGGACACCCGCGAGGCCGAGATGAAGGTGTTCGCCGCGCAGGCGGCGGGCGAGGGCAAGCCCGAACAGGTGCAGCAGCGCATCGCCGAGGGCCGCATGAAGAAGTGGCTCGAGGAGAACGTGCTGCTCGACCAGGCCCATGTGAACGCCGACAAGCACGACGGCGCCACGATCGAGCAGATGCGCGCCGCGCTGTCGGCGAGCACGGGCGAGAACGTGGTCGTGCGCCGCTTCTCACGCTTCCGGATCGGGGAGTAGGGGAAAGTGGCCGAGAACGGCGGGGAACCCGCCACGGCCAAGTTCGAGCGTGTGCTGCTCAAGCTCTCCGGCGAGGCCCTGATGGGCCCGCTGGAGTACGGCGCCGACCCAGACCGGATCCGCGCCATTGCGGCCCAGATCAAGACCGTGGCCGACCGCGGTGTGGAGATCGCCGTGGTCGTCGGTGGGGGCAACATCTACCGGGGCCTCGCCGGCGCAGCCGCCGGCATGGACCGCGCGACGGGCGACTACATGGGCATGCTCGCCACGGTCCTCAACGCCCTGGCCCTGCAGGACGCGCTGGAGAAGCAGGGAGCCGTCACCCGCGTGTTGTCGGCGATCGAGATGGCCGAGGTCGCCGAGCCCTACATCCGCCGCCGCGCCATGCGCCACCTCGAGCACGGCCGGGTCGTGATCTTCGCGGCCGGCACGGGCAACCCGTTCTTCACCACCGACACGGCCGCCGCCCTGCGCGCACTGGAGATCCACGCCGAGGTCATCCTGATGGCCAAGAACGGGGTGGAGGGCGTCTACACCGCGGATCCACAAAAGGTGCCCGACGCGCGCTTCATCGAGAGCATCAGCCACCGCGAGGCGATCGAGCAGCAACTGGCGGTCATGGACGTGACCGCCCTCTCGCTGTGCATGGACAACGGCCTGCCGATTCACGTGTTCAACATGGACGACGAGGCCAACATCGACCGGATAGTGTGCGGCGAGCGAGTGGGGACGGTGGTTTCAACTGGCGGATGACGACATCGTCAAGGACTTCTTGGACGATGCCCGGGATCGCATGGGCAAGTCCGTGGACTCCACGCGCGGGGAGTTCGCGACGGTGCGCACAGGTCGCGCCTCACCGCACCTGCTGGACCGGGTGGAAGTCGAGTACTACGGCGCCGTCACGCCGCTCAAGCAGCTCTCCAACGTATCTGCCAGCGAGGCGCGGCTGCTCACCATCACGCCGTACGACAAGTCGGCGATCAAGGCGATCGAGAAGGCGATCCTCGAGTCCGACGTGGGGCTCACGCCGTCCAATGACGGCAACCTGATCCGCCTGACGATCCCCGAGCTCACCGAGGAGCGGCGGCGCGACCTCGTGAAGGTCGTGCACAACATCGCCGAGCAGGGCAGGGTGGCGGTCCGCAACATCCGCCGTGAGGTGATGCACGACCTGCGCGAGCTCAAGAAGGAGGGCGAGATCGGCGCCGACGACGAGCACCGCGCGGAGACCGAGTTGCAGAAGCTCACCGACGACCGCACCGGCGAGATCGACGATCTGCTGACAGGCAAGGAAGAGGAGATCCTGCAGGTGTGACGGCCGACGCCGCGCCCGCGGCCCGGTACGTCGCGATCATCACGGACGGAAACGGCCGCTGGGCCGAGGCGCGGGGGTTGCCGGCGATCGCCGGGCACCGCGCCGGGGCCGATGTGGTCAAGGAGCGCCTGCGCGACGCCGCGCGGCTCGGCGTGTCAGAGCTCACCGTGTACTCGTTCTCTACGGAGAACTGGTCGCGGCCTCAGAGCGAGGTCGACGGGCTGATGGCGATGTTCGGCGAGCGGATCGACCGCGAGACCCCCGAGCTGCACGAGGAGGGCGTGCGGATGCGCTTCATCGGGCGGCGGCAGGGAGTCTCTGCGGAACTCCAACGACGAATGGAGTGGGCGGAAGAGAAGACCCGGGGCAACGCGCGCATCACGTTGTTCGTGGCCTTCAACTACGGCGGGCGGGCGGAGATCGTGGACGCGGCGCGAACCTTTGAGGGTGAGACCGAGGACGACTTCCGGCGCCACCTCTACGCACCCGAGATGCACGACCCCGATCTTCTGATCCGCACCAGCGGCGAGCAGCGCACGTCGAACTACCTGCTGTGGCAGTGCGCATACTCCGAGCTGGTGTTCCGCGACGAGCTGTGGCCCGACTTCACACGCGAGGCCTTCGAGGCGTCGCTTCAGGAGTTCGAACAGCGCAAGCGGCGCTTCGGGGCGCGCTAGGCCGATGAGCGAACGGGCGCGGACGGGGGAGTTGCGGGCCGGGCAGCCGCGCGAGCGCAGGCGGCGGTCGGACCTCGTGCCGCGCCTCGTGGTGGCCGCTCCCGCTGTGGCGTTTGCGGTGTTCATCGTGGTGTCGGGCGGGGCGATCTTCGCCTTCGGGCTGATCCTGCTCGGTGTGGTGGCCCTGCACGAGCTGTACGGGCTGATGCGCCGCTCCCGCCCGGTGGACCTGGCCGGCTACCTCACGATCGCGGCGATGGTGCTGCTGGCGCTGTACGCCGAGCGCGAGGACGTGCTGATAGCGCTGGTGGCGGCGTTCCCGCTGGTGTTCGTCCTCGCCCTCACACGCGCGCACCTGGACAACGTGGCGTGGGGCATAGCGGCCACGATGCTGGGGGTCGTGTGGATCGGCCTCCCGCTGGCCCACGCGATCTTCCTGCGTGAGCTGCCCCACGGCGACGGGCTGCTGATCGACGTGCTCGTGGGCACGTTCATAGGCGACACCTTCGCCTACTTCGGCGGCAGGCTCTACGGCCGCCGGCCCCTGGCGCCCGACATCTCACCCAACAAGACCGTCGAGGGCCTCGTGGCCGGCATCCTCGGCGGCACCCTGGCGTTCTGGTTCGCCGGGGCCTACCAGGACTGGTTCAGCGGCACCGACGCTCTGATCGTCGGCTTCCTGGTGGCGCTGGCCGCGCCGCTGGGCGATCTGTTCGAGTCGGCCGTCAAGCGCGACCTGGAGGTCAAGGACACCGGCCGCTTCTTCGGCGCGCACGGAGGTGTGCTGGACCGCCTGGACGCGGTCTTCTTCACGGTGGTTGTGGGCTACTACGCGGCCGTGGGGCTGGGGTACGGTTGACCCCGAGCGCCTCGGTGAGCTTGAGGACCACCCAATCGGACCTGCGGGTGAGCTGGCGCCAGGTAAAGCGCAGCACTTTCCAATCCGAGACCTCGAGCTCGACATCGCGGGCCCGGTCATCCTCGAACGCGCGGCGGGTGCTGTGGGTGCCGAAGCCGTCAGTCTCGACGATCACCCCCGCCGCGCGCCAGTAGAAGTCAGCGCGGTAGGGCCCGAGCTGCACCTGGGCTGCGGGCCGCGGGATGCCGTTGGCGTCGCAGAGGCCGATTAGGAGCTCCTCGAAGTCGTTCTCGGTCGCGGTGGAGCCGATGTCGTGATCGTCGAGCACCGCGGCCAGGCGGGAGGCGCCAACGCGTCCAGGACTACGTTCGATCACCGACAGGAGAGCGGCGGGGCGGCACAACCGCAGCCGTTCGGCCTCGTCGAGCGCACGCTCGAGGGCCAGCCGCTTCCCGAACGGGAGGTGCGCGGGAAATCGGTCCACACGACCCATGAGCCGCGCAGCCCCCTGGATTCGCCCCCTTTACTGCGCTGTATCGCCTTCCGCAAGGCCGCTCCCAACCTCAAGCGGACAGCGTGTCAGGCCGATACCAACCGCAGTCATGCACTTGAATCGGACCGCGCCCCACCACGGGCGCCGACGTGCCGCGGCCGGCGGCGCCACCGTGCCCCTGGGCCCGCCTCTCGCCGGGAGTGACCACGCGGGCGCCCACGCCGAGCGCGAGGGGGAGGCGCTCATGCGCGTCGCGTCCGCGGTGGCGGGCGCGGAGCGGCTCGAGGACGTGCTCGACGTCGTCGCCGACTCGGCGGTGGCCGCGCTGCCGCCCGGCTCGCTGGCGATCGGCTGCTGGGACCGCGCGGCGCAGAAGCTCCAGGTGCTCGTGCACGCCGGCGACCTGCGCGCGGGGGAGGCGCGCCGGCCGGCGGACGATCGCTTCCCGCTCGCAGAGGCGGCGGTCTTCTCCAGGCTTCTTCACACCGGCAAGCCCTACTTCACCGCCGTGGACGACCCCGACGCCGACCCGGCCGCCGTGGCGCTCCTGCGCAGGGTCGGCAAGGAGTCGAATATCGGCGTTCCGATCCTGGTCGACGGGGACGTGTGGGGCGACATCTGGGCCAGCACGTCGCCCGGAGCACCGCGCTTCCGGGCCCGCCATGTCCGCTTCCTGGAGGCGATGGCCGCTCAGCTCTCGGCGGTGATCGCCCGGGCCGCGGCCTTCTCCGACATCTCGCGTGTGGCCTACGAGGACACCCTCACCGGCCTGCCCAACCGCCACTCGATGGAGGAGCGGCTCGCCGCGGCGCTTGCGGCGCCCCGGGAGCCCTCCGACGCGCTCACGCTCATGGTGTGCGACGTGGACCACCTCGAGGCCATCAACCACGGCCGCGGCCACCAGGCCGGCGACCGCGCGCTTCGCCGCGTGGCCGACGCGCTCGTGGCCGCCACCGCGCCCTTTCCCGGGTCCACCGTGGGCCGCCTCGCCGGCGACGAGTTCGGGGTGCTGCTCGAGGGGTTCGGCCTGGACGCAGCTCGGGAGGTGGCCGCCGTGGCCCTGCGCCTGCTGCGCGAGGACCGCGACGTGGCCCTCTCCCTCTCCTGCGGCGCGGCCCTGGCTGAGCCCCATCACGACCGGCCCGAGCCGCTGCTGCGCGCCGCGGACACCGGCCAGTACGCAGCCAAGTGCTGCGGCGGTGGCCAGCTTTGCACCGCCGAGGATTCACCCGCCCTACGAGTGCAGCAGCCCCGCGGCCGGCGCGCCAACCGCCGCGGGCTGTCCGAGCGCATCGAGCAGGCCACCTCCACGCTGCTGGCCTCGTTGGACGCCAGCCTGACGGACCGGTCGACACTGGATCGCCTCGAGCGGGTGATCAGCGGCTTCGCCGAGGTGCTCAACGGCGCCGCCTGGACCGTCTCCTACGCGGAGCACGGCAGCTCGGCAATCCACAGCATCTCCAGCGCCAACGACCGCGACAGCAGGCTGCGCGGCGTGCGCGTGGGCATGGAGACAGAGCAGTTCGCGCTGCACGAGTTCCCGCTCACCGGCCAGCTCGTAGCCGCCGGGTCCGGCGCGTTCATCGTGGACCGCTACGACCGTGACGCCGACGCGGCTGAGCGCGCGCTGCTCACCGAGCTGGGCTACTCCTCGGTGCTGGCGGCTGCGGCCTCGGACCTCGACGGCGTGTACCTCCTCGAGATCTACGGCGATGGCGACACCGCGGCGCTGGCAGGCGCCGCGCTTCGACTGGAGCTGCTGGCGCGCGCGGCCGCGGGCGGATCCGCCGAGACGGCCAAGGGAGTGCGGCAGCTGGACAAGCGCACCAAGCTGATCGAGACCGCGGGCTCGTTGGGAACACGGCTCAGCGGCCTCCTGGACCCACACGAGATCGCGCAGGTGGCGGCCGACGAGCTCTACCGAGAGCTCGGCTTCCCGGTGTGCGCGATCGTGCGGCGCACCGCCGACGCCCAGGTGGAGATCCTGGCCGGGCGCGGCGACGCCGTGCGAAGGCTGCAGATGGCCGGCTGGAGCCAGCCCGCCGGGCTGGGGCTGATGGGACGCGCGATGCGCGAGCGCGAGGTCGTGGTGGTGGGCGACGTTAGGGCCGAGCCCGACTACCGTCTGACGCCCGAGACCTCGGACACCCGCTCCGAAGTGTGCGCCCCGCTCTGGGTGGGCGACCACCCGTGGGGCGGCATCGACCTGCACGACAGCCGCAAGGACGCCTTCGACGAGGACGACGCCCGGCTCGTGCGCCTGGTGGCCGGGCAGGTGAGCGCCGCCCTGCGCTCCGCGCAGCTCTACGAGCAGCTGGAGCACGCCTACCTCGGGACGGCCGAGGCGCTGGGCGCCGCGCTCGAGGCAAAGGACTCCTACACCGCCAGCCACTCCCGCTCGCTGGCCGTCAACGCCGATGCTGTGGGGCGGGCGCTGGGTCTCGACGACCAGGCGCGGCGGAACCTTCGCTTCGGAGCGGCCTTCCACGACATCGGCAAGCTCGCGGTGCCGGAGTCGATCCTCAACAAGAGCGGTCCGCTGCTGCCCAGCGAGCGCGAGAAGATCGAGCAGCACACGGTGATCGGCGACCAGATCCTGGCGCCGATCGAGTTCCTGGCCGACGTGCGGCCACTGGTCCGCCACGGCCACGAGCGCTGGGACGGGTCTGGCTACCCCGACGGCCTCGTGGGCGAGGAGATTCCGCTGGGCGCCCGCATCATCTTCGCCTGTGACGCCCTGGACGCCATGACCACCGACCGGCACTACCGGGCCGCGCTCGGCTTGGACGGAGCGTGCGCAGAGCTGCGCCGCTACGCCGGCACGCAGTTCGATCCCGCGGTGGTCGATGCGCTGCTCGAGGTCCTGGCCGACGCCGCCACTCCCGCCCTGACCTGACGGCCGGCGGGCGGGCGGGTCCTCCTACACTCAATCGGATGCGCAGGATCGTGATCGCCGGGTCCACCGGCTCAATCGGCACGCAGGCGCTCGACGTGATCGCCCGCAGCGAGTCGCTCGAGGTGGTGGGACTGGCCGCGCACCGCAACGCCGAGCTGGTGCTCGAGCAGGCCGCTGAGTACGGCGTGCGCCGTGTTGCCCTCGGGGACGAGGATGCCGCGGCGCGTGCGGCCGAGCGCTGGACCGACGGCGAGGTGCTGGCGGGGGCAGAGGGCCTGATCGCGCTGATCACGGACACAGGGTGCGACCTCGTGCTCAACGCCCTCGTGGGCTCCGCGGGGCTCGGACCCACCGTGGCCGCGCTGGGGGAGGGCATCGACCTGGCCCTGGCGAACAAGGAGAGCCTGGTGGTGGGCGGCGAGCTGGTGATGGCGCTGGCCGAGGCCACCGGCGCCTCCCTGCTGCCGGTGGACTCCGAGCATTCGGCGCTGTTCCAGCTGATGAACGCCGAGCCCGGGCGGGGCACGATCGACCGTCTGGTGCTCACCGCCTCCGGCGGCCCGTTCCGGGGCCGCACCGACCTCTCCGGCGTCACGCCCGAGAACGCGCTCGCCCATCCCACCTGGGACATGGGCGGGAAGATCACGATCGACTCGGCCACGCTGATGAACAAGGGCCTCGAGGTGATCGAGGCCCACCACCTGTTCGGGACGCCCTACGACCGCATAGACGTCGTGGTGCACCCGCAGTCGATCGTGCACTCCCTGATCGACCTCAACGACGGGGCATCGCTTGCCCACCTCGGCCACCCCGACATGCGCGTGCCGATCTCCTACGCCCTCCACCATCCGGACCGCGTGGATGTGCCGGTGCGGGCGATGAGCCTCGCCGACGTGGGGTCGCTCACCTTCGAGGAGCCCGACGAGCGCACGTTTAAGTGCCTGCGCCTGGCGCGCGAGGCGGGCGAGGCCGGCGGCACCGCGCCCTGCGTGCTGAACGCAGCCAACGAGGTGGCCGTGTACGCCTTCCTGGCCGGGGAGCTGCCCTTCACCGGCATCGCCGACGTGGTGGAGCGCACGCTGGATGCACTGCCGGCCCGGCCATTGCGCCACTTCAACGACCTCTACGCCGCAGACACGGAAGCCCGGGAGCGCGCGCGTCAGATCGCGGAGGGCGTGCCCGTCTCGTGAGCTGGCTGCTGGCGTTCGTGGGCTTTGCCCTGCTGGTGATCCTGCACGAGCTGGGCCACTTCTCCGTGGCCAAGCTCGTGGGCATGCGCGTGGAGAAGTTCTCGCTGTTCTTTCCGCCCACGCTGTTCTCCAAGAAGGTGGGGGAGACCGAGTACGCGATCGGCGCCATCCCCGCGGGGGGCTACGTGAAGATCACCGGGATGAACCCCGACGAGGAGCTGCCTCCGGAGGTTCGCGACCGCGCCTACCACGCCCAGCCGGTGTGGAAGCGGATCGCCGTGATCTCGGCCGGACCCGCGGTGAACCTCGTCTTGGCGCTGGTGCTGCTGTTCGTCTTCTACGCGGCAATCGGACCACCTACGGGTACCGACCGGGTGTCGTCCATCGAGAAGGGCTTTCCTGCCGAGGGCGAGCTCCAGCCGGGCGACAAGCTCGTGGCTGTGGACGACCTGGTGGGCAGCCCCAGGGCGCTGTCGGACAAGATCGCCTCCCACGATTGTGAGGGAGGCTCCACGCGCAACCGCTGCGTGGCGGCCGATCCGGCCACGCTGGTCGTTCGCCGCGACGGTCAGCGCCGGGTGATCGAGCTCAGCCCCATCTACGACCCAGGGGAGGAGCGTCCGCGGCTGGGCTTCCGTTTTGCGGAGGGACCGCGCGAGGCCCTGCCCGTGGGCGAGTCCGCCGACGTGTCCCTCGACCAGTTCTGGTTCATCACGAAGGCCACCGTGAGCCTGCCCGCGCGGCTCTTCAACGCCGAGCAGCGCAAGGAGCTCTCGGGCGTCGTGGGCTCGTACGAGGTCACCCGCCAGACGATCCTCAACGACTTCGCCGAGGTGATCGCCATCCTCGCGGTGATCTCGCTGTCGCTTGCGATCGTGAACCTGTTCCCGTTCCTGCCGCTCGACGGGGGACACATCTTCTGGGCGATCGTGGAGAAGGTGCGCGGCCGCCCCGTTTCGCTGGCGGTGATGGAACGTGCGGGGGTCGTGGGCTTCATGCTCGTGATGGTGGTCTTCGTGATCGGCTTCACGAACGACCTCGGGCGACTGACCGGCGAGGGTTTCAACGTGCGCTGACCCCTCGTCGGGGTTAGTCTCCCCTCTCCGAGCGAGAGGGAGGAGAGCAGCACACATGGAGAGCGCAACGCAGGCCCGCACGCACCGCCCCCGGGGACTCGACGCCGACACGATGACGGCGGCCTTCCAGATCACCGCCGAGGACAACGCCGACACACCGGCGATCCGGACGAAGGACGACGAGTTCACCATCACGTGGGCGGAGTACGCGCAGCGTCTGGAAAGCGTCGCGCGCGGCCTCGCGGCCCTCGGCCTGCAGCACGGCGACACGATCGGGCTGATGCTCACCAACCGCCCGGAGTTCCACCTCACCGACACCGCCGCGCTGCACCTCGGCGCCGTCCCCTTCTCGATCTACAACACCTACACGGCCGACCAGATCGAGTACCTGGCCAAGGACGCCGGCAACAGCGTCTTCGTGACCGAGAAGGCGTTCCTCGACACGATCCTGGCCGTACGGGACAAGGTCGACGGGATCGAGCACGTGATCGTGGTCGACGGTGACGGCGGGAGCGAAACCCTCACGCTCGCCGACGTGGAGTCGAAGGGCGACTCCGAGTTCGACTTCGAGGCGGCGTGGAAGGCGGTCGAGCCCGACGACCTGCTCACCGTGATCTACACCTCCGGCACCACGGGCCCGCCCAAGGGCGTGCAGCTCACCCACGCCAACCTGGTGAGCGCGGTGAAGGCGATCGAGGACATCATCGACTTCCCCGAAGAGGGCCGTGTGATCTCCTGGCTGCCCTACGCCCACATCGCCGAGCGGGCCTGCAGCCACTACCTCCCGATCGTCCTCGGCTTCACCACCACCGACTGCCCGGACCCGCGCCAGGTAGTGGCCTACCTGCCCGAGGTGCGCCCCACGTGGTTCTTCGCCGTTCCGCGCATCTGGGAGAAGCTCAAGGCGGCGATCGAAGCCGGGATGGAGCACGAGGAGGACGAGGGCAAGAAGGAGGCGATGAAGCGCGCGCTGAAGGTGGGCCTGGAGAAGGTGCGCCTCGAGCAGGCCGGGGAAGAGGTGCCGGACGAGATCGCGCAGGGCTACGCGCAGGCCGACGAGCAGGTGTTCTCGAAGATCCGGGAGCGGCTGGGCTTCGACCGGGCGGAGTCGGTGAACGTGGGAGCGGCGCCCACGCCCCCCGAGGTGATCGAGTTCTTCCATGCGCTCGGCATCCCGCTGGCCGAGCTGTGGGGGATGTCCGAGACCTGCGGGGCGGGGTGCATCAACCCGCCGGACAAGATCAAGATCGGCACGGTGGGCCCCCCGACGCCGGGCGTGGAAGTGAAGCTGGCCGACGACGGCGAGGTGATGGTCAAGGGCGGCGTGGTGATGCAGGGCTACCGCAACCTGCCCGACAAGACCGACGAGGCGTTCTCCGACGACGGCTGGCTGCTCACCGGCGACATCGGCGAGTTCGACGACGACGGCTACCTCAAGATCGTTGACCGCAAGAAGGAGCTGATCATCAGCGCCGCCGGCAAGAACATGTCGCCGGCCAACATCGAGTCGCACGTCAAGTCGGGCAGCCCGCTGATCGGGCAGGCGATCGCGATCGGGGACCGCCGCCCCTACAACGTGGCGCTGATCACCCTCGACCCCGACTTCGCGCCGGGTTTCGCCCAGCAGAACGGCATCGACGACGACTCGTTCGAGTCGATGGCGGGGTCGGACAAGGTGACCGAGGAGATCCAGCGGGGGGTCGACGCGGCCAACGAGAAGCTGGCGCGGGTGGAGCAGATCAAGAAGTTCAAGGTGCTCCCCACGGAATGGCAGCCGGGCGGCGAGGAGCTGACGCCCACCATGAAGCTCAAGCGCAAGCCGATCAACGAGAAGTACGGCGAGGAGATCGAGGCCCTCTACGGTGAGTGAGGCGGGGGGCTCGCGCCACCTCTAAGGAGACGCTCAAGCCGACTGCGGTGGTATTCGACCACGACGCTTCGGGGTAGGGTCTTCCCAACCCGACGGAGGAGGAGCAGATGGCCGACAGCGGCGTCTATCGCGTGACCGAAGTGATCGGATTGAGCAGTGAGGGCTGGGCGGAGGCGGCGCGAAATGCCGTCGAGACTGCGGCAAAGTCGGTGCGTGACCTGCGCGTTGCCGAGGTGGTGCGCCAGGACGTGACGATCGAGAAGGGCGCGGTGGTGAACTACCGCGTGCGCTTGGCGATCTCGTTCAAGTACGAGTCGGGCGAGTAGCCCGGGGGCGCTCCGCCCCCCGGACCCCCCGGCGCCGCTCGCCCTACGGCCACCTCGTCGGGGTGCGGCGCCGGGATGGCCTGGCTCCCAGATACCCTTGACGCATGGCCTCCAAGCGGCAAATCGACGTGGGCGGCGTGAAGATCGGCGGGGGAGCCCCCGTGGCCGTCCAGTCGATGACCAAGACCGAGACGGCCGACTACGAGGCCACGATGCGCCAGATCCGCGCGATCGCGGACGCCGGGGGAGACATCGTGCGCTGCGCCGTGCCGCGCGACAAGGATGTCCACGCCCTGAAGCGGATCGTGGTCGAGTCGCCGATCCCTGTGATCGCCGACATCCACTTCAACCACACGCTGGCACTGAAGGCCATCGAGGCCGGCGCTCACTGCGTGCGGCTGAACCCGGGCAATATCGGCGGCCCCGAGAAGGTGGGGGAGGTCGCCGATCTCGCGCGTAGGCACGGCACCCCGCTGCGCATCGGCGTGAACTCCGGCTCGCTGCCGCGCCACCTGCACGAGCTCGAGCGCGAGAATCCCGTCGAGGCGCTGGTCACCGCCGCCACCGAGTTCGTGGAGCTGATGGAGCGGCTGGACTTCGAGGACTTCAAGGTGT
>Ga0209587_1000163_pt1 | contig 32195 bp, 25 predicted proteins | sample NGEPerD_2_FD_184512 | JGI IMG/M metagenome (GOLD analysis project Ga0209587, IMG submission 184512) | Arctic peat soil microbial communities from the Barrow Environmental Observatory site, Barrow, Alaska, USA - NGEE PermafrostL1-D... | ecosystem: Environmental > Terrestrial > Soil > Wetlands >...
ATACTCAACTGCCGCCTCCGCTTCCTGCTCTTCTCGAATGCCGCCACCCGGCGCGCCTGTGCCCACGGTGGTCGTCGACGTCAGTCTATCGGCGCGAAAGCGGTGCTCACACCCACCGCACGCCGCCGTGCCATCATCGAGCCCATGCCCGCGAACGACCGCACGCCGTGCCTCTGGTCCCGCCGGTCGCTCTTGGCGGCGCTGACGGTGGGTTCGATGACGGCACTGTCCGGATGTCGGGTGCGGCTGGAGGGCGATGCACCACGCACACCAGCTCCGCCAGCCCGCCAACCGATGCCCGACGAGCAGGCCTTGCTGACGGCGCGCCGGGACGCCGTGCGGTTGCGTGACCTGGCCGCGGGGCTGGGTGGCGCAGCCACTCCGATGACCGAGCTGCTCGTGACGGTGCATGGGCTGCAGGCCGACGTCTTCGAGTCAGTGCTTCGCTCGGGTGGAGTACCGCCGGCCGAGATCGCTGCCACTCCAACGACCACGCCCCCGCCGACGGAAACGGCTACGGCAGGCGGTGCGGCGACGGCCCCTGCGCCTTCAGCGTCCGGGGTCAGCGAGCTCATCGCCGCAGAGGGCGAAGCGCTGTCTGCTCAAGCTCTGTCGGGCCTCACCGAGATCTCCGTGGAGCGAACCGCACTGTTCGGGTCCATGACGGCTCAGCGGGCGGCGGCGGTGCGTCTGCTGGGTGGTCGCCTGCCCTCTGCCGGGCCACTCACCGCGCCGACCGGTGAGCTGGCTGCTGCCCTGCTTGAGGCGATCCGGTCTGCCGTCTATGGCTTCGAGGTGGTCGTTACCCAAACCGACGTGAGCCATCGAAAGGCCGCCGGCCAGACCTTGGGCGCGCTCCGGACGCGCTCCTCCGAGCTCTGGCTGCTGGCCGGCTCCGCAGCCACACCGATCCCCTTGGGTTATGCCCTCCCGTTCCCGGTGTCGACCCCTGCCGCGGCAATACGGCTGGCGACCCACCTGATGACGGCGCTGCGTGCGTCGATCGCAAGCCAGCTGCCGGCCCTCACCGGCGAAGCCGAGGGCCTGACGGGGACGGTTCAGCTGCTCACGGATGTGTGCGTCCATGCGGTCACCTGGCGGGTGCCGCTCACGGCGTTCCCAGGGCTCAGCGACACATGAACACCCTCATCCCGGAATCGTTCTCGGCCATGGTGGCCGGCCGCGCGCCTGAGCCGCAGATCAGCGGCGCCGAGTGGTTGCTCCAGCTCCCCCGACTCGTCGAGGCGTCCCTCGCGGACTGGGATCTGACCCTCGACGGTGACCCGATGCATGGGGTTTGCGCCCTGGTGCTGCCTGTCCGACTCCGCGACGACTCCACCGGCGTCCTGAAGGTCACCTGGCCACATGCCGACGCCGAGCACGAGCACCTGGCACTGCAGCACTGGGGAGGACGGGGCGCCGTTCGGCTCTTGGCAGCCAACCCTGGCCGCTGGACCATGCTGCTCGAGCGCCTGGAGGGCGGCCGCGACCTGCAGGACGTGCCGATCGATGAAGCGTGCCAGGTGATCGGCGGCCTGCTTCGCCAGCTGGATCACAGGGCGCTTCCTCAACTTTCGCGTCTGTCGGCGGAATCCGCGCGCCTGGTGGAACGTCTCGACTCTTCTCCACCGGCCATCCCGCGCCGGTTCGTCGAGCAAGCACGCGCAGTGCTGTCGGATCTCATGACCGACGATGCCATCGACTCGTGCATGGTCCATACCGACCTGCACTACTGGAACGTCCTGGCAGCCGATCGGCAGCCGTGGCTGGCGATCGATCCCAAGCCTCTGGCCGCGGACCCGGCCTTCGCCGTCACGCCCGCGTTGTGGAACCGATGGGACGAAGCCGTATCCAGCGGCGACCTACGGCGACAGCTGCGCCGTCGCCTGTCGATCATCTGCGACGCTGCCGGCCTCGACGAGGAACGCGCGCGATCCTGGTCGATCGTGCGGGAGGTACAGATGGCGTCATGGGCTGCCAAGGACGATGACGGAGGCGAGCTCACGAAGGCGGTCGCGATCATCAAGGCGATGCAGCCGGACTGATCGGAGCGCCGATCCATCAAGGTCGCCCACGGCTGCCGCGGTTCAGTTCCGCCGCGGGGCGGTCCCGCCGCGGGTCAGATCGGTGGTCGTGGCTCGAGGTGCGTCTGTACGTCGGTGTCGGCCAGGTCCTTCGCGATCGCCACCTCGACGTCGTCGGCCAGGGTATGACCCCGCTCGACCGTCCAGTCGCCAGGAACGAGGACGGTCAGCGTGACGAAGCGGTGCCGCCCGGACTCACGGGTGCGCAGGTTGGTGAAGTCGATCTCCGCCGTCCGCATTCGGTCCAGCACCATGTTGACCTTGGCGAGGTCGGCGGCAGGCATGGCTGCGCCGAGCAGGGACGTCACGGACTGGGACACCAGCCGGAACCCGGTCACGAGAATGTTGATCCCCACGATCGCCGCCACGATCGGGTCAAGCCGCTGCCAACCGGTCAGTGCCACCAGGAGCACGCCGACGATGACGCCGGCCGACGTCCAGACATCGGTCAGCAGATGCTTGCCGTCCGCGGTCAACGTGACCGAGCGGTGCGCCGCGCCGACCCTCAGCAGGAGCACTCCCACGGCGCCGTTCAGCACCGAGGCGACGGTCGAGATCGCCAGCCCGAGCCCGACGCTCTCCAGCTCTGCGGGATGCAGGAAACGCTGCACCGAGGTGACCAGGATGAAGGCGGCTGCGACGAAGATCATCAGCCCCTCGATCCCGGCCGAGAAGTACTCCGCCTGGCCGTGGCCGAAGTTGTGGTTGTCGTCGGCTGGTCGGGCGGCGACATGAAGCGCGATCAGCGCGACGACGGCCGCGACCAGGTTCACCAAGGACTCGGCTGCGTCCGACAGGAGGCCCACCGACCCGGTCAGCAGGTACGCCTCGGACTTCAGCGCGATGGTTGCCAGCGCCGCGGCGATCGACAGCCATGCGAACTTCGTCAACCCCGGAGACACGCCTCCCGACTCAGCACCGACCTGCGGAAAGGCGATCCTCTTCATGGAGCCCAGACTGTCAGAGCACCCGCGCTGCGGAGGACCGGGTGGCCACGTGGGAACGCCGCAGCCAGAAGCGGATCGAGGTTCAGCTGAGGATGTCCTTCTCCTGGAACCGCCACCAGGCGAGTGCGAAGAACACCGCTGAGTAGATGAGCACCAGTCCGGTGCCGCGCATCATGTCGTCCCAGACGATGCTCTGTCCGAGCGCGTCCAACCACGAGTACTGGAAGTGGGTGGGGAGGAACTGTCGGTAGGGGTCGAGGGCTGTGATCGAGTCGAGAATGTTGGACACGACGACGAGCATCGTGGCGCCGCCCACCGCGCCGAGCGGGGAATCAGTGAGCACACTGAGCAAGAAGGCGAGGGCTGCCACCAGGAGCGACTGGGCGCTCACGTAACAGACGACGATGAGCAGCCTCTGCAGACCGACTCCAGTGGTGAATGTCCCGCCCAGCGGTGACTGCCCGGGCGCCCAGCCGAAGAACGCGCCGCCGATGAGATAGGCCCAGGCGGGGAGGAGCAGGTTTGCACCGAAGCTGAGGGACAGCGCGACAGTCAGCTTCTGCCGCAGCAGCCGCGCGCGGGGCACCGGGATCGCCAGCAGGTAACGCAGGGACGACCAGCTGGCCTCGCTGGCCACGGTGTCGCCGCAGAACAGAGCCACGATGACCACGAGCAGGAACCCGGCCGACGCGAACTCGGTGAAGAGCGTGAAGTTGGTTGCGCCCGTGGTCGCCAAGGTGACCAGCGCGGGCGCTGAGCGCGCGCCGCCCGAGGAGCCCTCCGGGGCAGCGCCGGACGAGCCGGCGCTTGAGCTGACCTGAAAAGCCAAGGCAATGATCACCGGCAACGCCAACAGAACGAGCACGGTCAGCTGGGTGCGTCGCCTGCGCAGCTGCCGGACAAACTCCACCCCCAGGCGCAGCGTCCGCTCGGGCCGAAAGCCGTTGTCATGCACCTCGGCCAGCTGGTTCAGCTTGTCGTGGACGCCGCGACGGGTTGGTGCCGGGTGGCCCTGGGGCCTGGGGGCGTGTGTCGGGTGGTCAGTCATTCGTCTGCACCAACCATCTCGATGAAGATGTCCTCCAGGGAACGACGTGCCGGCACCGTCTGCGAGTCGACGCCCGCAGCCGCCAGAATCTCCTGTGCCTGCTGGGGGTTCTTCACCGCCAGCTGCACCCCGCCCGCATCGGCTATCTCGGCCACCGACCCCACCGCAACGAGCTTGCCGTTGTGCATCACCACGACGTGGCTGCAGGTCTGTTCCACCTCGGCCAGCAGGTGGCTGGAGATCACGACGGTACGGCCGGTCGCGGCATACCGTCGGAGCACTTCACGCATCTCGGCGATCTGCAGCGGGTCCAAGCCGTTGGTGGGCTCGTCCAGCACCAGCACCTCGGGGAGCCCGAGCATCGCCTGAGCGATCGCCAGTCGCTGCCGCATCCCATGGCTGAAGGTCTTGACCCGACGGTCGACCGACTCGCCGAGGCCGGCGATCTCCAACGCAGTGTCGAACTCCGCGTCCTGAGATGGCCGACCGGTCGCGGCCCAGAACAGTCGCAGATTCTCCCGTCCAGACAGGTGCGGGAGCAGACCCGGTCCCTCGATGAACGCGCCGATCCGCGACAGCACCGGAGCGCCCGCCTCGACCAGCTCACCGAAAACGCGCACCGTGCCCGACGTCGGCCGGATAAGGCCCATCAGCACCCGCAACGTGGTCGTCTTGCCGGCACCGTTGGGACCCAGCAGCCCGACGACCTGACCTCGTTCAACGCGGAAGGTGACGTCGTCCACGGCTCGGTATCCATCGCCGTACTCCTTGACCAGACCCTCGATCGCCACCGGCACGCCCGACAGCCCAGCCAGCACGGTCCGCCTGCGCCGGCGCCCGCGCCGGACCGCCGCGACCAGAGCACCCAGGATCAGGATCGCCATCGCGGCCAGGCCCGTCAGCAGCCAGATCCACGGCTGACCAGCACGGACGATCCGTCCGTCGATGGTGGCCACGGCGACCGTGCTGCCGGCCAGGGCGATCGTGTAGCTGCGTGGCTGGCTCGGCAGCTCGTATGCCAGATCACTGGTCGCGACCACCAGGACCAGTCGGTCCCCCGCGGGCAGGTTCCGCACCACACCGGGCAGCGTGACCGTCACGGTCCGGGCCGCAACCGGTGTGAGTCCGGTGAGCCGGATCGGGGACACCAGACCCGCGGGCAACGTGTCGGTCCCGTCGGTGGCAACGTGATGTACGGATGCGAACAAGGTCGCGTCGGAGGCATCGTGCGCCGTCACGCGCAGCGTGGCTGTGGACGACCCCGCCACCAGCAGGCTGCCCGGGAGTGGTTGTGACGCGAACATCGCAACCTGGCCCGGGATCGCCGTCAGGTTCCGGGAACCGGTCGCCGTGGCTGCGGTGTTGAGCAGGCCGCCCAGGCCCGGGACCGAGGTGACCGCGGCCGGGCTTCCCCCGGCGGGAGCGTAGATCGTCTGGGCAGGGCCAAAGACCCCCACTTGCTGGGATCGACCGCTCGAAAAGCCGCGATCGACCTGCATGCTCTGTGACACGGTCCGTCCGGTGGCTGCTGAGATCCCCGACCCGGGCACCGTGATGTCGAAGGAGGCGTCTGCCCGCCCGCGGTGGAGCAACACCGGGTCGAACCAGCCCTGCAGGTACTGCACCAGGTCCGACGTCGACGTCCCCCCGTCATGTCCACCGGAACGCCAGATCACCTTCACGGGTGTGCCGTTGGCGGCGATCCCCCTGGCATTGGCACCCGCCTGCTCGAGGGGAAAGAGCGAGTCCTGCTCCCCCTGGCTGAGCAGGGTCGGCGCGGAGATTCGGCTCAGCACACCCGCCGGGCTCGAAGCCTCCAGCAGCGACAGGATCGACGCGTCGGGCTCACCCGTGCTGGCGGCCTGCTGGTATGCCGCGCACAGCTCCGGGGCGAATCGCCCGCAGGCCCCGCCCTTCCGCCCCGAGGCGGAGGCGAAAAGCTCTCCTGCCCACAGCTTCTTGAACACCCCTGGCTGGCCACCAGCCGCGTTCGGGAACAACGCCTGCGATAGGTCGTTCCAGGTGATGTCCGCGCCGACCGCGTCGACACGTTTGTCGTAGGCACCCAGCAGCAGCGCCAGGCCGCCACCGTAAGAGGAACCAGCCACCCCAACGCGCGGATCCCCGGGCGCGTCCTTGACCACCTGCGGCAACGTCGCGAGATAGGACATCAGCTTGCCGGCGTCAGCAACCTCATAGGCCGGCGCGTCCAGATGGATCAGTCCACCCGATCGACCGAAACCCCTTGCGGTGTAAGCCAGCACAACATAGCCGTGTTCGGCGAGGGAGCGCGCCTCGGAGTCCAGATCGGCCTTCGACCCGCCAAATCCGTGAGCCAAGAGGACGGCCGGTGCAGGCGTCGTGGCCGGAAGGTAGACGGTTGTGTCCAGCTCGACCCTCACACCAGCCTCGGGCGTGCCCGCGACGAACTGGGACTGGGTGCGAATCGTGGGGCTCGACGTCACCACAGCCGCCACAGCCACGCCCGCGGCGACCAGCACGCCGGCCGCGGCAGTGCGAGCCCGCCTTCGCTGAGGGAGTCTCACTTCGGCGAGGCCAGACACTGCGTCGAGGCCAGATGATCAACCATCTCTAAACCTCTGGCAGACAACAAGGTCATTGCGCGACTATATCGATCTGGAGCGAAGCCAACCTCGAGTTCTTGTGGGGTGGTGCGGGGGCATAACCGGTAGTCAATCGACTTCTAACCCGACGGTGGAGACGCACCGTGTTGAGCTCGTCTGGTCATTCTTCGGCTCAACCACCATCGGTCGCAGAGCTTGTCGGGGACGCGGGTGGATGGTGGGGCGCCAGAGCTGACGGTGACACCGGCGAAGGGACAGCTGGGAAGGCTGAGGGGAAGGCGTCCCGGTAGGACCGCCACCGACCGGCCGGGGTCTCGACACTCTCTGCCGCCAGCATGGCTCTGCCGATCGCGCGGGTGAAGCAGTCGCCAGCGGCATCCAGCAATGCGTGGAATGCCAACGGGTCCGGCGACTTGCCGTCTCCTGTCGCCAACGTGAACACGGTGTCGCCGTCGAACATGGTGTGCACCGGGCGGATGGCGCGGGCCATGCCGTCGTGGGCGATGCCCGACACCTTGGCGCACTGCGCCTTGGTCAGGTTTGCGTCGGTGGCCACGACGCCGATGGTGGTGGCAAACGCGGACCGAGCACGACCTGGGATGGCGACCGTGTCAGCGGCTGCGCGCGCAGCTGCGACCTCGTCGGCGTCGGGGAGCAGGAGGGCGGTGAACTCGCCCGGCAGCCCGAAGCGGGCGGCATACAGCTCACCGGTGAGGGGGTCGACGCAGGACCCAAATGCGTTGACGACAACGAGCGCGGCCACCGTCGTACCGTCGGCGAGCACCACGCTGGCCGAACCCACCGCGCCCTTGAGCCCTCCGGCCATGGCGCCGGTGCCGGCTCCTACGATCCCGATCGGCACCGGGCCGGCGGGACCGGAAAGTGCGGCGTCATAGGCTTCTTCGCCCATTTCCCTTCCGGGGCGTAGGGCAAAGTCGCCGCCGCGGCCGAGGTCAAAGATGACGGCACTCGGCACGATCGGGACGACCTCCCCCGGTGTGCCCGTCGGGTAGCCGACCCCGGCCTGGAAGAGCCGCTGCATCACGCCATCGGCGGCCGCAAGCCCGAACGAGCTCCCACCCGACAGCGTCACGGCGTGGACCTTTTCGACCATGTTGCGTGGGTCCAGGACGTCGGTCTCGCGGGTGCCCGGTCCACCCCCGCGAACGTCAACCCCAGCAACGGCACCACTCTCAGGGGCGAGGACCACCGTGGTGCCGGACAGCCACCCGTCGCCGCGACGCGCGGCATGACCCACCCGGATGCCTGCCACGTCGGTCAGGCTGTTGGTCGGCCCGGGCTGGAGGGCGGTCATCGTGCTCTCACGACCGCGCTCGAGGTGGAGGCGTCGCGAATGGCTCGAGCCCGGTCCGGGTCCCGGTCTTCGACGACATGGCTCGTGAGCCTGTTGCCGTGGGTGACGTCAACGAGCTTGGCGTGATGCATGACGCGCAACACGGCGATGTCCTCCTGCCCAGAAGGCTCAAGAGTCTCAGGTTCCCAGAGGACCCTCAAGCACAAGGGACGGCTGGATTCCTTGGTCCGGCATGCTGGGCGAGCCGAACCGCGACGGGGAATGCGCCCCCACTGATGGCCCACCTGCGCGATGATCATTACATGAGTCCGCGACCAGGCACCAAGGCCTATACCGTCGCCTCCACCGCCACCAGGACCGCGATCGACGCCGCTCACCGCGGAACGCTGATCGCCCTGCGCGATGAGCTCGACATTCTGTGCGTTGAAGTCGAGACTGACGCCTCCTGGCCGGCAGACGTGGCCTGGGCCTTGGAGGCGCTCCAGCCGCGCCGACGCCGCAGACGGACTCTCCTGACCCGCCGTCCCAAACCGTACGAGAACGTGGCCGACCTCCGGCCCGGGGACGACCGTGACTTCGCGATCGCCATGGCCGTGGCGCCATACACCAGCTACGCGATTGGCATCACCCACGACGCCGGGGTGGCCTACACCTCATACGATCGCGGCGAAGAACCGTACTTCGAGCTGACCGAGGCCGAGCATGTCCTCGTGACCACCTACCTCGCCGCTAACGGCGCAGACCCTGAACTCCTGATCCGCTACGAGGAGCAACCGCCACCTGACAAAGGCTGAGCGCAGAAGGTCCGGAGATCCCCGGCGTGGCCGTCAACCGCCGACCGTCGTACGCACCGCGACGGCACGTTTGCCGGATCAGCCCGAAAGGCGACACGATGTCCGCATTCGACATCACTGTGACCAGTGAGGAAAGTGACCCTGATGGCGAACCGGCTCGCGGACTCCACAAGCCCGTATCTGTTGCAGCACAAGGACAATCCGGTCGACTGGTGGCAGTGGGGACCGGATGCTCTCGCCGAGGCGGAGCGTCTCAGCAAACCCATCCTGCTGTCGATCGGGTATGCAGCGTGTCACTGGTGCCACGTCATGGCGCACGAGTCGTTCGAGGATGACGCGGTAGCGGGAGCCATCAACGCCAACTTCGTGCCCATCAAGGTCGACCGCGAGGAACGTCCGGACCTCGACGCGATCTACATGTCGGCGACCACCGCGATGACCGGTCACGGCGGCTGGCCTATGACCTGCTTCCTCACACCGGCCGGAGAGCCCTTCTTCTGTGGCACATACTTCCCGAAAGCCTCGTTCCTGCAGCTGCTCTCAGGCGTCTCCGACGCCTGGCGCGAACGACGTGGAGAGGTTGTCGCCAGCGGTTCACAAATCGTCGATGCCTTGCGTGCCGCGACCACTGCCGGGGCGGGTGCACCACTGGGAGCGGCCGAGCTCGAGCAGGCCGAGGCCAAGCTGTCCGGCGGATATGACTGGCAGCAGGGTGGTTTCGGTCCGGCACCGAAGTTTCCACCGTCAATGGTTCTGGAGTTCTTGCTGCGCCATTGGGCACGCACCGGTTCGGAGCGCGCATTCCTGATGGCCGACGGCAGCTGCGAGGCGATGGCCCGTGGCGGGATGTATGACCAGCTGGGCGGTGGCTTTGCGCGCTACTCGGTGGACGCAGGCTGGGTGGTGCCCCACTTCGAGAAGATGCTCTACGACAACGCCCAGCTGCTGCGGGTCTACCTTCACCTGTGGCGGGCGACACGATCGAGCTCCCCAGAGAAGGCGCCGCTGGCGGAACGGATTGTGCGTGAGACGGCGGACTTCCTCCTACGCGATCTCGGCACCGCCGATGGTGGCTTCGCTTCGGCTCTCGATGCCGACACCCATGGGGTCGAGGGACTGACCTACGTCTGGACCCTGCAGCAGCTCGTGGACGTGCTTGGTGAGGACGACGGCCGAACTGCCGCGCGGCTGCTCGAGGTTACCGAGACCGCGACTTTCGAACACGGTATGTCGACTCTGCAGATGCGCGCGGATCCGGAAGATGCGCAGTGGTGGTGCAACGTCCGTGATCGTCTCCTGGCCGCGCGCGCACTGCGACCGCAGCCGGCCCGTGACGACAAGGTTGTCACCAGCTGGAACGGCCTGGCCATCGCAGCGCTGAGTGAAGCTGGCGTGCTGCTTGAGGATTCGAGATACGTGGACGCCGCGCGAAGGTGTGCGCAGTTTCTGTGCGACTCCCACCTGGTTGACGGCAGGCTACGCCGAGCATCGCGCGGGGGCGTGGTCGGAACCGCGATGGGAGTCGCAGACGACCACGGCAACCTGGCCGAAGGCTTGCTCACCCTGCACCAGGCCACCGGAGAGCGGCGATGGCTCACCGAGGCCGGCAATCTCCTTGACACGGCGCTGATCCACTTCGCGGATGGCCTGGGCGGTTTCTTCGACACCGCGGACGATGCGGAGGAGCTCTTCACCAGACCGCGAAGTGCAGCCGACAACGCAGAGCCATCCGGACATGCCGCTCTCGCAGGCGCTTTGCTGACCTGCTCGGCGCTGTCCGCTTCAACCCGGCTTGGGGAGGCAGCCGACGCTGCCATCGCCGCTGCGGCAGGTCTAGCCGCGCGGGAGCCACGCTTTGCCGGTTGGTCGCTTGCCGTGGCTGAAGCCATGGCGGCAGGTCCCCTTCAGGTGGCCGTCGTGGGCGACGGACCGCAAGCCCGGGAGCTCGTTCGAGTCGCACGTGGCAGCACCTCCCCCGGGCTAGTCATCGCTCACGGGTTGCCTGATGCGCCGGGGATTCCACTCCTCGCCGACCGGCCGCTGGTGGCCGGCGACGCCGCGGCATACGTCTGTCGCGGCTTTGTCTGCGACCGCCCGGTGACCACGGCTGCGGCGCTGGCGGCGGCCCTGACCTAGCCGGGTCAGGAGAGCTGCTCGACGACGTCAAGACCGATCTTGACGATGAACGCCCCGACCACGACGACGAGGACGATACGGATGAACCCGGAGCCCTTTGCCACCGCCGTGCGTGCCCCGATGTAGCCGCCAGCCACGTTGCCCAGACCCATGAGCAGGCCGACCTTCCACATCACCGCTCCGGCCGGGATGAAGATCACCAGAGCTGCCAGGTTGGTGGCCACGTTGGCGATCTTGGCCTTGGCACTGGCCTCCACTAGCGCGTAGCCGAGCAACCCAACGAGGGCGAACACGAGGAACGAGCCGGTTCCGGGGCCGAGCGCACCGTCATACATACCGAGCATGAAGCCGACCCCGGTGGCGGCCAAAACATGTCGGCGGCCCGAGAAACGCAGGTCGGTCGCGCGGCCCAGCGTCGGGGTGAAGAACGTGTAGGTGCCCACCCCGATCAGCACCAAAAGGATGATCGGGTTGAAGGCTGCTCGCGAGATCTGTGACACGAGCGAGGCGCCGATCAGTGAGCCGCAGAACGCCAACAGTGCCAACGGGATCGCGGTCTTCAAGTCCGGCCTGACTCGGCGGTAGTAGGTCACCGCACTCACCGACGTACCACAGATCGAGCTGAGCTTGTTGGTCGCCAGGAGCTGAACCGGAGCCGCCAGCGGGAAACCGAGCATCAGCGCCGGGAGCTGGATCAGCCCGCCACCGCCGACAACCGCGTCGACCCACCCTGCGCAGACCGCGGCCAAGATCATCAACACAAGCGTCGTGGTCGAAGGGTCGCTCACCTCGACTGCCAACCGTCCACGATGTCGAGGACGTCGAGCAGCTCATGAGCGACCCCATCGGGAGTCACGTCGACTGAAACCTGTTGTGCCACCGGGATCTCCGAGTGCGGTACCCAGATGGCGCGCATCCCTGCCGACTGACTCCCGTGAACGTCCTCGAAGGGTCGATCCCCCACGTAGACGGCCTCGGACGGCTCCACCCCGAGCGCCTCAGCCGACGCCAGGAACGCTTTCGGGTGCGGCTTGGTCCAGGCGATTTCGCTGGAATAGACGTCTGCGTCAATCAGTTCGAGGACGCCGTCCCGTTCGAATACGGCACGGTGGTAGTCCCCCGACCAGATCGTGTTCGACAGGACACCGACGCGGATTCCTCTCTCGCGCAACCCTTCCCAGACCGGACGCACCTGCTCGTCGGTGATCGTGTGCGGCTCCCAGAAGTGCCGGTATGCAGTCAGCGCCGCCTCGTGCAAGGCATCGGTGGGGTCCACTCCCACCTCACGCAACAGGTCATCGATGTGCGTACTGCCCTGACCCGTGCGCGCTCGTTGCCATGCCGCGTCCTCCGCAGCGAAGATGCGCGCCGCAAGGTCAGCGCTGGCGCGGTCATCGCCATCGTGAACAACACGGGCGTAGACCGTCCACTGCTCCGTAAGGTCAAAGGTGTGCCACGGCGTGAGCGTGCCACCCCAGTCGAAGATGACCGCTCGAAGCCGTGGCACAGAACGACCCATCAGCTCGCGGAGCCGCGCACCTCGGACACGACGGCATCGACGATCTGGTCAACAGGAACCTCACGTCGCGCGCCGGTCGCGCGGTCCTTGATCTCGATCGTGCCAGCCTCAAGGCCCTTGCCGACGATCACGATGGTCGGCACGCCGATCAGCTCGGCGTCCTTGAACTTCACGCCGGGCGAGACCTTGCGGCGGTCGTCGTAGAGGACCGAGACTCCCTGTGCAGCAAGGGCATCGGTGAGCTCCGCCGCCTTGGCAAAGACCTCTTCGGCCTTGCCGGTCGCCACCAGATGAACATCGGCGGGAGCGATCTCGCGAGGCCACACCAAGCCGATCTCGTCATGGCAGCCCTCTGCCACGGCTGCCACAGCACGACTGACGCCCACGCCGTAGGAGCCCATGGTCACGGTCACCAGCTTGCCGTTCTGGTCAAGAACCTTGAGATCAAGAGCGTCGGCGTACTTGCGCCCGAGCTGGAAGATGTGCCCCATCTCGATGCCGCGGGCGGTCTCCAGTGCCTGACCGCAGTTGGGGCATTCGTCACCATTGCGCACCTCGGCTGCCTCGATCGTGCCATCAGCCGTGAAGTCGCGTCCGGCCACCAGGTCGATCACGTGCTGTCCGGCGACGTTGGCGCCCGTGACCCAGCGGGTGCCGTCGACGACTCGCGGGTCCAGGAGGAACCTGATCCCGGACTTCGCCTGTGCACCCAGCACCTCGGGGCCGATGTAGCCCTTGACCAGCGCGGGGTTCTTGGCGAAGTCGGCCTCGTCAAACGCCTGGACCTCGGCCGGCTCCACTTGTGCGCCCAGTCGCTTCTCGTCGATCTCGCGGTCGCCGGGCACGCCGATGGCCAGCGGTTCGCGGCGTCCGTCGGGGTGGACGAGCATCACGAGCACGTTCTTGAGGGTGTCGCCTGCCTGCCAAGCCCTGTCCGCACGGGGGAAGGTCGCGTTCAGATGGTCCACGAGGGTCGCGATGGTGGGCGTATCGGGAGTGTCCTCGGCGTGGGCAGCCGGCGACCCGTCATACGAGGTGGCCCGTGGCGCGCGCACCTGAACAGCCTCGACGTTCGCCGCGTAGTCGCACGCGGTGCAGCGCACATAGGTGTCCTCACCGTGTTCGGCCGTCGCCAGGAACTCCTCGGAAGCCGACCCACCCATCGCCCCTGAGGTCGCCTTGACGATGACGTAGTCGAATCCCAGTCGATCGAACATCTTGATGTAGGCGCCGCGATGCGCGTCATACGAGGCCTGCAGACCGGCATCATCCACGTCGAAGGAGTAGGAGTCCTTCATGACGAACTCGCGACCGCGCAGCAGACCGGCGCGCGGACGCGCTTCGTCGCGATACTTGAGCTGGATCTGGTAGATCGACAGCGGAAGGTCCTTGTAGGAGCCGTAGAGGTCCTTGACCGTAAGGGTGAACAACTCTTCGTGCGTGGGGCCGAGCAGGTAGTCCGCGCCCTTGCGGTCCTTGAGCCGGAAGATGTTCTCGCCGTACTCCGTCCAGCGGCCGGTCGCCTCGAAGGGCTCCTTGGGCAGCAACGCCGGGAAGCTGAGCTCCTGGGCACCAATGGCGTCCATCTCCTCGCGGACGATGCGCTCCACGTTGCGCAGCACCTTCAGCCCGAGGGGCAGCCAGGTATAGATGCCGGGAGCGACGCGGCGGATGTAGCCGGCCCGGACCAGTAGCCGGTGGCTCGGCAGCTCAGCATCGGCAGGGTCCTCGCGCAGGGTTCGCAGGAACAGGGTCGACATGCGCATGGCCGGGGTTGACACGGGAGCTCCTTGGTCAGGTCATCGGAGTCCAGACACTGGTGCTCCGGACCCCGTGAGGATATCGGCAGGAGGTCGGGGTGCTCACAGCAACACTGTGGCGAAGCTTCCGATCTCGGTGAATCCGACCCGCGCATAGGTGGCGCGCGCCGCCAGGTTGAAGTCATTGACATAGAGCGTGACCACCGGAGCTATCTCGGCGCGCACCTGCTCGACGACCGAGGCCATGGCGGGCGCCGCGAGTCCTTGGCCACGCCAGCGCGGAGCCACCCACACCCCCTGGATCTGAGCGACACCCAGAGCCACCGAACCGACATCGGCCTTGAACATGACCTCACCGTCGACGACCCGCACGAACGTGTGCCCCGCCCTGATCAGGGCGGCGACGCTCTGGCGGTAGACCTGGCCCGAGCCCCAGTACGGCGGGTAGCCGATCTCCTCGGTGAACATGGCCGCCGCCGCCGGCATCACCAGGTCCACCTCATCGATTCGAGCCGGACGGACCGCTGGGTCGCGGGCCACCCCTGGCGGAACGGGGCCGGCGGTGGCCATCACCGGCTGGTGCTTGCGCACCTCGCGGGGCCTGCCCCAGGTGGGCCTCAGCTCCGCCCACAGGGGCAGCACCATGTCAGCGGGTCCGAACACCGATGAGCAGTGGCGCCGCCAGCGGTCGAGCTTGGTGGCGAACGCCTCCAGCGCGTCGACGTCGCACCCGACGGGGACGAGGTTCGCCGAGGCCCAACAGATGGCCTGCAGGCCGGAGCCGTCGGCGTAGCCCAACAGGGCACCGGGAGAGGTCACCAGCGCACCCTCGAGGATGCGCGCGGCCACAAAGACATTCGTGCGGGTATCGCGCGCGCAGACTTCCAGCGCCTGATCACGGTCCGCCGTGGTCAGGGCTCGTGCGGGACTCTTGGTGCGGAGCACGTCTCCAGCCTGCCTTGCGCCGGCTGCTCTGTCGACCGTCACCGCGGAATCGCGGCTTCAGCCCACGGTGACGACGGGACCAGTGGACTTTCCTTCGCCGTCCACCGGCTCGCCCATCTCTTCGGCGAGCCGCATGGCCTCCTCGATCAGGGTCTCGACGATCTGGGACTCAGGCACCGTCTTGATGATCTCGCCCTTGACGAAGATCTGGCCCTTGCCATTGCCCGACGCGACACCCAGATCGGCCTCACGAGCCTCGCCCGGCCCGTTCACGACGCAACCCATGACTGCCACGCGCAGAGGCACCTCGAGACCCTCCAGGCCAGCCGCGACCTGGTCAGCCAGGGTGTAGACGTCGACCTGGGCCCGACCGCACGAAGGGCACGAGACGATCTCCAGCTTGCGCGGGCGCAGGTTCAGGGACTGCAGGATCTGGTTGCCGACCTTGATCTCCTCGACCGGCGGGGCCGACAGCGAGACCCGGATGGTGTCGCCAATTCCTTTTGCCAGCAACGCTCCGAAGGCCACGGAGGACTTGATCGTCCCTTGAAAAGCTGGGCCGGCCTCGGTCACCCCGAGGTGTAGCGGCCAGTCTCCGCGGTCGGCCAGCAGCTCGTAGGCCCGGATCATCACCACCGGGTCGTTGTGCTTTACCGAGATCTTGAAGTCGTGGAAGTCGTGCTCCTCGAACAGGCTCGCCTCCCAGACCGCCGACTCGACCAGCGCCTCCGGAGTGGCCTTGCCGTACTTGGCCATGATCCGTGGGTCCAGCGAACCTGCGTTGACGCCGATCCGGATGGAGACGCCGGCATCCTTGGCGGCACGGGCGATCTGTCTGACCTGGTCGTCGAACTGGCGGATGTTGCCCGGGTTCACCCGGACCGCAGCGCAGCCGGCGTCGATCGCGGCGAAGACGTACTTGGGCTGGAAGTGGATGTCGGCGATGACCGGGATCTGGCTCTTCTTGGCGATCTCGGCCAGGGCGTCGGCGTCGTCCTGGGTGGGGCAGGCCACCCGAACGATGTCGCACCCGGTCGCGGTCAGCTCAGCGATCTGCTGCAGCGTCGCGTTCACGTCAGTGGTGGGGGTCGTGCACATCGACTGCACCGAGATGGGGGCGTCGCCACCGACCTCAACCTTGCCGACCTTGATCTTGCGGGACTTGCGCCGGGGGGAGACCGCCGGCGGCGGCAGGAGCGGCATACCCAGAGAAACCGACATGGCGACAGTATTCCTCACGTGCCGCGATGAGCGGCGTTCGGTGGAGCAGCGTTCGGTCGAGCGTGGCGATCAGCCGCCGAACTTGATCGGGTTCACCACATCGGCATACATCAGCAGGACGGACATGCCGATCAGCGCGACGGACACGACATAAGCGACAGGCAGGGCCTTGGCGACGTCGACGTAGCCGGGGTTGGGCCGGCCACGAAGCCTGGCAACCTGCCGCTTGAGGCCTTCCCACAGGGCACCGGCAGCATGCCCGCCGTCCAGGGGCAACAGCGGGATGAGGTTGAAGACGAACAGCGCAATGTTGAGGGACCCGATCAGGCTGATCAGGATGACAAACTTGGAGGCTCCTGAATCGGCCAACCCGGGAAGCTGACCGTCGGCGACCTCGCCGGCCACGCGTCCCACCCCGACCACGGACATCAGCGACGGATCCCGGACTCCTCCGCCGAAGGCTGCCTTGGCGATGCCGGCCATCTTCTGCGGGATCCTCAGCACCACGCCGGCGGTACGAGAGATCTGGTCTCCCACCAAGGCGGGAACAGCCGTGACAGGCTGCTTGACGATCTCGGCGCTCGGCGAGAAGCCCATGAAGCCGACGCGATCCGTGAGGGCCTTGCCGTCAGGGCCGACGACGAGGTTTCCGGCGGCGTCGACCCGCGGCACGTTGTTGAGGATCGGCGTGGCAGTCAGGTGGAGGGTCTTGCCGTCGCGTTCGACGACGACGCTGATCTGTCGGCCACCGTTGGGCCGGATCAGGGCGCGAACGTCGTCCCAGTTCCTCACCGGCTGACCGGCGAGGGAGGTGACCCTGTCGCCGGGGCGGATACCCGCGACGTTGGCTGGAGCCTGAGGGTCGGACGGCGAGCAGGTGGCGGGGGCGGAGCCGGTCGCCGGGACGGTCTGGACGCACTGCGACACGGCGCTGACGCGAGCGGTGATCTCGCCGATGCCGTACAGGGTGAAGATGCCGCCCAGAAGGACCACAGCGATGACCAGGTTCATGGTCGGGCCGCCGAGCATCACCACAAGCTTCTTGGGCGTCGAGAGCTTGTAGAAGACACGGTTCTCGTCGCCCGGTTTGACCTGCTCCATGGACTCGTCGCGTGCCTGGTCCATCAGCTGGGAGAAGCGGCCGGTGCTCGAGCCGCGCAACATCGACGGGTCCGCGCCGGGCTTGGGCGGGAACATCCCGATCATGCGGATGTAACCACCGAGCGGGATCGCCTTGAGGCCGTACTCGGTCTCGCCGCGTTGGCGCGACCAGACGGTCGGGCCGAAGCCGACCATGTACTGGGTGATCTTGACGCCGAACCGCTTGGCGGGCAGGAGGTGGCCGACCTCGTGCAAGGCGATGGAGACACTGATACCGAGGGCGACGAACAGCACGCCGAGGAGGTACATCACAGAACCAGCGTCTCACTTCCGGTAAGGCCCAGGACCACGCGGGCTCGTCGTCGCGCCCATGTCTCGGCGCTCAATACGGTATCAACGTCCAGCAGCGTCGAATTGTTCTCGGGGTGGTCGCTCCACTCGTCCACCACCCGTTCGACCGTGTCGACGATGTCGACGAAGCGAATGCTTCCGTGAAGAAACGCGGCAACGCACTCTTCGTTGGCTGCGTTGAAGACGGCGGGGAAGCAGGAGCCGGCCGCGCCCACCTTCCGGGCCAGCGAGACCGCGGGAAAGGCCTCCTCGTCCAGCGGGAAGAACTCCCACGTGGCTGCCTTCGTCCAGTCGACCGACGGGCCCGCGTCACGAACCCGGTCAGGCCAGGCCATCCCCAGGGCGATGGGGATCAGCATGCTCGGGGGGGAGACCTGGGCAATGGTGGAGCCGTCGACGAACTCCACCATCGAGTGGACCAGGGACTGCGGGTGGACGACGACCTCGATGCGCTCGAACGGTATGTCGAAGAGCAGGTGAGCCTCGATGACCTCCAGGCCCTTGTTGACCAGTGTTGCCGAGTTGGTGGTGATGACCGGTCCCATGGCCCAGGTCGGATGGGCAAGAGCCTGCTCGGGAGTGACCGACTCGAGCTCAGTGCGGGTCCTCCCCCGGAAAGGTCCGCCGCTGGCGGTGATCACCAGTTTGCGCACCTCGTCAGCCGTGCCACCGCGCAGGCACTGGGCGATAGCGCTGTGCTCACTGTCGACGGGGACGATCTGACCGGGCGCGGCCGCTGCCTTGACCAGCGAGCCACCGACGATCAGGGACTCCTTGTTGGCCAGGGCCAGGGTGGCGCCCGACGTGAGGGCAGCCAAGGTTGGACGCAAACCGATCGAGCCGGTGATGCCGTTCAGCACCACGTCTGCTCCACTCGCCGCCAGGTCGGTGCTGGCCTGCTCCCCGAAAAGAATCTGCGGCGCAAACCCCTGACGTCCAGCCTCAGCTGCCATCTGGTGGATAGCGGCGGCGATGATGTCATGCTCGCCTCGGGCAACACCAACCGCCTGGACATCCAGCGCGACCGCTTGACGGGCGAGCAGGTCGAGGTTGCCACCACCGGCGCTGATCGCGGTGACATGGAAGCGCGCAGGATTGGCGGCCACAACCTCGAGAGCCTGGGTGCCGATCGAACCTGTTGATCCCAGGATGACGATGCTGCGCGGTGAGGTCACTCCCCCATTGTCCCGTCACTGTCCATCCGCCGGGGCGAGGTGACCGGATCGGAACCTACTCGCGGAAGATTCGGTCGTCGACCAGCTCCTCCTCGACCCGTCCACCGTCGGTGTCGAACCTGCTGTTCTCGAAGCGCTTCCGGAACTCAAGGTCCACGTTGTCCACGCCATTGCGGTTCTTCTCGATGCTCATGACCACCCAGTGGTGGAAATGCTCGGCGTTGCCCGTGTTGAACATCAGGTGATGCCGGGCGACCACATCGAACTTGTGGTTGAGGATGAGCACGATGTCGGCTTCATGTGCGAGGGCTGAGGATCCGCGCAGGTCCCGGGCTCGCGTCCTCGAGGCGGCGGCCAAGCCACTCTTGTCGACCGCGACAAGGGCGAGAACAGCGACAGAGAGGTCCAACGCCATGTCCTTGAGCCCCTCAACGACCACGGTGATCCGGTCTTCCTCCGACAACTGGACGGACCGGCGCCGATCCCCCAGAAGCGCGGCGGCTTTGACCTTCTGAAGGTAGTCGACCACCACGAAAGGCGTCTTACCCGTACGATCGCGGATCGACTCGATGGTCGATCTCATGACCTCGACATCGGTTTGGGCTCCGCTGGAACGGTGTAGGTGCAGCCGATCGCAATAGCCTTCCAGCGCCTCGACCGCCTCGGCGCCTCCCTCAGTGCCGAACAGCCGTCCCTCCATCATCATCCGACCCGGACCCTGTGACATGCGGAACGCCTGACGGACGGCAGGCAGCTGAACCGCAGCTGGACCGGCGATCTCGGCGGCCTCCATGACGATCAGCCGCTCCAACAAAGAGTGGTAGTCATGCTCGAACGAGAAGAAGACGACGCTGTGGCCGGATGCGACGAGGTTGCGCGCCATCTGCAGGGCAAACGTGGTCTTGCCCAGACCCGGTCCTCCGCCCAGGAGCACCAACTCACCTGCACGGAACCCGCCGGTCAGCGTGGAGTCCAAGCGGGCGAAGCCGGACGGCCAGACCTTGGCTCCGGCTGGCTCATCGGCACTCAGCACTTCGTTGGTCTCTTCAAGAACCACGCGCAACGTCTTGAGCCGCTCCGCCAAGGAGTTTGCATCCTGCATGATGCTTGTTTCTTGCATGGTCATGGCTTATTTCAGCACGAAGTCGCCTGGTCGACCGCTATTCGACGAATATCCGCTCGTCGATCAGCTGTTCGGCGACATATCCGCCGACGGTCTCGAACCTGCCTTGTTCGAAGCGCTTCCGGAACTCCAGGTCCACCTTGTCCACGCCATTGCGATTCTTCTCGATGGTCATGACCACCCAGCCCCGGAAGCGATCAGCGTTGGCCACGTCATAGATCAGGTGATGCCGGGCGACCACGTCGTACTTGTCGTTGATGATGAGCACGATGTCGGGCTCGTAGGCAAGGGCCGATGAACCGCGCAGGTCATGAACCCTCATGCGTTTGCCGCTGACCAGACCGCTCTTGTCCGCCGCGACGATGGCCACCACAGGGAGAGACAGCTCCAGTGCCAGATCCTTGAGCGCCTCGACAACAAGGGTGACCCGCTCATCCTCTGACATACCGGCGGACTTGGGGACATGGACTTTCTGGAGGTAGTCCACAACCACGAACGGCTCTTCCCCCGTGTCCTCACGGATGGTCTCGATGACCTGTCGCATGGCTTCGACGTCGGTGTCGGACCCGTTGGAACGGTGCAGGTGCAGCCCCCGGGCATAACGCTGAAGCGCCCGAACCGCCTCGACCCCACCCAGGGTGCCATCGAGTCGCCCCTCCAACGTCTGCTCCGAGCTGTGCTGTGCCTCGAACGCCTGGCGGACCCGGTGCAGCGGAACCGCTGTGGGACCGGCAATCTCGGCTGCCTCCATGGCGATCAACCGCTCGAGCAGAGTGTGGTTGTCGTGCTCGAACGAGAAGTAGACCGCACTGCGGTTGGTGGCGACGAGGTTGCGCATCACCTGCAGCGCGAACGTGGTCTTGCCCAGACCCTGCGGACCGCCAAGAATCATCAGCTCACCCGAACGGAACCCACCGGTGAGCGCTTTGTCGAGGGCCCCAAAGCCGGACGGCCACACCTTGGCGCCGGCGACCTGACCGGCCTTCAGCCGGTCGTTGGTCTCCTCCAGGAGGCTGTGCAGGGACTGTAGCCGCCCCGTAATCATGTCCGTCGCCGCCGTTGACTCCAGCACTGTCATGGTTGATTGCACCACAAAAAGGGGCGAGAACTCAGCGATCAGTCGAGGTCTGACCGAACGGCTGATGCCCGCCAGAGCCCGGCGTGGCCCGTCCCAAGCGAGTTCTCGGATCAGCGACCGTCGAGAAGCGGCTGAGCGGGGTCCCATACTGTGCCGTTGCGAGCGTCCTGACGGCGTCGTGCGATAGCCGAGAGCGCCTCCAGAACGACGCGATTGGCCAGTGCGGCGGTGATGTCAGCGTGGTCGAAGGGTGGGCTTACCTCGACAATGTCGACGCCGACCACGGGCAGCTCAAGGCAGATCCGCCGCACCGAGTCCAGCAGCTCGCGAGCAGTCAGGCCGCCTGGCTCGGGAGTGCCGGTGCCCGGCGCGTGGCCGGGGTCGCAGACGTCGATGTCCACCGAGAGAAACACGCCATCGCACTCGTCCATCGCGATGACGAAAGCCTCGGTCAGGCAGTCCTCCAAACCCCGGCGACCGATCTCAGTCATCTCGTACGAGCGCATCCCCTGGACGGCCATCCAGTCCAGTGTCTCGGGTGGCGGCCAATAGCCCCGCAAACCGATCTGGAGGAACCGGTCGCCGCGCAGGGCGCCCGACTCGATCAACCGGCGCATCGGCTGACCGTGTCCCCACAGGGAGCCGAACTCGATGTCGCCGGTGTCGGCGTGCGCGTCGAAGTGAAGCATCGAGACCCGGCCGTGCCCGAGCACGTTGGCCACGCCCTTGGCGTCGGGAAACGCGATGGAGTGGTCACCGCCGAGCACGATCGGTATGGCGCCCGCGCGGGTCACCTTCTCGACGGCTGACTCGAGCGCGGGGAGTGCCTTCTCGATGTCGCCCGAGTACATCTCGACGTCGCCGGCGTCGAGCACCCTGAGGTCAACCAGACCATCAGTTCGAAGGGCAAGGCTCGGGCGTGATCCGTCATGCGGCAGGTAGTCCGTCATCCGGATCGCCATCGGGCCGAACCGGGCTCCCGGGCGGTTCGAGGTTCCACCATCAAAGGGCGCCCCAAGGATCACGACGTCCGCGTCGGCATACGTCCCGGGCTCGTCGAGGTCACAACGCGGCACGCCCAGGAACGTGATGTCAGGTCCGAACTGCGGGCCGTAGCGAGTCATTGCAGTGATCCTCATTCCAGCAAACGTCGTTTGGCAACCAAGTGTCCGGCTCAGGAGTCGAAACCCAGGCCCAGCCTGTCCAGCAACCGTAGCCAGATGTCGCGCTGCCCACCATGTTCGTCGGCTCGCGCGATGCTGCGTCTTGTCATCTGAATCCCCAGCCAGCGCAACGGCTCCGGCGGCCAGGGCAACGGCGGACGCCGCACCATCTCCAGCCGGGTGCGGTCGTTGTCCCTGCCGGCCAACAGATCCAGACAGACCTGGGCACCGAACCGTGACGCGCCAACGCCCAACCCGGTGTATCCCAGGACCGAGACGACCTTGCCCCCGAAGGCCCGCTGCCACGAGGCGCTGAACCGGGTTGACGTGTCGATGGCACCACCCCACGTGTGCGTGACGCGCACCCCTTGCAGGCCAGGGAAGGTCGCGAGCATGTGGCGGTAGAGCAGCTGCTCGGTCTCGGGACGACGCTGGCGTCGTTCGGACAGGTCGGAGCCGTAGTAGTACAGGGCGTCATAGCCGCCGAAGACGAGCCTGTTGTCACCGGTGAGTCGGTAGTAGTGGAACTGGTTTCCGCCATCTCCGACGCCCTGTCGGCCCTGCCAACCCAGCGAGGCACGCATGCTCGGGCTCAGCGGCTCTGTGGCAATGATGTGATCCCACACCGGAACGACATACGGGCGAGCTCGCCGAAGTGGAGAGGGGAAGACATTTGTGGCCAGGACCACCTGGCGGGCGCGCACGGTGCCGGTCGCCGTGGTCAGTGCGACCCGCTCTCCTGCCGAGCGCAGCCGCTGCACCCGTGTCGACTCATGGATCCGGCCGCCGGAGCTCTCGACGGCATCGGCCAGACCCCACGCCAGCCGCGCCGGGTTGACCATGGCGACACCGCGCCGATCCAGGAGGCCCCCCGTGTATGTCGGTGAGTCGACGAGCGCTCGGGTCTGAGCGGCAGTCAGGAGCTCGACATCTTCGCCCAGATCGCGCATCGTCCGGTGAAGGCTGCCCAGATCCTCCAGCTGCCACGGCTCGACCGCCACGTCGAGCTCCCCGGTGCGTTCGAAGTCGCAGTCGATGCCACGCTCGCGGATCGTCGCCTCGATCGCGTCGAGGTTGGCTACGCCCAAACGCTGCAGCAGCGGCATCTCGCCGGGCCAGCGCGCCAGACCGTTGCCCACCCCGTGGGTCAGGCTGGCCGCGCAGAATCCACCATTGCGCCCCGTCGCGGCCCAGCCAAGCCGCTCGGCCTCGAGCACCACGACCTCGCTCTGGGGATCTTCCTCCAACGCGAGAAGCGCCGCCCACAGGCCTGAGAATCCCCCACCGACAACCGCGAGATCGACGTCGCGATCGCCCTCAAGCGCAGCCCGGGGCTCGGGCCGGCTGCTGTCGTCCTGCCACAAGGGGGTGGATGACGCATGCTCAAGGGCCGCTTCGGCCTCGCGCGTCGCCATCACGTCTGCCTCGCGCATCCACACCGGGTCGTTCTCGCACGCACAGGCGGCACGGTCAGGCAACCACCTTGGCGCGTCGGTTGCTGATCAGCTGGCCGGTTGCGACCAGGAGCAGGGCCGCCAGAAACATGACTGTGCCGATGACGTTGATCTGCACGGGTGTTCCCCGCTGGGCCGCGCCCCAGACATACATCGGGAAGGTCACCGAGCTCGGGCTCGCATTGAAGTTGGTGATGATGTAGTCGTCGAACGAGAGAGAGAAGGCGAGCAGCGCCCCGGCCGCGATACCGGGAGCCACCAGCGGCAGAGTCACCCGGACGAAGGCCTGGAACGGGTTGGCGAAGAGGTCCGCCGCAGCCTGCTCCAGACGGGGGTCGAGGGAGGCGATTCGCGCCTTCACCGTGACCACGACGAAAGACAGGCAGAACAGGATGTGCGCGATCAGGATGGTGACCGTGCCGGGCGCGATACCCATCGCGATGAAAAGAGTCAACAGGCTGGAACCCATGACGACCTCGGGTGTGGCCATGGGCAGGAAGATGAGCAGGTTCGTCGTCGAGCGTCCCCGGAAGCGATGCCGACCGATGGCGAACGCGACCATGGTCCCGAGGACCGTCGAGACGAAGGTGGCGATGAATCCGATGCGCAGACTGAGCCCCAGTGACTCACAGATACCCGGGGTGCCGCAGGGGTTGGTCCAGGCGTCCAGCGAAAAACGCGTCCATTGGTAGTTGTAGTTCCCGTTGGGCTTGTTGAACGAGAACACGATCACGACGATGTTGGGGATGAGCAGGTACCCCAGGACGGCCAGCCCGGCCATGGCGACGAGGTGCGCGCGGATCCAACGCATCAGACCAGCTCCTCGGTCCCGGCACGCCGGACGTAGACGGCGACGATCACGACGATGATCAACATCAGCACGAAGGACAGCGCGGCTGCCGTGGCATAGTCCTGGATCCGCAGGAACTCCGAGTCGATGACCTGGCCGATCATGACCGTCCGGGTATTGCCAAGCAGCCGGGAGTTGATGAAGTCGCCAGCCGCAGGGATGAACGTGAGCAGCGTGCCCCCGACCACGCCCGGCAGAGACAGTGGCCAGGTGACCCTCCAGAACGTCTTGATCGGTGCGGCATAGAGATCCCCGGCGGCCTCGATGAGGCTGTGGTCAAGGCGCTCGAGACTGGCATAGAGCGGCAGGATCATGAACGGAAGGAAGTTGTAGGTCAGACCGCAGATCACCGCAAACCGCGAGTTCATCAGCGAGTCGTTGTTCGTGAGATTCAGCCATTGCAGCAGGTCGGTGAGATGGGTCGAACGGGCAAAACTGGACACCGGTCCGTTGTCGGTGAGAATCGTCTGCCAGGCGAGGGTGCGGATCAAGAAGCTCGTGAAGAAGGGGGCGATCACCAGCACAAGCAGGAAGTTCTTCCACCTGCCGGACTTCTGGGCGATGAAGTACGCCAGCGGGTAGGCGAAGAACAGGGTCAGAACGGTGGCACTGCCCGCGAAGAAGATCGACCTCGCGAAGTGGGGCCAGAAGCGCGACAGCGCGTCGAGGTAGGTCTGGAAGTGCCAGGTCAGCGTGTAACCGGTCTCGACGTTTCCGGTCTGTAGCGACTGGGAGGCCAACGACAGCGTGGGCACGACGAAGAACACCACCAGCCAGGCCATTCCCGGCAGGAGCAGCAGGTATGGCGTGTAGTTGGGTCTCGCCCGTCGCGGGCGCGACAGCCCCGGTGGCGCCGGGTCGTCCACCGGCGCGGACATGGGCCCGGTCACTACGCGGCTCCGCTGTCGTCCGCCTGGTCCTGTGCGCCGGCGTGCGCGTCCTGCTTCGCGTCCAGGGCGAAGCCGTGCTCGGGAGCCCAGCCGAGGGTGACCTGCGCGCCGGCGGCGGCGCGCGGCGTACCGTCGTTCTGCTGCACGACCATGAGCTCCTGCCCCCACGGCAGCCGAATCAGATAGTTGGTGGCCAGCCCGGTGAACGAGGCATCAGTGACGACACCCGTGAGTCGATTGATTTCGGCCGACCCGTCATGCGTCGCCCCAGCTGCCACCAGCCGAAGCTTCTCGGGCCGCACCCCGAGCCACACCGACGACGCGTCGTCCACGAGGCGCTCCACCGGAAGACGCAAGCTCACGCCGTGGACGTCGAGCTCGGCGATGCTCCCCGCGCGACTCTTGACCGTGGCCTCCAACAGGTTCGACTGCCCGAGGAAGTTGGCCACGAAGGTCGACTTCGGTTTTTCGTAGAGCGTTGCCGGGTCACCCACCTGCTCGAGGTGGCCGCGGTTCATGACCGCAATGGTGTCGGCCATCGTCATGGCCTCTTCCTGGTCGTGTGTCACGTGGACGAAGGTGAGCCCGACCTCGGACTGGATGATCTTGAGCTCGATCTGCATCTGCCTGCGCAGCTTCAGGTCGAGAGCTCCCAGAGGTTCGTCGAGGAGCAGGACGTCGGGCCGGTTGACGATGGCCCGCGCCAGCGCCACACGCTGCTGCATGCCACCGGAGAGCTGACCGGGCTTCTTCTTCGCGATGTGCGCCAGCTGGACGAGCTCGAGCGCCTCCATTGCCATGGCCCGGTGATCCGACACCTTGCGGCGGCGCAACCCGAAAGCGACGTTGTCGATGACGCTCAGGTGAGGAAACAACGCGTAGTTCTGGAAGACCGTGTTGACATTGCGTTGGTAGGCCTTGGTATCGGTGATGTCCTTGTCACCAATCCAGATCTGGCCAATGGTCGGCCGGTCCAGCCCGGCGACCATCCTCAGCGTCGTCGTCTTGCCACACCCCGAGGGGCCGAGCAAGGCAAAGAACGACCCGCGCGGAATCTCCAGCTCGAGCTGGTCCACCGCGGTGAACGTGTCGTACCTCTTCGTGACATTCGTCAGTCTCAGGTCACCTGAGGTCTCCTCGGTCACCGACCCACTCAACCCGTCACCACCGTCTGGAACTTGCGGTTGTAGTTGGTCTCCTCTTCGGCGGTCAGCCCGCGGAACACGTGCGAACGGGACAGGACCTCCTGCGACGGGAAGATCAGCGGGTTCCCCGCAACGCCGGGGTCGCTCTTCATCAGCGCCTCCTTCACGTTCTTTACGGGGGAGATGTAGTTGACGTAATCGACGACCTGGGCCATGACGGCGGGGTCGTAGTAGTAGTTGATCAGAATCTCGGCGTTCTTCTTGTGCTTGGCCAGGTTGGGGATCACGAAGTTGTCAGACCAGACCATGAAGCCCTTTTGTGGCAGGGCGTAGCCGAGGCTTGGGTTGTCCGCCTTGAGCTGGACGATGTCGCCGGTCCACGCTATGCACGCCGCGGTGTCGCCGGAAGCCAACGGCTTGGTGTAGTCGTTGCCGGTGAATCCCTTGAGCTGCCCGGCGTCCTTGGCCTTCTGGATCTCGGAGATGGCGGCGTCGAAGTCCGCGTCGGTGAAGCTGGCCGGGTCCTTGCCAAGGGCAATCAGGACCAGCCCGACCGTGTCGCGCATCTCGGTGAGCAGCGTGACCTTGCCCTTGAGCTTGGGATCCGTCAGCAGCTGGTCGATGGTCTCGATCTTCTTGTCACCGGTGGACTTGGGGTTCCATGCGATCCCGGTGAACCCGCTCTGCCAAGGCAGCGAGTACAGCCGCCCCTTGTCGAAGCCCACGTTGAGCAACGAGTCCTCCACGTTGCCGTGGTTGGGGATGTTGGCCAGGTCGAACTTCTGGACGTAGTCCAGCCGGATCATCCTGGCTACCATCCAGTCGGTGCTGACCCACGTGTCTCGGCCAGTGTCGGAGCCGGCGTCAAGCAGGGGGCGCACCTTGGCATAGAACTCGTCGTTGTCGTTGTAGTCCTCGGTGTAGTTGACCTTGATCCCGGTCTTCTTGGTGAACTCGTCCAGGGTCGGGTGGCTCTTGGTCTTCTCGTCGATGTCCAGGTAGGACGGCCAGTTCGACCAGTTCACCAGCTTGTCCGTGTCGGACGCGTCCGTGGCCGCCTTGACCCTGGCCTGGGTCGTGGCACCAGGTGCGGGGGTCTTGCCTGCAGAGCCGCAGGCCGCCAGTCCAGCCACACCGGCGAGACCAGCCACGCCGGCCATTGCCGTACGCCGTGAAACCAGACCTCGAGCCAATGCCGCCTGGAACGCCGACGGAACCTGATCACTCATGAACGCTCCTTGGATTGCTGGGTGAGCTGAAACTGGGGTGAACCATGATCTAGGCGTCGATGTTGGCCATGACGTGCTTAATCCGTGTGTAGTCCTCAAAGCCGTACATGGAAAGGTCTTTGCCGTATCCGCTGTGTTTGAAGCCACCGTGCGGCATCTCGGCCACGATGGGAATGTGGGTGTTGATCCACACGCACCCGAAGTCCAGCTTTCGCGACATCCGCATGGCCCGGCCGAAGTCCTTGGTCCAGACACTGCTGGCCAGTCCGTAGTCGACGCCGTTGGCCCAGTCGAGCGCCTCGGCCTCGTCGGTGAACTTCTGCACCGTGATGACGGGCCCGAAGATCTCGCGCTGGATCGCCTCGTCATTCTGTCGTAGCCCGGACAGCACGGTCGGTGCGAAGAAGTAGCCGTCCCCGAGCCCGGTGACCCGACTCCCGCCTGCGGAGATCGTGGCGTGATCAGGCAACCGGGACAGGAAACCCTCGACGTGCGCGAGCTGGTTGACATTGTTGACCGGTCCGAAGGTCGCGTCCTCGTCGCCGGGGAGACCGACCTTGACGGTGGACCGGGCGTGCTGCGCCAGTGCGGCCACGAAGTCGTCGTAGATGCCCGCACCAGCGATGACGCGCGTGGCGGCGGTGCAGTCCTGTCCTGCGTTGAAGTACCCGGCAGCCGCGATGCCCTCCACGGCTGCCTCGAGATCCGCGTCATCGAAGACGACGACGGGCGCCTTGCCACCGAGCTCGAGGTGAACCCGCTTGATATCGCGAGAGGCGCTCTCGGCGACCTGCATGCCGGCGCGAACCGAGCCGGTGATCGCGACCATGGCAGGCGTCTTGTGCTCGATGAGCGCGCGCCCCGTGTCGCGGTCACCGGTGATCACGTTGAACGTGCCCGCCGGGAGGAACTCGGAGGCGATCTCGGCCAGGAGCAGCGTGGTCTCCGGCGTCGTATCGCTTGGCTTGAGGACCACGGTGTTGCCGGCCGCGAGCGCCGGCGCGATCTTCCAGACGGCCATCATCATCGGGTAGTTCCACGGCGTCACCTGTCCGACGACGCCGATTGGCTCACGACGGACCCAGGACGTGTGACCCTTCATGTACTCACCGGCCGCCCGCCCCTCAAGGACCCGGGCGGCACCGGCGAAGAAGCGGATCTGGTCGATCATCGGCGGCATCTCTTCGCTGGCCGTGACCGCGTACGGCTTGCCCGTGTTCTCCGTCTCGAGGTGCACGAACTCATCAGCGCGGGCCTCGACCGCGTCAGCGAACTTCAGCATCGCCAGCTGACGCTCGGCGGGGGTCGTCTCGCCCCACACCTCGAAGGCTGCTGCAGCGGCGGCGTACGCGCGGTCCACATCCGCCGCGGAGGACACGGGTGCCGTGGCGACCACCTGGGCGGTCACCGGGCTGATGATGTCCGAGGTCGCGTCGCTCTCGGGCTCGACATACTCGCCGTTGACAAAGTTGCGAAGGATGCGGGGACTAGCACTCACAACAGACTCCTGATGCGTACGGGTTCCGGTTCAGGGCACTCTAACCATAGAAATGGCCTTTTCAACAGGGCTGTGGCCGAATCTATGCTGAATCCGTTGTCCAGCTGGGACCTGGGCAACGGTTTCCGTCGTGCGAGGACTTGCCAAACGGGCCCTTGACCAGACACCATCGCCTCGTGAGCCCACGCAAATCGGCGATCAACAATCACCGGCCGGTCGACCGCAAGTCCGCCAGCGGTGCGCTCGACGACGTCTCGAAGTCGATCATCGAGCATCTGCAGACCGACGGACGCCGTTCCTACGCGGCCATCGCCAAGAGCGTGGGACTGTCCGAGGCCGCCGTCCGGCAGCGCGTGCAGCGCCTGCTCGACAGCGACGTCATGCAGATCGTGGCGGTCACGGACCCTCTGCAGATGGGCTTCACCCGCCAGGCCATGGTCGGCATCCGGGCCGAGGGCGAGCTGAATCTCGTCGCCGATCGCCTGACCGCGATGCCCGAGGTGGATTACGTCGTCACCACGGCCGGCAGCTTTGACCTGATCATCGAGGTCGTCTGCGAGGACGACGACGAGCTGCTCAACCTGTTGTCGCGACGGATCCGCACCCTGCCGGGTGTGGTATCCACCGAGACATTCGTCTATCTGAAACTCAACAAGCAGCACTACAACTGGGGTACACGATGACCACCGCTGAGACAAGCAAGAACGCCAACCGTCCGTCCGGCACCACACCTGCAGGCACGGCATACGCCGAAGCTGCCCGCGACCACCTGTGGATGTCCTTCACCCGCCAGTCCACCTACGAGCCCAAGGAGTCCGGCGGCGCGGGTGGTTCGGTGCCCATCATCGTCAAGGGTGAGGGCGCCTACCTCTGGGACGACCGGGGACGCAAGTACATCGACGGGCTGGCCGGGCTGTTCACCGTCCAGGTCGGCCACGGCCGCGAGGAGCTGGCCGAGGCGGCCGCCAAGCAGGCACGCGAGCTGGCCTTCTTCCCCCTCTGGTCCTATGCCCACCCGCGCGCCATCGAGCTGGCAGAGCGGCTGGCGGCCGACGCGCCTGGTGACCTCAACCGGGTCTTCTTCACCACCGGCGGTGGTGAGGCGGTCGAGTCAGCCTGGAAGCTGGCCAAGCAGTACTTCAAGCTCACCGGCAAACCGGGCAAGTACAAGGTGATCAGCCGCAGCATCGCCTACCACGGCACCCCCCAGGGCGCACTGTCCATCACCGGCATCCCCGATGCCAAGATCCCGTTCGAGCCGCTGGTCCCCGGAGGTGTCAAGGTCCCCAACACCAACCTGTATCGCGCGCCGGAGCACCTTCGCCAGGACCCGAAGGCGTTCGGCCGCTACGCCGCCGACCGCATCGCCGAGGCGATCGAGTTCGAGGGCCCGGACTCGGTCGCGGCGGTGTTTCTCGAGCCGGTGCAGAACTCCGGCGGCTGCTTCCCGCCGCCACCCGGCTACTTCGAGCGGGTCCGCGAGATCTGCGACGAGTACGACGTGCTGCTGGTCTCCGACGAGGTCATCTGCGCCTTCGGCCGGATCGGCAGCATGTTCGCCAGCACCGACTTCGGATACCAGCCGGACATCATCACCGTCGCCAAGGGGATGACCTCGGGGTACTCCCCCATCGGCGCGATGATCGCCAGCGACCGGCTGTTCGAGCCCTTCAGGCACGGCCATGAGATGTTCGCCCACGGCTACACCTTTGGCGGCCACCCCGTCTCCGCGGCTGTCGCGATGGCCAACCTGGACATCTTCGAGCGTGAGGGCCTCAACCAGCACGTGAAGGACAACGCGCCGCTGTTCCGGGCCACCCTGGACAAGCTGCTGGATCTGCCGCTGGTCGGCGATGTCCGCGGCGAGGGCTATTTCTACGGGATCGAGCTGGTCAAGGACAAGACGACCCGAGAGACGTTCGACGACGACGAGAGTGAGCGTCTGCTGCGTGGGTTCCTGTCCAAGGCGTTGTTCGACGCCGGCCTCTACTGCCGAGCCGACGACCGCGGCGACCCGGTGATCCAGCTCGCACCACCGCTGATCATCGGCCAGCCCGAGTTCGACGACATCGAGCAGCGCCTGCGCTCCGTCCTGACCGAGGCCGAGAACCACCTGTGAGATGCCGGCTGTGAGAGATGCGGGCTCGGACCCGCTGTGGTGGTCCGGGCTGCCGGCCGCTCAAACCCGGTCCGCGCTGGCCCAGGACGAGAGCGTCGACGTTGCCATCGTGGGTGCCGGCTACACCGGCCTCTGGACGGCGTACTACCTGCTGGCGGCTGACCCGTCGCTGACCGTGCTGGTCCTGGAGGCAGAGCACGTCGGCTTCGGTGCCAGCGGGCGCAACGGGGGGTGGGTCTCGGCCCTGTACCCCGTCGGGCCCGGGACACTGGCTCGTGACCATGGTGAGTCCGCGGCCAGGGATCAGTACGCGGCGCTGCGGGACAGCGTCGACGAGGTCGGTCGGGTCGCCCGGGCTGAAGGGGTCGACTGCGGGTTCCACAAGGGCGGGACGCTCGTTGTCGCCCGCAACCGGGCGCAGGCCGCGCGCGGTCGGGCCGAGGCAAAGGACTCCGACTTCTGGGGCACCGGCACGACCTGGCTCGAGCCCGGCGCCGCCACCGATCGGCTTGCTGTCCAAGGGCTTTCGGGCGCGACCTTCAACCCGAACTGCGCCCGGATCGACCCGTTCCGACTGGCGGTGGGACTTGCCCACGCGGTCGAGAAACGGGGAGCCCGGATCCACGAGCACACTCACGTCACGAAACTGGGAGCCCGGTGGGTGC
>Ga0209587_1000164_pt1 | contig 32141 bp, 27 predicted proteins | sample NGEPerD_2_FD_184512 | JGI IMG/M metagenome (GOLD analysis project Ga0209587, IMG submission 184512) | Arctic peat soil microbial communities from the Barrow Environmental Observatory site, Barrow, Alaska, USA - NGEE PermafrostL1-D... | ecosystem: Environmental > Terrestrial > Soil > Wetlands >...
CCCCACAGCCCTACCCGACGTCCGCAAAGGCATCCGGATCAAGGCCTCCTGACCCACCCGCTTTCGCGGGCATTCTCAGTTGAGGCACCGATCCACTTTCGCGGGCATCTTGACTTGAGGCACTACGGGATCCACTTTCGCGGGCATCTTGACTTGAGGCACTACGTGATCCGCCCGCAACCGCGCGACAATCGCCGCGACCGACTGCCGAGCGGCATCGACCCGCTCGGCCCGCAATAGCTCGTTCGGCATTCTCAGTTGCGCCCTGCAGTTCGTCGTCAGCGGTTGCGATCAAATAGACCACCCCGAAGACGCAACCGCGATAGAGCCGGCGATCGGAGCGGCAAGACGCCTCCCGTCCTGTCCAACAACAGCGGAGACAACTGACGTCAGCAGGTGCACCACCGGCGGCTGCACGGTCACCGCGCCCATGAGGCAAGGACCCCCTCTTGGCTCGGTGAGCAATCGCCCCTCAGTTCAGTGCTGACCCGGATTGCGGCAGTGACTCATCGCACGAACACATGCTTCATGGACTTGGGTCGCTCCGCATCTGGCCGCCGGCCTCCAGCCATTCACCCACCACGCGGGGCGCATCGCGGGCGGGGTTGTAGACGTCCTCCTGCGAGGAGAACACGCCCTCTCCCGCGTAGACAAGCCGGGTCAGATTGGGGAAGGAAAACTCGACCCCTTGATCGGTCGGATGGTCGAGCACGTTGTTCACGCAGATGCTGATGGCGTCGTTCTCCTCGTCGTACGCGATCCACTCGTGGGTGAGGCGCATCTGAGGGAACGGCGCCATCACCGCCACGATCCACTCGCGAACCTGCTCGCGACCGTGGAATGTCCCGTATGCATGCTCGATGTAGGTCACGTCCTCGGTGAAGAGATCCGCGAACGGTGCCCACTCCCGCGACCGTGAACAGTTGTTCACGACCGACTCGTAGTGCCCCAACGCGCCCTCGAGTTCTTCTCGAGTGAAGCGACCCACCGACTACCTCCAAGGAGAACGCGTTCTAGTTCTCTGAGGCTATATCACCACGGTAGAAGAGCTGATGGGCGAACCGGCGGCCGATCGGGACCCTCGATCGGCCCCAAGTGACGTGGAGTTCAGGCGTGCCGCCGCAAGACCGCCCGGGCCGCGAAGTAGCCGCACATCCCGTGCACCCCACCACCGGGCGGGGTGGACGACGAGCAGATGAACAGCCGTGGGTCGGGCGTGGTGTAGGGCACCGGCCGAGCCACCGGCCGGGTGAACAGCTGGCGCAGGTCCTGAAGGCCGCCGTTGATGTCGCCCCCGACGTAGTTCGGGTTGTACGCCGCCATCTGCGCCGGTGAGATCGCCGAGCGGGCCAGGATGCGGTCCCTGAACCCGGGGGCGAACCGCTCCACTTGTGCCTCGATCCGTTCGGTCATGTCCACGTCGCAGCCGGAGGGGACGTGGCAGTAGGCCCAACCGACGTGCCGCCCCTCGGGGGCCCGGGACGGGTCGCAGACGGTGGGTTGGGTGAGCAGCACGAAGGGGCGCTCCGGCACGCGACCGCTGGTGACGTCGGCTTCGGACGCGGCCAGTTCCTCGAGGGTCCCGCCGAGGTGCACCGTGCCCGCCCTTGCGGCTCCTTCGGCTCGCCACGGGATCGGGCCGTCCAGCGCCCAGTCGAGCTTGAACACGCCGGGGCCGTACCGGTAGCGGCGCAGCGCACGGCAGTACCGCGCAGGCAGCCTGTGTCCGGCGATGGCCAGGATCTGGCTCGGGGTGACGTCGAACAGGACCGCTCCGGCACCGTCGAGCTCGTCCACGGTCTCGACCCGGTGACCGGTGACGATCTCGCCGCCGAGCGAGCGCAGGTGCGACGCGAGCGCATCGGCCACGTGCTGCGACCCGCCCCTGGCGAAGGGCCAACCGACCGCGTGCGCCGCGGTCATCAGGACCAGACCGACCGCGGCGCTCGGGACCTGGTCCAGGCGCAGCATCGAGTGCGCGGAAACGCCTCCAAGTAGGGCCCGCCCACGGGCTTCGGCGAAACGCGACCGGCCGAGCCCGGTCGCCGAGCGCAGGCCGACCAGGCCGAACCGCGCCATCGTGACCGGATGCCGAGGGGGGCGCAGCGGGCCGAGCAGCTCGCTCATCAGTCCGTCGGCGGAGTCGACCAGCGGCGCCAGCAGACGGGTGTACGCGCGCGCGTCGCCGCCACCGACTGAGGCGGCTGTGTCTTCCACGCCGCGCTCGAGCAGGACCGCTGACCCGTCGTCCAACGGGTGGGCCAGCGGGACGTCCGGGTGGACCAGGTCGAGGCCGTGCTCAGAGAGCGGGAGGTCGCGCAGGACCGGCGAGGCCAGTGCCAACGCATGGACCGCTGAGCAGACGTCGTGCACGAAGCCGGGTTGGGTCAGCTGCGCCGAGCGTGATCCACCTCCGACGGTGTCGGCGGCCTCTACGACGGTGACCGAGCGCCCCGCACGCGCAAGCGTGATCGCCGCGGACAGTCCGTTGGGCCCGGCACCGACGACGACTGCGTCGCGACCCCGTAGCTCAGCCAACCGCCCGCCCGAGGCGGGTCACGTCCAGCTCGCTCACCGCGCCCTCACCTTCCGTCGCCTTGGCTAGCCCGCGCCGGCCGCGTGCAGCGCGGACTGCTCGGAGTCGTGGATGCCGATCGCCTCGTCCAGCCGGGTCAGCTCGAAGATCTGCCGGTAGTGGTCGGACAGACCGTAGGCCAACAGCCGCTGCGACTGCCGGTTGGTGCGCACCAGCAAGGTGACCAGCAGCCCGATGCCGCCACTGTTCATGTAGGACAGCCCGGAGAAGTTCAGGACGATCGACTGGGCGCCTCCGGTGTCGTCGTACGCGCTCATCAAGACGTCCTCGGACCCGGACGTCACGTCCCCCTCAATGTCGACGACACTGGCCGTCCCGTGTCGGCGTACGCCGAAAGTTGCTGTCGCCTCTGTCATGTTGGTCTCCTATCCGCACCGAGTACGGCGCTGTCCTCGTCCGGGTTGATCGCCAGGAAGTCCGCGAGCCGGGTGATCTCGAAGATCTCACGGTAGTGCGGGCTCAAACCGTAGGCCCGGATCGGGATGCCGCGGGCGCGGGCCCTGGCGAGCAGCCCGACGATCAGCGCGATCCCCGTGGAGTTGATGTAGCCGGCCGTCTCGAAGTTGAGCACGACCGCGACCGGCTGCGTCGCGATGGCCTCCTCCCAGGCGGTGTCGAGGGAGCCTTCGGCCCGCGCGTTGACGTCGCCCACCAGGTCGATCACGGCCGCGCCGTCTCGGTGGCGTACCGCCGTGGTCACCTCACTTGTCGTCATGGTTGCCTCCCCGGGTGCGTTCGTCGGTTGCTGGCTCGGCGAGGTGCATGACGAGCTCCAAGGTGTGCTCGGCGCCCTCGCTGGTCTCGTGCGCCTCGTCGACCATGTTCTTGATCAGGAAGAGCCCCCATCCCCGCGGTCGCTGCAGACCCGCGAGCTTGGCCTCGATGTCGGGCACCTCGGTCTCGCGTTCGGGGGACACGCCGCCGAGGTCGGTGATCTGGACCCGGACCATGTCGGCCTCGGTGAGCACCCGCACCATGACCGGCTGGTCGGAGCGGTAGCCGTTGCCGTGCTCCATCGCATTCATGGTCGCCTCGCCGACAGCTGTCTCAAGCCGCTTGAGACGGGGCTGGTCCATGCCGAGTGGGCCGACGATCGCGCTGACCCGCTCCAGAGCCAGCCGCTCGTTGCCCTCGGCACTGGGCACTGAGAACTCCACAAGCTGGTGGGTCGGAGCCGAGCCGTTCGTCTCGTAGGCGGCCGACGAGCGGGCCAGGGTGACCATGGTGATGTCGTCCTCCTGCTCCGCGTCGGCACCTGTGTGCTCCCGTAGGTCGGTGAGCACCCGGTCGATCAGCTCGCCACCGCCGGGGTAGCGCGCCACCGCGTCCTTGAGCCGCGGGAACCCGAACATTTCGCCGTTCGGGTCGTGCGCCTCAACGACACCATCGGAGTGGAGGAGCAGGGAGTCCCCCGGCGCGAGCACCGTCTCCTTCTCCTCATACGCCATCCCGGTCATCAGCCCCAGCGGCATCCCGCGTGCACGCAGCTCCACCGACCCGTCAGCGGTCTTGACGTAGGGCAGGTCGTGGCCGGCGTTCGCGAATCTAAAGTGCCCGGTGGTCGGATCGAGAACGCCGTAGAGGCAGGTTACGAACATCTTGGCCGGCATGTCGGGGCAGAGGTGCTCGTTGACCCGTTCCAGCACGACGCCCGGGTCGACCAGCCGCTGCGCAGAGGCACGCAGCACGCTGCGGGTGGCCGCCATCACCAGCGCCGCCGGAACACCCTTGTCGGTGACGTCGCCGACCACGAACCCCAGCCGCCCGTGTGGCAGCGGGATCACGTCGTAGAAGTCCCCACCGACCTCGCGGGCGGGACGGTAGTACGCCGCGACCTGCCAACCGTCCAGCTCGGGAAGCCGCTTGGGCAGGAAGTTCTGCTGAATCAATCGGGCAACCTCGAGCTCCTGCTCGAAACGCTCCCGGGTGCGCGCCTCGGCCTGCTGCTGGCGCACTAGCTGACCCACCCGCAGCGCGGGAGCCGCCTGAGCTGCCAGGTTGTCCAGCAGCTTGCGGTCGTCGCTGGAGTACTCCTGCTCCGAGCGCCGAGGTCCGAGATTGAGTACGCCGATCAGCTCGCCCTGGCTCACCAGCGGCACCGCCAGCTTCACCCCAGCCGCCTTCAGGGCCGCCAACGCCGGCGAGTCGAGCTCCAGGCTCTCCACGTCCACAGCCCCGCTGGCACTCTGCATGAACGCGAGCAGCGGGTCGTTGGGCGCGATGTCGACCGGCGCGACCTCCTCGTGCGGCGTGTCGACCGGCTCGGTGCGAGCCCGAGGCTCGTGCCTGGTCTCGGCCGACCGTCCGAGTAGGCGGCGGCGAAACGATCCGGTCAGCGATGTCATGGTGAGACCTTTCTATCCAGGTGGCGTCCAGAAAGCGTTACGGCGACCCGTTCGTCCCACCAGCCTCCAGCGGGTCCTTGAGATTCTCGCAGCTCGACGCCCACTCTCGAGCAGCCAACCGCGCGAACACGGGTTCGGCGAGCCGGAAGAATCCGTGTGCCTCCACCTCACCCTCGGTCGTGAAGCGGGTGCCGCCATCCACCGGCTCGAACCGGTAGCTGCCATCCAGGCGGACCGGGCCGGCCGAGGTGCGGACCGCGGAGTGTCTCATCGGCTCGTGCTCGGTCACCTCGAGGGTGATTTCGAACCGTTTGCCGAGGAACTGCGCGACCTCCGCGATCTCGCTGCCCAGCTCCAGCGGCGCACCGGCACTCCCGCGCACCTCGATCATCGGTCCTTGCCAGACCGGGTTGTTCCCGGGGTCGTTCACGTAGCCCCACACCTCCTCGAGCGGGCGGTCGATCACTACGCTGTGCTCGAACCTGGTCATGATCACTCCTCCTCTCGCACTGCTCTTCGTCTGCCAAGGACAGTTTCCTGCGCCGGCGTCCGTCCATCGTTACGACCGCAGCCACAACGAGACGTGCGTCGGCTGGACAGTTTCCGAGACAACCCCGCGAAGGTCGACGCTCACCGACTCCAGGTCGACCTCGTGCCGCAGCCGACCGGAGAACGACTCCACGGTGCGCGCCGCGTCGTACCTCTGCCGGAAGAAACGCCGATCCACGACGGCCTGGATCCGTCTGCGAACGGGGCCGAACAGCGCCGCCACCGCCAACGTCGACGCCGCAACCGCCAGGTCCGACTGGCTCGTCACCGGGCTCAGCACCAGCTGCAAGAACAACACCGAACCGAGGTACAACCCGCCAAGGGCCACGGTCAGGGCTCCGTAGACCAAGGCACGGTTGATCACGACATCGATGCTGTACAGACCGTGGCGGAGGATGGCGATACCGATGGAGATCGGCAGGAGGGCGAGTGCGAGGAACCCCACCAGATCCACCACGTTGAGCCACGCCGGTTGCTGAGCCGAAGCCGACGTGAAGATCGACGCGACGATGCTGAACACGAAGCGCGCGGCCACAAACGCACCGGCGGCCGCCAGCCACTTTAGTTGCTGGCGTTCGACGCCACGCGAGCCGCGGAAGCGCCCTACCACACCCGCTGCTGACGCGACGATGCACAACGCGAACACAGGGATCAGGACTGCCAGCGCGACCTGGAGAACCGGCTGGGCCCATTCCAGGGCGAGCGGGTTCGACAAGCCGGGCACTGGGCCCTCCTCGAGGCGACCAGGCTCCAGGGTGAAGACGACGGTGACCACGACGATCGTCACCGCCGACGCCCAGGCCACCGGCCGCCAGCGCCGTGACGGCAGGTGACCGTCCGGGAACAACAGGATCAGGAAGGTTCCCATCAGCCCGATCCACGGCGCCCAGGCACCCTCGTTCAGCGCGGCGGCAACGTCGGCTCGCGGCAGGGACCCGGGGCTGAGCACTAGTCCGTACGTGGCGTAGCTGTCGAGAAGACTAGACACCCCCCAGGTGACACCGACGCCCTGCAACAGCCAGCCGATCGTGTTGCGCGGCGCTCGGATCAGGATCAGCAATCCGGTGAGGGGAAAGATAAGGACGACTACATTGAAGGCAATCTCGAGGCCATCGCCGCCAGATTCCCAGGTGCCCTCGGACGGGGGAGAGCCCGCTAGGCCGATCGGCAGACAGGCGACCAGTACCGCGGCCAGGAACCACCACACCGCCCACGCCAACCTGCGCAGGGTGCGATCGGACATGGAGATCACGACCTCCTGCTTCCCTGCCGTAGCCACAAGGTGACGTGCTCTGGCTGGAGGGTGTCGCGTGCGACGCCGCGCAGGTCGGCGCTCACCGACTCCAGGTCGACCTCGTGCCGCAGCCGACCGGAGAACGACTCCAAGGTGCGGGCCGCGTCGTATCTCTGCCGGAAGAAACGCCGGTCGACGACGGCCTGGATGCGTCTGCGAGCGGGGCCGAACAGCGCCGCCACCGCCAACGTCGACGCCGCCACCGCCAGGTCGGACTGGCTCGTCACCGGGTTCAGCACCAGCTGCAGGACCAGCACTGAGCCGAGATACACCCCAGCGAGGGTGACCGTGAGGCCGCCGTAGACCAGGGCGCGGTTGATCACGACATCGATGCTGTAGAGACCGTGGCGGAGGATGGCGATACCGATCGAGATCGGCAGAAAGGCGAATGAGAGGAACCCCACCTGATCCACCACGTCGAGCCACGCCGGTTGCTCGGCTGACGCCGACGTGAAAATCGATGAGACGATGCTGAGCAAAAAGAGCGAGGCCACAAAGGCACCGGCGGTGGCCAGCCACTTCAATTGCTGGCGTTCGACGCCACGCGAGCTGCGGAAGCGGCGCACCAGGCCCGCTGCTGACGCGACGGTGCACAGCGCGAACACGGGCAGAAGAACTGCCAGCGCGACCTCGAGGATCGGAGCGGCCCATTCCAGGGCGAGCGGGTTCGACATGCTGGGCACTGGGCCGGCCTCGAGCCGACCCGGGGACACGAAGAGGGCAACTGTAAGGACGACGATCGTCACCGCGGACAGCCACGCCACCGGACGCCATCGCGGCGAGGGCAGGTGACCGTCAGGGAAAAGCAGGATCAAGAACGTGCCCGTCAGACCCAACGCCGGGGCCCAGATGCCGCTGGCCACGGTTGCGGCCACCTCCGGGCCGGGCAGGGCACCGGGAACCACGAGCAGGCCGTAGCGGGCGTAGCTGTCGGCCAGTCCGCCCACCCCCCAGACGAACCCAATGCCCAGCAGCAGCCAGCCGATCGTGTTTCGCGGCTGGCGCCGCAGGATGAGGATGCCGGCAAGTGGAAAGGAGGTGAGCAGCACGATGGTGAGTCCTTCTTGAACAGCTCCCGGTGAGGTTGCGTCACCACCCTGATCGACGAACGAGAGGGCGATCGCGATCGCTACCATCACGACGAAGAACCACCAGGCCACCCAGGCGAATCTCGTCATCGCCGAAGCCGACAGCGACATCACGACCGCAGCCACAAGGAGAGATGCGTAGGCTGGACCGTCTCGTCGACGGCGGCACGCAGGTCGGCCCCCACCGCGCCCAGGTCGACCTCGTGGCGCAGCCTGCCCGCGAAGGCGTCCAGGGTCCGCGCGGCGTCGAAGCGGCGCCGGTAGAAGCGTCGGTCGACGATGGACTGGATCCGGGCCCGGGCCGGTCGGAACAGCGCGGCCACGATGAGCGTCGACCCGGCGACGGCGAGGTCGGACTGGTTGGTGACCGGGTTCAACAGCAGCTGAAGCAGGAGCACCGCACCGACGTAGACGCCGCCGAGCATGGCTGTGAGGGACCCGTAGACCAGCGTGCGCTTGATGACGAGGTCGATGTCGAACAGGCCGTGGCGGAGGATGGCAATCCCGATCGCCAGCGGCAGCAGCGCGAACGACATCGTCGAGGAATCTTGCAGTGCCAGAACCCAAGACGGTGTCCGGTCCGTGAACGACGCCAGGAGCGTGCACACCATCGCGAGCAGGTAGGTCAGGGCCACAACCGAGCCAGCCGTCGCGAGCCACTTCATCTGCTGCCGCTCGGAGCCGCGAGACCGCCGGAAGCGCAGAACCAGGGCGATGGCAGACACGACGATGCACAGTGGCAGCAGGGGCAGGAAGACCGCCAGCAGGACCAAGGTCGGCACACGTGCTACGTCCAGCCCCAGCGGGTTGGACATCGCGGCTATCGGCCCCTCCTCCAGCCGACCTGGCTCGATGCTGATGACGACGGTGACCACGACGATCGTCACTGCGGACAGCCAGGCCACGGGACGCCAGCGCGGTGACGGAAGGTGACCGTCGGGGAAGAGCAGGATCAGGAAGGTTCCCATCAGCCCGATCCACGGCGCCCAGGCACCCTCGTCCAGGGCAGCGGCCACGTCGGCTCCCGGCAACGACCCGGGGCTGAGCACCAGGCCGTACGCGGCGTAGCTGTAGAGAAGACTGGACACACCCCAGGCGACACCGACGCCCTGCAGCAACCAGCCGATCGTGTTGCGCGGCGCTCGGATCAGGATCAGCAATCCGGTGAGCGGAAAGACAAGGACCATCACATTGAAGGCGATCTCGATGCCATCACCGCCAGAACCCCACGTGCTCTCGGACGCGGAACCGCCAGCGAGTCCGATCGGCAGACCCACCACCAGAACCGCGGCCAGGAACCACCACACGGCCCACGCAAACCTGCGCAGGGTGCGATCCGACAGGGATTTCACGACCTCACCCTTGCCTGCCGTAGCCACAAGGTGACGTGTGTCGGTTGCACGGTGTCCGAGACCACCCCACGCAGGTCGGCGCTGACCGACTCCAGGTCGACCTCGTGCCGCAGCCGACCGGAGAAGGACTCCACGGTGCGGGCTGCGTCGTAGCGCTGCCGGAAGAAACGCCGATCCACGACGGCCTGGATGCGTCGGCGAACCGGGCCGAACAGCGCCGCCACCGCCAACGTCGACGCCGCCACCGCCAAATCGGACTGGCTCGTCACCGGGTTCAGCACCAGCTGCAAGAACAACACCGACCCGAGGTACACCCCGCCAAGGGTCACGGTGAGCGTGCCGTAGACCAGGGTGCGGTTGATCACGACGTCGATGTCGTAGAGCCGGTGCCGCAGGATCGCGATCGCGATCGCGATCGGCACGATGGTCAGGCCGATCGACGCCATAGCGTTCGCGATGTCCGCGGCCCGTTCCCCGGTCTGAGTGCTCTCGACCCAGATCGACGCGCCGAGCCAGGCCAGGACGACCGGCAGGGACCACGCGAGCCACTTCAGCTGCTGCCGCTGCCCCCTCCCTGAGGCCCGGTAGCGCGCGACGAGTGAGGCGCACGAGGCGAGGATGCTGACGAACAGCAGCGCGAGGGCTGCGGTTTCCACGATCGGCAACACGTCAGCCGCGGCACCGACTCCGAACGGGTTCGTCACCCGGGTGTCCTCGATCCGCCCGGGAGCCACAGCGAGGGCCACGACTATGGTCAGCAGCGAGCCGCCCGCCAGCCACGCGACCGGACGCCATTGCCGCGAGGGCAGCCGACCGTCCGGGAACAGGAGCAGCACGAAGGTGGCGGCCGGGCCGACACCGACCATCCAGACGAACGTACCGACCCACGCGGCAGCGGTGACGGCTGCGCCATCCCACCCTTCTCGCAACGCGGAGTCGGAGACAGAGACGCACACACCGCCGACCGCGAAGGCAAGCGCGGCCAGGCTGAGCAACCAGCCGATAGGGTTGCTGGGAATCCGTGAGGCCACGAGCGCGCCGGTGCTGGCGAAGACGGCAATGAACACGGCCCCGGTAGCGGCACCCCAGGCACCCGACCCCCCCGAACTCTGCAGGAGCAGCACGACGATCACGGCGACGTCCAGAGTCCACAGCCCCCAGGCCACCCGGGCCGCGTAGCGCTGGCTCATCGCTGCGCCTGCCTGAGCCACAGCGACACGTGCGCCGGCTGCATCGTGTCGCGCGCCACCGCGCGCACATCGGCGCCCAACGCGTCCAGATCCAGCTCGTCGCGAGCGTGTACGGCGAATCCCTCCAGGGTGCGCGCGGCGAGGTCGGAGTCACCGACAAGGGGGCTGAACGCCAGCCTCAGAACCAGGACCAGACCGAGATAGCTCGCGATCAACATCGCCGTCAGCGACCCGTAGACAAGCGTGCCCTTGATGAACACGTCGATGTCGTAGAGTCGGTGCCGCAGGATAGCGATCCCGGCCCCTACGGGGAACGCAGTGATCGCACTGGCAACCAACAGGGCGGTCACGAGGTCACCCATGCCACTGTCAGTATCGGTAAACAGACCCACGACGGCGACAGTCATCATCGCGACGATCGCGAAGCCGCCGGCCACCGCGAGCCATTTGATCTGCTGGCGCGCCTCCACCCCGGCGTGCCGATACCGGACAACCACCGAGGCGACGCCGACGGGCACCAGCAGGAAGAAGACAAACGGAGATGTTGCGGTGACGGGGCCGAGCAACCCTCCGATGGCATCGACACCTACCGGGTTCCGGACACTCGGCAGATGGCGCAGTGGCCCAGGCTCGAGCGCCAACGCGGTTGCCCAGACGCCGGCCAGGGCAACGGTCGCCATGCCGAGGTGGCGCCACCGCTGCGACTCGAAGCGCCCGTCCGGAAACAGGAGGAGCAGGATGACCAGCGCGACGAAGGTGGGTTCTCCAACCCATGCGGACACCCACGCTGCCGCTGTCACGTCGCCCGACGCCGGTCCCGTGCCCTCCACCGACCGGGCCGCATAGACGTAGAGCGTCTCTGTGAACGCGCTCAGGAGGCCCAGTGCCGCGAACAGCCAGCCGACCGGGTTTCGCGGGTGTCTCGACGCGATCAGTGCACCCAGCGATGCGTACGCCACGAACGCCAACCCGAACATCACCTCGGCACCTTCATGATCTTCGCTCGCCCAGGACAAGGGCAGCATCACCGCCACCAAGGCGATGGTCACGGCCGGGATCAGCCAGGCCAGCCGGGGGCTCATCCCGGCGTCCCGGAGCCACGGAGCCACAGCGTCACGTGCGCCGGCGACCTCACCGCGTGTCCCGGAGCCACAGCGAGACCTGAGCGGGCTGCATCGTGTCGTGCACGACGGTGCGCAGGTCGGCGCCCAGGGCCTGGAGGTCCAGCTCGTCGCGCAGCCGGACGGAGAACGTCTCCAGGGTGCGGGCGGCGTCGTACCGCCGGCGGTAGAAGCGCCGGTCGACCGCCCACTGGATCCGCGCTCGCAACGGTCGGAACAGCGCCGCCACGGCCAGCGTCGATCCAGCGACCGCCAGATCCGACTGCCCGGTCATCGGGCTCAGCACCACTCGGAAGGCCAGCACCAGGCCGAGGTAGGCCGCCACCAGCGTCGCGGTAAGCGCGCCGTAGACCAGGGTGCGTTTGATGACCAGGTCGATGTCGTAGAGCCGGTAGCGCAGGATCGCGATTGCGGTGGCGACCGGGAGTCCCAGGAAGGCCCCGCTGGCGAGCACGAACGGGGCGGTCGTGGCAAGCGGCTCGGGCACGGGGAGCACGTCGAAAACCCCGGACGCAATCACAAACAGCGGGATCAGCGCGGCGAAGTAGGCGAACCACTTCAGCTGCTGACGCTGACGGTGGTCGGCGCGCCGCCAGCGGGCGATCAGCGATGCGAACGCGACAAGAGCCGAGATCAGGTACAGCCCCGCTGCCACCACAGTCAGGGGCTCGTAGCCGGAAGGGTCCATCCCGACCGGGTTGTCGACGGTGCTCTGGTCCAGCCGCCCGGGCGCCAGAGCGTCGGTGAGCACGATCCCGACGAAGGCGAGCCCGGCGAGCCAGAGCCCGGCGTTCCAGCGGCGTGAGAGCGGCCGCCCGGTCGGGAAGAGCTGCGGCAGCACGCTCACCACGACCGCCAGCGCCGGGACGCAGAGCCATGCCTGCAGCCAGGACGAGGCCGACAGTGGCGAAGGTGAGCGCCTGGAACGTGAGCAGCACGGTCAGGTGCCCCTGGCCACCAAGGTTGTCCGCGTCTACGGTGTTCGCCGGCAGGATGACGGACACAGCGACAAGTTGGACCGTTGTCGTCCACGGGGTCCAGGCCAGCCACCGCCGTGGCGTCTGGTCGCCCAGCGCCGCGCTCATGTGCGAGTCTCCCGCAGCCACAGCGAGACATGCACGGGCTGCATCGTGTCGCCGACGACATCGCGTAGGTCGGCACCGAGCGCCTCGAGGTCAAGCTCGTCGCGCAACCGCGCGGAGAACCCGGCGAGGGTGCGGGCGGCGTCGTAGCGGCCGCGATAGAACCGCTGGTCGACCACGGCCTGCACCCGCTTCCGCACCGGCCGGAACAGTGCCGCCACGGCGAACGTCGAGGCGGCGACCGCCAGATCCGAGGTCTGGGTCAGCGGGTTGAGCGCCAGCTGGAGGAGCAGGACCGAGCCGAGGTACGACGCCCCCAGCAGGATCGTCAGCGACCCATAGACCAGGGTGCGCTTGATAACCACGTCGATGTCGTAGAGCCGGTGTCGCAGGATCGCGACACCAATCGCGATCGGCATTCCGAACAGGATGAGCGCAAGTGTCGTGAACCAGGCGATGGTGCCCATCACGACCACCCAGTCCGGGGCGGACGGCCCAATGAAGACGGTCGGCATGCCGAAGAGCAGGACGGTGACGGCCAGTGCCCCGACATAGACGAACAGCTTCACCTGTTGCCGCTCACGCCCCTGCGAGCGGCGCAGGCGCAGGACGAGCGAGGCTGCGGCCAGCAGGAGAGCAACCGCCAGCAGCAGGTTCCCGAGGGAGAGGACGGCATCTTGTTCGAGGACCACACCGACGGTGTCCAGAACGAAGCCGGCCAAGCCCACCCAGACCGCCACCCGCCACCGTGGCGAGAGCAGCCGACCGTTCGGGAACAGCAGCGGCAGCAGCACCAGCGCGACGAAGAGCCAGCCGAGCTGGGCATCGAACCAGACCGCGACACCATCGCCCGGGCGTCCGGGCTCGGCCAGGTAGGCCACCGCGAGCTCCTGGAGCCCGAACGAGACGGCGGCAGCAAGCAGCAGCCACCCGACTGCGTTGCCTGGCTCGCGGGCGGCGACCAGTGCGCCGACCAGGCCGAATCCGAAGGCCGTGAAGACGAAGAGTTGGTCCGTGGCGGCGCTGCTCCATGCGATCAGCGCCAGCGTCGCGACCAGGGTCAGCACGAAGAAGCCGAACAGGGCCCACGCGAGCCCCGTAGTAGCCGCGCGGCGGGTCATCGTCTGGTCTCCCGCAGCCACAACGTGACATGAGCCGGCTGCATCGTGTCGTGCGCGACATGGCGCAGGTCGGCACCGAGCGTCTCGAGGTCGAGCTCGTCGCGCAGCCGCGCCGAGAAGCTGTCCAGGGTTCGCAGGGCGTCATACCTCGCCCGGTAGAACCGCCGGTCCACACCCTGCTGGATCCGTGACCGCAACGGTCGGAACAGCGCCGCCACCGCCAGCGTCGATCCCGCGACGGCGAGGTCGGACTGCCCCGTCAACGGGCTCAGCGCCAGCCGGAAAATCAACACCAGGGCAAGGTACGACGCCCCCAGCAGGATCGTCAGCGACCCGTAGACCAGAGTGCGCTTAATGACCACGTCGATGTCGTAGAGCCGATAGCGCAGGATCGCAATACCGGCCGAGACTGGCAGACCGCCGAGGAACACCGCGAACACGTAGCCGGCCGCCATTGCCCCCGGTGAATCATCGTCGAGGCCGATGACCGCGTCCACCAGCGTGACGAAAAGGATGAAACCGGCCACCAACCCGGCCGACCAGGCAAACCACTTCAGCTGTTGGCGCTCGATACCGCGCGATCGGCGGAAGCGCACGAACACGCCGACCGCGGCGCAACATAGGATGGAAAAGATCGCCAGGTCAGAGTTGAAGTCGCGAAGGAAATCAGCCCCCTCCACCCCGAGCGGATTCTGCACCGAAGGGAACTCGCTGATGGGGCCAGGCAGCAGAGCGTAGTGGGCAACGACGGGCACGATTGCGAGGACGCAGAGCCAGCTGGCCGGTCGCCAGCGCCGGGACAGCAACCGACCGTCCGGGAAGAGCAGGAACGCCAGGCCGATCAGGGCAGGAGAGAGCGGGCTGGACCAGTTGGCGAACCAGGCCGTGTAGGCCGTGGCCGGCAGAGCATCGACCGCCAGGGAGTAGTGCGTGTAGCCATACGCCAGCTCGTATAGCCCCTCGACCAGCCCGAGGGCCAGGAAGATCCAGCCGACCGGGTTGGCGGGTATCCGCGACGCCACGACGGCGCCCACTGCCCCGAAGACGAGCAGTATCAAGGCGAAGGTCACCGACAGGAGGAACGAGTCGTCCTCACTCCTCAGCACCTCGGCGGGCACCAGCGCCAGGAACGCGACACCGGTTCCGGTCGTGGCCACGCACGTCGCCAGCAGCGCCCACGCGAGCCGGTCAGTCCTCACGGCGAGCTCCGCAGCCATAGCGAGACGTGCGCCGGCTGCATCGTGTCGCCGACCACCCGACGCAGGTCGATGCCGAGCGTCTCCAGGTCCAGCTCGTCACGCAACCGCACCGAGAAGCCGTCGAGGGTGCGTGCCGCGTCGTAACGGGAGCGGTAGAAACGCCGGTCCACCAGTCGCTGGATGCGCGAGCGCAACGGGCGGAACAGCGCCGCCACCGCCAACGTGGACCCCGCGACCGCGAGGTCGGACTGTCCCGCCACCGGGCGGAGCACCAGCTGGAAGACCAGGACCGAGCCGAGGTACGACGCGGCAAGCGTGAGCGTCAGCGACCCGTAGACCAGCGTGCGCTTGATCACCAGGTCGATGTCGTAGAGCCGGTGCTTCAAGATCGCGATGCCGACGGCTATTGGGAGGCCGACGACGATCAGCATGAGGGCACTCGTCCAGCCGACGGCCCCGGCGACGTGCACCCACCTCGGCGCGGAGCGGCCGGACAGCTCACTTCCAAGTGCCATGACCAGACCCGTCAGGGCCAGCCCGCCCACGTAGGCGAACCACTTAAGCTGCTGGCGTTCACGACCTCGTGCCCGGCGCAGCCGAAGTATCGAGCAGACAGCTCCGAGAACGAATCCCGCTCCCGTCATCACGCCCGCGATGGTGCCGACGACGGCGACGACCTCCCCGGCAGTGCCGCCCAGGCCGAACGGGTTCGGGATCGGCCTCGGTGACTCGACGTCCATCGGTCCGGCGGTGAGCCCGACCGTGACGATGGCCAGCACCAAGGAGACCACCGCCATCCACAGGACCGTCCGCCACCGCGGCGACGGGAGCTGACCGTCGGGGAACACCAGTGGCAGCACCAGGCCCGCCAGGCATAGCCAGACGTACCAGACCCAGCTGCCGAACCACGCGACAGCGACTTCGCCGGGATGCCCGGCGCGCCCGACGTAGGCGTCCGCCAGGCCCTGGAGCCCGAACGAGACGGCGATCCCGAGCAGCAGCCATCCCACCGCGTTTCCCGGTTCGCGAGCGGCGACCAGCGCCCCGACCGTGGCGAACCCGATGGCCAGAACGACAAGGCCCTGGTCCGCTGTCCCGCTGCCCGACGTCACCAGGGCGATCGTCGCTGCCACTATCAGCACGAACAGACCCCAGAGGCTCCCGGCCAGCAGACGTGCTGCGTGCGCGCTCACGGCGAGCTCCGCAGCCACAGCGAGACGTGCGCCGGCTGCATCGTGTCGCCGACCACCCGCCGCAGGTCGATACCGAGCGTCTCCAGGTCCAGCTCGTCACGCAACCGCACCGAGAAGCTATCGAGGGGGCGTGCGGCGTCGTAACGGGAGCGGTAGAAACGCCGGTCCACCAGTCGCTGGATGCGCGAGCGCAACGGGCCGAACAGCGCCGCCACCGCCAGCGTCGACCCCGCGACCGCGAGGTCGGACTGTCCGGCCACCGGGCGGAGCACCAGCTGGAAGACCAGGACCGAGCCGAGGTACGACGCGGCAAGCGTGAGCGTTAGCGACCCGTAGACCAGCGTGCGCTTGATCACCAGGTCGATGTCGTAGAGCCGGTGCCTCAAGATCGCGATGCCGACGGCTATTGGGATGAGCACGAGAAGCAGGGAGAAGAGGAGATCGCCGAGCAGCACACCGGCGACCCGTCCGTCCTCCTGCTCCCCGAGCCAGATGAGGCCCGGCGTGGCCGTCACCCAGATCGCGGCCGACCACACCAGCCATTTCATCTGCAGCCGCTCCACACCGGTTGCCCGACGGAATCGCGCGGCCAGGCCAACCAACCCGATCGCCAATGAGCCGAACAGCACCGGGCCCGTGTTATCGACTGCCACACGGTAGAGCGCACCTAAACCGTCCAGGCCCCACGGGTTGGGGATGCCGGGGTAGAAGTACAACGGACCGGGGTTGACCAGGGTGGCCACCGCGTAGACCGCCAGGTCGACCGCAACGACCCAGACGAACCATCTCCACCGCGGCGAGGCCGGGCGGCCGGTCGGGAACAGCACGAAAAGCAGCAGGGATGCAGCGCCCACTGCTGGCAACCAAACGGCATCGGCCACCAGCGCGGCGACCTCTCCGCCCGGCAGTGATCCGGGATCGACGATCAAGGTGTGCGTGGCGTATCCCAGCATGCTGTCCTCGATCGCGGCTCCGAGGCCGGCGCCGAGAAACAACCAGCCGATGGCGTTGCCGGGCTCCCGACTGGCGATCGCCGCACCCACTGTCGGGTAGGTCAAGAAGAGCACGCCGAACACCGCATCGACGACCGGTGAGCCGATCGAATTGGCGTGCCGGGTCCCGTCGTTGACCACAAGGAAACAGATTCCGACCACCGCCAGCACGACGGAGGTCGCCCACAGGCACCACGCAAGTCGCCGGAGGCTCATCTGGGCGCGCACACCTTCCTCCCCCATATGTTGTCGCCATCCTGCCCCGGTCGGCGTACAGGAATCGTTACGATGCTGCACGGCTGCCTGGGTGTCTTCGCCAGCCCGCACCGGACGGGCACAGTCGTGTCGAAGGTTACGATCTCGGTCGGCGACAGGACACAGAACCGGGCGAGGACGGTGAGGCGTGATCGAGGTCATGTTGCTCGGCCCCCCACGGGTCGAGCGCGACGGGGTGTTGGCCGCGTTTGACACCCGCAAGGCGGTGGCACTGCTGGCCCACCTTGCTCTGACCGACCGAGCCCGTTCGCGGGACGCTCTGGCAGACCTGCTGTGGCCAGACACCGACCCCGAGCGTGGGCGTGGAGCGCTGCGGCGCACCCTTTCCAGCCTGCGGAGCGCCATCGGCGCCGAGCTGGTCGAGGCCACCCGCGACCACGTTCGGCTCGTGAAGGGCCCCGGCATCGCCGTTGACGTCGACCGCTTCCGCGCCCTTCGAGCCCGAGGGGACGTCGAGCGGGCCGTCGAGGAGTTCCGCGGCGACTTCCTCGAGGGCTTCGCGGTGCGCGACGCGCCCGACTTCGAGGAGTGGGCGGAGGGCGAGAGCGAAGCGCTGCGTCGCGAGCTCACAGCGGCACTGGCCGGCCTGGCGTCGGTGCGGGAGGAAGCCGGAGACCGTACCGGCTCCGTGCGCGCGGTGCAGAAGTGGCTGTCGATCGATCCCCTGCATGAGCCCGCGCATCAGGAGCTGATCAGGCTGTACGCCGCCACCGGTGACCGCGCGGCGGCGCTCGTCCAGTACCGCGAGTGCGTTCGCACGCTGTCCCGGGAGCTGGGCGTCCCGCCCCTGACCGAGACGACGAGGCTGTACGAGGCGATCAACCGCGGGTCGTACGCCGCACCCGCGCCGGTCACGCCGGCGCCGGCGCCGGCCGTACCCGAGCCACACCTGGAGCCGTTCGTCGGTCGTGCCGAGGACCTGCGCTCCCTGCGCCGCGTCTACGACGGCATCGGCGCTGATGGCCGGGTGGTGCTCGTGGAAGGTGAGGCAGGGATCGGCAAGACCCGTCTGGTCGAGGAGCTGCTCGGGGCGCTGCGCCGAGAGGGAGTCCGGGTCCTTGTCGGCCGGGCATACGAGGACGAGACCGGACTCGCCTACGCTCCGCTCGCCGATGCCCTGCGCTCCCGGTTGCTGGCGGGCGACGACTGGCTCGGCGACGTCGACGGGGCGGCACGCGGTGAGACCGCCCGACTGGTGCCTGAGATCGCGGCGGGTCAGTGGACCGGTGGCGACCGTCCGCTGGACGGACCCGGTGCCCAGACCCGGTTCTTTTCTGGGGTCTGGGACACGCTCACCGCGGCGGCCACTGGAGACAGGCCGGGGGTGCTGCTGGTTGACGATGCGCACTGGGCCGACGACGCCACCCTCGCCCTGCTGTCCTACGGGTTGCGCCGGCTCTCCGGCCGCCCACTGCTCGTCGTACTCACCTGGCGAACTCCGCGCGACCACCCGCTGCGTCGCGCCGTGGCCGCCGTCTCGCGGACTGGGGGCGGGACGGTCCTGCGCCTGGGCCGACTGGGCCAGGACGCAGTGGACGAGCTCGTGGGCGCGGTTCGACCGCCTGGCGGTGCGGCGAGCATTGACTCGCGACGCCTCTGGGAGACGACGGAGGGGGTGCCGCTGCTGCTCGTCGAGTACCTCCGCACCCTCCCCGATGACGACCACTGCGACGACCCCGGCGACGACCACTGGCCACTGCCGACAAGTGCCCGCGACCTGCTCCACTCGCGGCTCGACCCGGTAAGCGAGACGGGTCGGCAGGTGTTGGCCGCCGCCGCGGTGCTCGGTCGCTCGTTTGGCGTGGACACGGCGCGTGCGGTTAGCGGGCGCAGCGAGGAGGAGACCGTTGCTGCGCTCGAGGAGCTCGTCCGTGGCGGGTTGGTCGGGGAGGGGGAGCGCGACTACGACTTCAGCCACGACCTCCTCCGGACACTGATCTACGACGAGACCAGCCTGGCCCGTCGACGCCTGCTGCACGGCAGGGCAGCCGACCTGCATGGCACACCGGCCGCAGCGATGGCTCGCCACCTGCAGCTGGCCGGCCGCGACGCTGCTGCGGCTGGGGCGTTCCGGGAGGCCGGTCAGCAGGCGGCCGAGGTGTTCGCGAATGCCGAGGCGCTCGCCCACTTCCGGGGGGCCTTGGCGCTCGGGCATCCGGACCGGTCGGGTCTACACAGCGCGATCGGCGACCTGCAGACAGTCATGGGTGACTACCCCGGGGCACTGCTCAGCCTGGAAACCGCCGCCGCGGCAGGCGCCGTTGCCGAGCTGCCGGCCGTCGAGCGCAGGCTGGGACGCCTCCAGCACCGTCGTGGGGAGTACGCACTGGCCGAGGCACACCTACGGGCGGCACTGGGAGCGACCCCCGACGCCGAGGTCGCTGCCAAGGCCGGCATCACCGTCGACCTGAGCCTGGCCGCCCACTCCCGCGGCGACCAAGCCCTCGCGCGGTCGCTGGCCGTGGACGCCAAGGTGCTCGCGGAGAAGGCCAGCGACCTGAGCTCGCGCTGCCAAGCTTACAACCTGTTGGGGATGCTCGCGACGGCGGACGGCGATACCGACGAAGCGCTGGACACCTTGCGTATCAGCCGCGAGCTTGCCGAGCAGGTGGGCGACCGAGGGATGGCGGTCGCGGCCCTGAACAACCTCGCGCTGGCGCACCGCGCCCGCGGCGAGCTGGCCCAGGCTACCGAGCTGACCGCCGCGGCGCTCGAGCTGTGCCGGGCGCTTGGTGACAGGCACCGTGAGGCGGCGCTGCACAACAACCTCGCCGATCTCAGCCACGCCACCGGTCGGCCGGATGAGGCCATGGCGCACCTGAAGACGGCTGTGGAGATCTTCTCTGAGATCGGTGCCACGGCCGAACCCCAGCCCGAGATCTGGAAGCTGGTCCGCTGGTAACCGACGCCTGCCCTTGACAAAGTCGCAGTGCAAGCCGCAGGGTCAGGAGTGGCGGGTGTACATTCTGCACCTGGCCGCCCTGCACCGGAGCACCCGCTGCAGAGCAGATAACTTCTCACGCAGCCCAGCCCCCGCTGTCCAACTGATCTCCCATTGCCGAGTCGGCAACCGGCGCGGGAAACGAGCGGATGGGCAACCTTCTCTTGAGCAGTTCTGGCTGCACTACCGCTCATCGGGTTGTCTCGCCTTCCTGCTGGACGCGGACAACTCAGCTGCCGAGTGATCGGCTCCACCCGCCGTGGACAAAACGGCGGGTGGAGCCTGAGGCGCTTCCCCAGTCATTGAAAGGAACGCCCTGATTCTACAGTCTCACGGCGATATAAGGACGCCGTGCTCCGGCCAACGAAACGCCGTGCTAGGGCCAACGAAATGTTCACGAAGGGAGGCGGGTCGACTTCCCGCACCATGCCGATGAGGAGTACGCTGTAAATGCCACTGAGACACCCAGTGACCATCTCAGTGAGTGGTTGCCCGAGACCCCGGCGACACGAGTCAGTGCTCATCCGGAGGATGGCCTATCGTGCGATCGCCTAAACCCACCTGAACATCCCCACTGCCTCGCGTCTCGGCTCCCCCTGCTTAGTAGACGCGAGAGAGATCCCGCCGTCTCCCCATCGGCGGGATCTCGTCTGTCCGGGGTAGGTCACGGTCGGGTCACAGTCGGGTCACGGTCGGGTCAAGAGCACGATGCCCAGGCACATCTCGTCCGTCGTACCCTCACCCCAGACGACGTACCGCTCCGGCTGGCCCTCGAACGCAGGCAGCCGGTCCCGAAGCGCCTGGTCGTGCTCACACGTCACCCGGATTTCGTCGCCCGGACCTATCGGGACGGGCTCGTCAACAGGCACGCTGCCCTGGTTGTCGAAGTTCCACTCCGGAACGTCGAGCAACGTCTGCGCGTCGGACCGGCCAGGGTTGAGCTTGATCCCGATCGACTTGCCGAGCAAATGCATGTGGCCCGCCACCGCCCGGATCGTGGCCCGCTCCGTGACCGCACGGGTGCACGACTGAGTCGGGGACGGCCCGGTCCCCAGGCACATGAGACTGAGAAAGTCTGCGGTCTGTGCCGTCACGTCCCCGAACCGGTTGCGTACGTCGGCGAGTGCTGCCTCCCGCTCGCAGAGCGGCCCGTCGGCACGAGGACGACAGGGCAGCTCTACCGGCCCCGGGAGGAGCATGGTCTCGAGGGGGGCTAGCTGCTTGTCTCCTCGCGCCATTCGCAGACGCGCCGTGCTCTGGTCCGGGCCGGAGCCGCCGAGCAGGTTGTAGTGCACCTGCATCACGATCCGCGAGCCCCTCTCCAGGGGGATCCCGATGTCGTTGGCCATCATCCGCTCGCCACCGCCCGGCGCCCAGGCTCCCAGCCATGGTGCGTTGTCGAGACTCGCGCCGGCCCCGTCGAGCCCTGACCCACCAAAGCAGGTCCAGCCCTGGCCGGGCTCGGCATCGTCGTGGCTCTGCGCGGCCGCAACGCCCTCCGGCGGAACCCGGAACAGGATCACGTGGTGCACGAGATCGGGACGGTCGGGGGCGACGTCGATCCCGGTGACGAACGCGTCCCTGTCCAGTTTGGGATCGAGCAGGAAGCAGCGGTAGTCGTCGGTGCCGGTCGTTGGCGCCTTCGGGGAGTACGCCTCGGGCAGACCGACATCCACGAACCTCTCGCCCTCTCGCAGGGGGGTCTCGGCGGTGTCAACCTGCGTGTGGGATCCGTGCGTCGGTCCCTGAGGGGTGACCTCGGCAGGTGCGTAGCATCCGACCACGAGGACCGTGGTCGCCGCCGCAATCGCCAACCCCGCGCGTGACCGCTTCACCCCGCGATCCTAGTGCTGGATGCCAGGGATCGCGGAGTCACCAGGGTCGCATCAGTCGTCCTCGGCGCTCGCGTCCTCGCCATGCGTGCCCGGACGTGGCGCCCAGGGGAGCTCTTCGGCGGGACGTACGACGATCAACCGGTCGCCGCGCGCCAGCTGGGTGACGACCGGGTCGAAGTAGCGGTGCACCTCCCCGTCACGGACGACCGCGATCACCTGGTCCGGCAGCGACTGCGGCGTCTTGCCGACCTCGGGCACCAGCAGCTCCCGCTCGGCCACTTCCAGCCCGTGACCATAGGTGAGCAGATCCTCCATCACCGACCCGAGGCTGGGGCTCAGGGACGAGAGTCCGAGCAGTCGGCCGACCGCGTCGGAGGAGGTGATGACGGAGTCGGCGCCGCTCTGACGGACGAGCGGGACGTTGTCCTGTTCGCGGACCGCGGCGACGATGTAGGCGTCCGCGTTGAGCTGTCGCACGTTCAGCGTGGCCAGGACTGTCGAGTCGTCGCGGTCGGTGGTGATGATGATATGGCGCGCGTCGACCACGCCGGCCCGGCGCAGCACCTCGCGCCTGGTCGCGTCACCGGTAACCACGGCCAGACCGTCGGCGTGTGCCTCACCGAGCGCGGTGTTGCTGGGGTCGACGATAATGATCGACTCCTTGGACAGGCCGTTGGTGAGCAACGTCTCGACCGCGCTGCGGCCCTTCGTGCCGTACCCGATCACGACTACGTGTGCATCCATGTGTCTCCTCCAGCGAGCAACTCGGACCGTCTCGCGTCCCTGGGTCGCCAGCACCTCCAGGGTGATGCCGATCAGCAGGACCAGGAACGCGATCCGCAGCGGCGTGATCACGAATGCGTTCACCAGCCGGGCCTGGGGCGTGTAAGGCGCGATGTCGCCGTACCCGGTCGTGCTCAGCGTGACAGTTGTGTAGTACATCGCGTCGATGAAGTCGACCTCGCCGGACGGGTCGGAGTTGTCGACGTACCCTGCCCGGTCGAAGTAGACGAGGAGAACTGTGAACACCAGGATCGCGACTGCGGCGATGATGCGCCGACCGAGCTCCCACCACGGCGACCGGGCGATCGTGGGCAGCCGGATCCGGCCGACGGTGGCTTCCGGCGTGGTTTCCTCAGGCACGATCAGAAATCTACGGGACGACTCCCCACGAACGACGCAACTAGCGCACCACGTCGCCGTAGATCAAGGTAATCGGCGTAGGGTCCGCCGACTCCGCGTCGCGGGAGCTGTCGACCACCATCGACACGAACCTGAACTCGTCACCGACTTCGGGTGTCCTGTCGTTGGCCTGAGTGCGTCGCCACTCACCGCACAACAGCCCATCCTCGGTGGCGCCCTCCTGCTCCTGGATCGTCTCACCCGTCAAACAGAGGTCTCCGCTGTCGGCGTCGTAGCCCTCGACGATCCCAGTGGTCCGCTCGGGCGTGTTCGGCCCGGCAATCGCACCAAGCAGGTAGCCCGCCAGTATGCACAGCGCTCCACCGGTCAGCGCGACCGGGGTTGGCAGGTTCACGTTCCCCATCGGGACCTCTCCTCATCTGGCCGGCGCGCTTACCCGTCGCAGATCATCCCACGCCGGGCTGTCGACCACGAGGCAGTCCTGGGCTCGGGAACATCGATCGCCGCTCCCCCGCCGGCCAGGAGGACGAGCTCACGGCGTGCCACCCGGGTGGTCGAGCCTGTCGGGACCCGGGTGGTCAGCACCGATGCCCCGGCCAGCGAATTGATCAGCGAGGATCTGCCCTGCCCGGATGGTCCCAGCAGCGCGATCGTCTGGCTACCCCCGATGAGCTCAAGCAGTCGCGGGAGTCCCGCACTGGTGCGAGTGCTGGTGCAGATGACCCCAACGCCGGCCACCAGGCCCACCTCCTGCGCGATGAGGTGGGCATCGGTCACGGTGTCGGACTTGGTGAGTACGACGAGGGGGTGGCCGCCACTCTCCCGGGCCACCCCCAGCATGGGCTCGATCGTGCTGACCGTCGGCCGGGGGTGCGAGGAGACCACAACAGCCGCGAAGTCCACGTTGGCGCACAGGGCCTTTCCCGCGCAGCGCTCGCCGGAGGGGGCTAGGACGATGGCGGTGCGACGAGGCAGCACCTTCTCCAGGGTGACCCGATCGTCGGGCCAGTCACGGATCAGCACGAAATCGCCGGGGCACGGGCCTGCCGTGGGGTCGTTGGCCATTGCGTTGATCAGGTGCGAGCCGACGCTCGCACGTAGCAGACCGTCCTCACTCAGCACCAGGGCGATGCCTCGGTCCACACGAGCGACCCGGCCCGGTCTCGCGTCGCCGGGGGCAGCCCAACCGACCCGCTCCGGGTCGTAGCCGATCGTCTCCAACACACGGTGAATGTACGTCTGCTCAGCGGCTCACCGCACGCGATTATCCTAGCCTTCCTCCGCGAAGCGCTCCTGCTCCTCCTCGGATCGTCGAAGCCTGGGCATCATTGCCTTCAGTCGGAGTCTGCGCACCAGCTCCATCCGGGCGTGAGCGGTCTCCGATTCGGGCCACACCCGGTCGAATGCGGCGTTGAGAGCTGCGCCGATGAGGACGGCAATGGAGAGCAGGTACAGCCACAACAGAACGGCGATCGGCGCGGCGAGGGGACCATAGATCGAGGTCGACTCTCCCGCTGTTGTGGTGAGCACCGCCCGGAGCAGGAACGACCCGAAGATCCACAAGAGAAGCGTCAACGTGGCACCGGGAAGGTTGTAGCGCCACGACGTACGCACCGGCACCGACATGTGGTACAGCGTGGCGAGGAAGCAGATGCACAGCACCACCACCACCGGCCAGTAGAGCGAGTTCACGAAGCTCAGACGGTCCGGGATGAGCCGTTCCACCAGGTTGGGTCCGGCGAGCACCAACGGGATCGTGACCACTCCGGTGAGCAGTCCCATCACGTAGAGGACGAAGGAGAGCATCCGCGTCTTGACGATTCCGCGTTGCCCGCCCAGTCCGTACATGATGGTGATGGTGTCAACGAAGACGTTCAGCGCCCGCGAGCCCGACCACAGAGCCAGGATGAAACCGATCGAGACGACGTCGTAGCGACCACCACTGAACACGTCGTCGAGGGTGGGCCGGATGATGCTGTCCACCGTCTCCTCGGTCAGCGCCCGCGAGGCCAGGTTCACCACTGCCTCGCGGATCTCGTCGAGTTGGGCGTCGTTGAACCGCTCGAACGCGTAACCAATCGAGCCGGCCAGCGCAAAGATCAGCGGTGGTAGCGAGAGCAGCGCGAAGAACGCGGCCTCCGCCGCAAGGCCGGTCACACGGTTGCGCATGCAGGTGCCGACCGTGGAGACGATGAGCCGCCACGCTGTCTCCCGGATCACACCCCAACGGGAGACCTCCGGAGGTGCTGCACTCTCCGCTCTCCCTGACATGGCTCTACGGTAAAGCCATGGTGAGCAATAACCGGGTAGCAACGAACCAGCCCCCGCCCCTCGTCGGCCACAACACCGTCCTGTCCGACCTCGCGCTGGTCGACGCGGTGACTCGACACTCCTCCGCCGACGTGGTCGAGGATCTGGTCCCGATCGGTGCTGCGGCTAGCAGCGCCGAGGCGCGTGAGCACGGCCTGTTGGCCAACCAGCACCCGCCCGTGCTCACCCCCTTCGACCGCTTCGGCAATCGGATCGACGAGGTCGCGTTCCATCCGTCGTGGCACTGGCTGATGGAGAGAGGCGTCGGCCACGGGTTGCAGGCCGCGCCGTGGGAATCGGAGTCTCCCTCCGCCCATGTACGCCGGGCGGCGGGCTTCTTCGCGTGGTCGCAGACCGAACCCGGTCATGGCTGCCCGATCTCGATGACCTACGCGGCCATCCCGACGCTGCGGGTCGACGACGCCATCGCGAAGGAATGGACACCCAAGTTGGCCGCGCCGTCGTACGACTTCGGCCTCCGACCGGTTTCGGAGAAGGCCGGCGCCCTGGCCGGGATGGGGATGACCGAGAAGCAGGGCGGTTCGGACGTCCGGTCGAACGTGACCGAGGCACGACCGACCGCCGTGGACGGCGAGTACACACTGCACGGGCACAAGTGGTTCACCTCCGCTCCGATGAACGACATGTTCCTGGTGCTCGCGCAGACCCCTGGCGGAGTCACCTGCTTCGTGGTTCCCCGAGTCCTTCCCGACGGGCAGCGCAACCAGCTCGACGTCGTACGCCTGAAGGACAAGCTCGGCAACCGCTCCAACGCCTCCGCCGAGCTCGAGTTCGCCGGAACCTGGGCGCAGCGGCTCGGTGACGAGGGCCGCGGGGTGCGCACGATCATCGAGATGGTCGCCGCCACCCGGCTGGACTGCGTGCTCGGGTCCGCATCGCTGATGCGGCGGGCCGTCGCCGAGGCATCGTGGCATGCAGCCCACCGGTCGGCGTTCGGCGGAGTCTTGGCGGACAAGCCCCTGATGCAGAACGTGCTGGCCGACCTCGCGGTCGAGTCCGAGGCCGCGACCGCGCTCGCGATCCGGCTGGCGGCCGCGGTAGACCACGCCACCGACCCGCACCAGGCCGCATTCCGTCGGATCGCGCTGCCACTCGCGAAGTTCTGGGTGTGCAAACGGACACCGATGATGGTCGCCGAGGCGCTCGAGTGCCTCGGTGGGAACGGGTACGTGGAGGAGTCCGGCATGCCGCTGCTGTTCCGCGAGTCCCCGCTGAACTCGATCTGGGAGGGGTCGGGGAACGTGAACGCCCTCGACGTGCTGCGCGCGCTCTCCCGCGAGCCGACGGCCCTGAACGCGTGGCTGGTCGAGGTTGGTGCGGCTCGCGGCGAGGATCCGCGGCTCGACCGGGCGATCGAGTCGGTGCTCGAGCAGTTGGCCGACCTCACCGACTTGGAACTGCGCGCCCGACGGCTCGCGGGTCAGATGGCCGCCTGCCTCCAGGGCGCGCTGCTGGTCCAGCACGCGCCCTCTGCTGTCGCCGATGCTTTCTGCGCGACTCGGCTCGGCTCGGAGTACGGCGGCACGATGGGAACGCTTCCCCGAGGCATCGACCTCGCGTCGATCGTCGAACGGACAACTCCGGCGCCCGGCTGATCGGCGTACGTCTTACCACGACGGACCTGCACTCCCCACGACGAGTTGGGCGCGGGAAGTGCAGGTTCGGCGACATACCTTGGGGAAGCGGTGGACCAGAGGGTCAGCTGAGCTCGAGGCCGGGATAGAGCGGGAACTTGTCCAGCATCTCCGCGGACGCCGCCTTCGTCCGGTCGGCCACCCCGTCGGCGAGGAGGTAGTTCGCCTTGGAGTCCTTGCCGTCCTTGGTCTGCTTCGGAGAGGTGTTCGAGAGTACGTCGACCACCAGCTCGGCTACGAGGTCGAACTCGTCATGACCGAAGCCGCGCGTGGTCAGCGCGGGTGTGCCGAACCGGATGCCGCTGGTGTACCAGGCGCCGTTCGGGTCGGACGGGATGGAGTTGCGGTTCGTCACCACACCGGCGTCCAGCAGGGCGGACTCGGCCTGGCGACCGGTGAGCCCGAAACCCGACACGTCGAGTAGCACGATGTGGTTGTCGGTGCCGCCGGTGACCAGCGTCGCGTCACGCGTGAGGAAGCCTTCGGCCAAGGACTTGGCGTTGTCGGCGATGTTCTGCGCGTACGTCGCGAACTCGGGGCGACGGGCCTCAGCAAGCGCGACCGCCTTGGCTGCCATCACATGGGACAGCGGCCCCCCGAGCACCATCGGGCAGCCGCGGTCGACGGAGGCGGCGTACTCCTCCTTGGCCAGGACCAGCCCGCCGCGTGGCCCGCGCAGCGACTTGTGCGTGGTCGTCGTCGTGACGTGCGCGTAGGGAACCGGGTTCTCGTCACCGGTGAACACCTTGCCCGCGACAAGACCGGCGAAGTGCGCCATGTCGACCATCAACGTGGCGCCCACCTCGTCGGCGATCTCGCGCATCTTCGCGAAATTCACCCGCCGCGGGTAGGCGGAGTAGCCGGCGATCAGCACCAACGGCTGGAACTCACGCGCGGCCTCGGCAACCCGGTCGTAGTCCAGGAGGCCGGTCGAGGGGTCGGTGCCGTAGCTGCGCTGGTGGAACATCTTGCCCGAGATGTTGGGTCGGAACCCGTGCGTGAGGTGCCCCCCGGAGTCGAGGGACATACCCAGCATCCGCTGGTTGCCGAACTCGTGGCGCAGGCTCTCCCAGTCATCCTCCGACAGCTCGTTCACGTTCTTGGCGCCGAGCCGCGCGAGCGCCGGCGACTCGATCCGGTGGGCGAGGATCGACCAGAACGCGACTAGGTTCGCGTCGATCCCGGAGTGCGGTTGGACGTAGGCGTACTCCGTGCCGAACAGCTCTCGGGCGTGCTCCGCGGCTAGTCTCTCCACCGTGTCGACGTTGTGGCACGCGGCATAGAACCGGTGGCCGGCCGTGCCCTCTGCGTACTTGTCGCTGAACCAGGTGCCCATCGTCAGCAGGACGGCCGGGGAAGCGTAGTTCTCACTGGCGATCAGCTTCAGGGAGGAGCGCTGGTCGGCCAGCTCGGCTCGTGTGGCCTCCGCCACACGCGGCTCGACCGAGGCGATCACCTCCAGGGCGGCGTTGTAGGCCGTGCTCGCCTTCTCTGCTTGGCTCTCCCCGCTTGAGACGTAGGAGTGTGCAGTGCTCACGTCGGTCATGTCGCCCACCATAATGAGGTACGCCGAGAGGCAGCGGATGCAGGGTCGTCATATCAGATGCTGAACACGCGTCTCACATCCTAAGATGGCTGTTTGTGGAGACTAGGTCCGACCCGTGAGACTTACCCCCATGATCTCTGCTGCAACGACCAAGTTCCTCGTGGTACGCCGCCATGTGGACTTCGGGCGCACCCGCAGCATGATGTGTCCGACCGTCTGACCGCCCCGCTCACAGCAGCCGGGCGCGCGGTCGCCGGCACCCTCACCCGGCAATATTGACAATGTCGACAATATTGCCGAAAGTGACCTCCGCGATTCGTGCGTCCCTCACCCGAGGACACGCATCCCATGAGCCCGAACACCACCGCACCGGACAGCCCCGCACGGACAGTCACCGGTCCTACATCGGACGCCGCGCCGGCAACGCGTTCCGGCAGGCCGCGGCAGAAGCGGGGCGAAGGCCAATGGGCCCTCGGCTACCACGAGCCGCTGAACGCCAATGAGCAGTTCAAGAAGGATGACGACGCGCTGAACGTCCGCGCGCGGATCGAGAACATCTACGCGCACCGCGGCTTCCACTCCATCGACCCGAACGACCTTCGCGGCCGCTTCCGCTGGTGGGGTCTCTACACCCAGCGCAAACCCGGGCTCGACGGTGGCAAGACCGCTGCGCTCGAGCCGGCTGATCTCGACGACGAGTACTTCATGCTGCGCGTCCGGATAGACGGCGGCCAGCTCAACCTCGAGCAGCTGCGTGCGATCGCCGAGGTGAGCACGACGTACGGTCGCGACCGCGCCGACATCACTGATCGGCAGAACGTCCAGTACCACTGGATCCGCGTCGAGGACGTTCCCGCGATCTGGCGACGCCTCGAATCGGTCGGACTACAGACGCAAGAGGCCTGCGGCGACTCGCCGCGAGTCATCATCGCCTCGCCCGTGGCCGGGATCGCCCACGACGAGATCATCGACGGCACCCCGGCCCTGGAGGAGATCAAGCGGCGCTACATCGGCAACTCGTCCTTCTCGAACCTGCCGCGCAAGTTCAAGACAGCGATCACCGGTCACCCTTCCCAGGATGTGGCGCCGGAGGTCAACGACGTGTCGTTCGTCGGCACCGTCCACCCCGAGCACGGGCCCGGCTTCGACCTATGGGTCGGCGGTGGTCTCTCCACCAACCCGATGCTGGCCCAGAAGCTCGGCGTCTGGATCCCGCTCGGGGAGGTCGCCGACGCCTGGGCCGGGGTGATCTCGGTCTTCCGCGACTACGGCTACCGGCGGCTTCGTTCGCGAGCCCGGTTGAAGTTCCTGGTCGCCGACTGGGGCGTCGCCAAGTTCCGGGAGGTGCTGGAGAATGAGTACCTGGAGCGCAAGCTGGTGGACTGCCCGTCTCCCCCGGTCCCGACCGTCGGCGCCGACCACATCGGCGTACACCGCCAAAAGGACGGCCGCTACTACGTCGGGGTCGCCCCCACCGTCGGCCGCGCGTCCGGCACCCTGCTCTCGAAGTTCGCCGACGTCGTGGAAGCGCACGGATCGGGCCGGGTGCGCACAACCGCCTACCAGAAGGTGATCGTGCTCGACGTCGAAGGGGACAAGGTGGAGAGCCTGGTCGCCGCACTGGACGCGATCGGACTGTCCGCGCGTCCGTCGAACTGGCGGCGCTCGACGATGGCCTGCACCGGCATCGAGTTCTGCAAGCTGGCGATCGTGGAGACCAAGGACCGTGCCACCGAACTGATCGCCGAGCTCGAACGACGGTTCCCCGACCTCGACACCCCGATCACCGTCAACGTCAACGGATGCCCGAACGCCTGCGCCCGCACCCAGGTCGCCGACATCGGACTCAAGGGCCAGCTGGTGCTCGACCCGGAGGGCCGCCAGGTCGAGGGGTTCCAGGTGCACCTCGGTGGCGGGCTCGGGCTCGACCCGAAGTTCGGCAAGAAGCTGCGTGCGCACAAGGTCACCAGCGCCGGTCTGGACGACTACGTGACCAAGGTGGTCAATTCCTACCTCGTCGACCGTAGCGAGAACGAGAGCTTCGCCGACTGGGCAACCCGCGCCGACGACGAGCTGCTGCGTGGCGACAAGTCGCTGCAGGTGGTCTCATGAAGACATCCCAGGCAGCTGCACAGTCGGCTCGCACATTCGCGGGGACCTCGAAATGAGCGCGCGAGGGGTGCCGTTCCACTGCCCCTACTGCGGTGACGAGACGCTGCGTCCGCACGAGACCGAGCACGGATCAGACCACGGTGCATGGGAGTGCCGCGCCTGCCTGCGGGCCTTCTCGCTGAAGATGCTCGGGATGATCACTCCCCCGGCTCCACCGGCTCCACCGGTCACCGGCGCGGAGGTGCCGCGATGAGTATCGCGACAACGCACGCCGCCCGCAACTTCAAGGGGACCACCACTGAGGGGCGCAGCGAGGCCGAGCTCAAGGACCTCGTCTCACACGCCGGAGCCGAGCTTGAGCTCGCACCGGCCGAGCTGATCGTCGAATGGGCAGTCGCGACGTTCGGCAGACGGTTCTGCATCACCTCCTCGATGGGTGATGCCGTGCTCGCCGATCTGGCCGCGCGGGTCGCACCAGGTATCGACGTGGTCTTCCTCGACACCGGCTACCACTTCGTGGAGACGATCGGCACCCGGGATGCGGTCGAAGCCACGCTGCCCGCGAACCTGATCACGGTCACCCCGAAGCAGAGCGTGGCCGAGCAGGACACGACGTACGGCAAGGATCTCTATGCACGCGACCCGGACCTGTGCTGCGCACTACGCAAGGTGGCCCCCCTTCAGGAGGCTCTGGAGGGGTACGACGCCTGGGCGACCGGCCTGCGAAGGCAGGAGACCCGGGACCGCGTGATCGCCCCTGTGATCGGGTGGGACGAGAAGAAGCAAATGGTGAAGGTCTCCCCCCTTGCCAGGTGGAGCGGCGCAGATGTTGAGCGCTACATCGCTGACCACAATGTTCTGGTGAACCCGTTGCAGCGCGACGGGTACCCCTCGATCGGCTGCTGGCCGTGCACCCGCAGGGTCTCGCCTGGCGAGGATCCGCGCAGCGGCCGGTGGGCCGGCACGGGCAAGACCGAGTGCGGGATCCACGCATGAGACGCAACCGCCACACCCACCTCGAAGGGAGGCCGACTCGATGACCGCTCCAGCACTTGTCGCTCTGGCCCACGGCAGCCGTGACCGCCGTTCGGCGGAGACGATCCAGGCCCTGGTCGCGGAGGTCCGCGCGATGCGCCCCGACCTTCGCATCGACGCTGCCTTCCTCGAGCTCTCCAGACCCTCGTTCCCCTCCGTCGTCGAC